>Ga0265292_1000436_pt1 | contig 60804 bp, 62 predicted proteins | sample Munlanlewell296A_FD_189080 | JGI IMG/M metagenome (GOLD analysis project Ga0265292, IMG submission 189080) | Leachate microbial communities from a municipal landfill in Southern Ontario, Canada - Leachate well 296A | ecosystem: Engineered > Solid waste > Landfill > Unclassified | place: Canada...
ACACGGTATTAGGGAAGTACGGGGAATGGTCTTTTTGCCAATATGAACTCCCGGAAACACCCGAGTACAGCGTGGAACTGAGCCAAGTGGAAGTGGAAGAAAATATTCAGCCCGGACAGGTGTTTAATGTGAGTATGAGTTTTGTAAACACCAGCAACACGCGGCTCTTTGCCGATGACATGAATTGTTACAAAATGCCGGTGCTCAACATCGGGACGCAGAAAGCTCAGGATCGCGAGAGTATTTTTGGAGGTGGAGAATATGGTGTGACCGGGTGGGCCGGCGCAGGGCGCATCATAATGAGCGAAGACTATGTAGAGCCGAACGAGGTCTTCCATGTGGATTTTCAAAGTGTGGCGCCGGCCGGAGATAATGTTTATCGCGAATTTTTTCAACCGGTGATTGAAGATGTTGCCTGGATTGGAGAAACTTTTGGAGTGGACATTAGTGTGGGCAACCCGAGTGAAACTATGAAAGATAATATTACTTATGTCAGCGAAATGTCTCTGGATGCCGCCCAACTCGAAGGGCTCACTCGCAACCTTGAAATCAGCCTGGCGAATCAAATGATGTATGCCAAGTTCGGCGACCTTGCCGTATGGAAGATGCAAATTTCCAGTGGCGCCTGGAAAACACCTACCCCGAGGGGAAATTATAAAATTTTGACTAAACAGGAACTGCGTATTGGAAGTAAATATCCTCATTACCGCATGCCTTATTTTCAACTTTGGGATGGTCGTGGGTATGGGCTTCATGCTCTGCCTTACCTGGCAAACGATGGTGGAACTTTCTGGACAGAAGCACTTTCTCACATCGGTACTCCCGTGAGTCATGGTTGCGTTCGAATGCTCCCTGAGGATGCTATAACGCTTTATGGTTTCACCGAAATCGGCACCAAGCTTTTAGTTAATTGATTCGGATCCATTACTCGGGCCTATTAAGAAGATAATTTTTCCAACTTTACTTTTAGAATTGTGCTACGCAGCATGTGCGTAACGGTGAGTTGCCAGTTTTCAAAAACTACACTTTGCCCTTCGTGCGGGAGGTAGCCAAGTGTATCGATGATAAGGAAGCTCACGGTTTTGTAGCCGGGATGTTCGAATTCCACTTTCATGATTTTTGCGAGGTCATCGAGCTCCACGCGTCCGCTAAGTTCGTAGACGTGGTCGGAGATTTTCTTAATGTGCTCTTCTTCCAAATCTTGCTCGTCTTCAATATCGCCTACGAGCTCCTCAAGCAGGTCTTCCATAGTCACAATGCCGAGCGTGCCGCCGTATTCATCGATTACAACAGCCATGTGCATGCGTTTCTTTTTGAATTGGCGAAAAAGTTCCTGCACTTTCATGGTGTGCGGCACTTTAAGCGGCGTCAGCAGGTTGACTTGGCGAAGACTGGTTTCCTCGGGATTCTCTTGCGTGTGGTACTGCTTGAGCAGTTCTTTGAGCGACAAAATCCCCATGATGTGATCAATATTTTCGCGGTAAACGGGAATACGCGTGTGAGTGTGATTCACGGCAAATTCAGTGGCCTCATCAAGCTTAAGGGTTTCTGGGAGAGCATCCACATGCACGCGCGGGGTCATGATGCCCTCCACGGGAATGTCATTGAACTCCAAAGCATTTTCGATCAGTTCAAGTTCGTGTTCATCAATACTTCCTTCTTCGGCACCAATAGAGGCCATCGCGATAAGCTCCTCATCGGTAACTTGAATGTGATGCTTCACTCCGAAGAGTTTCAAAAAACCACTCACCACAAGATCCAGCAGCCAGATGATTGGGGTCATTATGACGCCCAAAAAATAGATGGCCGGAGCCACAAAACATCCGATACCTTTCGCATGCACAGTGGCCAAAGACTTGGGTAAAATTTCTCCGAAAACCAAAATGAGCACGGTGAGCACTCCCATGGCGATTCCAACTCCCGCGGAATGAAAAAGTTTGGTCATCATCACGGTGGTAAGGGCGGAAGCCGCAATGTTCACAAAGTTATTCCATACTAAAATAAGAATCAGCGTTTTATGATGTTGCTGTTTGAGTTTGGCGAGATAGTTGGCGCCGTGCTTTTTCGCCTCCACCAAAGTACGTACTTGCGCAGGAGTGAGCGAGATAAGAGCGGTTTCACTGGCCGACGAAACGGCAGAGAGGGCGATGAGAAATACTACGAGCGCAATTTCGATTTCCACTAAATGTTTTTAAAACAACCGTTAGCCTATCATGTTTTGACCTGTTCCCACAAGTAGCCTATAGTTCCCCCGTGAAAATCATGTCTCAAGAGCTCAGGATTTTGTTCTCCCAGGCAACACTGGGAGCTTTCCCCGAGCTTACACAAAAAGAGGTTTTGCAATGGGTTGCCGTGGACGATCCCAAAAATAAAGACCATGGTGATTATGCGTGCAGCGTGGCATTTAAGCTGAGTAAGCGATTTGATGAAAACCCAAGGAATATTGCGGAGAAAATCATTAAGCATTTTCCAAAAGACTACCGTGTGAAGTCGCTGGAATTTGCGCCGCCCGGTTTCATAAATTTGCGCCTTAGTGATGAATTTTTAGCGGAAGCCCTCAAACAACTTGAGGACGGATTCAGCGTGGAGCAAGGACTCCACCATGAGCGGCCTGTGATTGTGGATCTCTGCGCTACCAATGCTGCCAAACACATGGGTGCACACCATATTTTGTCGACGGTGATTGGCGATGTGTTGGCCAATTTATTTAAATTTATGGGGAACGATGTGATCCGAATCAACCATCTGGGCGATTGGGGAATGAATTTTGCGAAGCTGATTTATGCGATAGAAGAATGGGGTGATATGAAGGAAATTCACAAGCATCCCAACGATGAATTCACAAGACTATACGTGAAGTTTCATGAAGAGGAGGAAAAAAATCCCGAACTTGCGGAGGAGGCAAGAAAAATTTTCAAATCTCTGGAAAGTGGAGATAAAAAACGCCACGAATTATGGGAATGGATCGTGAATGAGAGTTTGGTGGATTTGAAAAAAATGTTCGTACGCTTGGGCGTGGAATTCGACTACATCACGGGCGAAAGTTTTTACTTAAAAATAGCGGATGAGGTTTTGGCGGAGGGGAAGGAAAAGGGACTTTTTGTTGAAGGGGAAAAGGGCGCGCTCATTTTTAACATGGGCGAAGGAAAAATCCCGGCACTGCTTCAAAAGGGCGACGGAACCACTTTGTATTTAACACGTGACCTTGCCACCGTGAAGTATCGCGTGGAGACCTGGCATCCAGAAGCCATTTTGTATGTGGTGGATACGGCGCAGTCGCTGCATTTTGAGCAAGATTTCACCATCTCCAAGGCGCTTGGCTACGCGGAGGATACTCAATTGGAACATATTTCATTTGGACGTATGAACTTTGCGGACTCCAGTATGAGCACTCGAAAAGGAAATGTAATTCGTCTTGATTTTTTGTTGGACGAGGCGGCAAAACGCGCCGGAGAACTTTCTGCGGAGCGCGGGACGGAGCTCCCGCGCGAAAATTATGCGGCGCTTGCCGGGATTGTGGGCACCGCCAGCATAAAATACACCGTTCTTTCGCAGGATCGCCAAAAAGACATTATTTTTGATTGGGATAAAATCATCACATTGGAAGGAAATTCCGCCCCTTATCTTCTCTATTCTTATGCGCGATCTCGCAGCATCATCGAAAAAGTAGGTGATCTCCCGCTTAGCGGTCTGCCCAGTTTTAGTAAGGACTCCGAAAAAAACATGGTCCGCCAACTTCTCAAATTCCCGGACGCACTCGATCGTGCGCTGCATGAACGCAAACCGCACGTTGTGTGTACGGCGCTTTATGAAATGTGCCAAGAGTTCAATCGTTTTTACGGAACCACTTCCGTGGCCGGCGCCGAAACCGAGCTTCAAAAACGCACCCGTCTTGGCGTGGTGCATGCCTTCGCGTTCGCGCTAAAATCCGGCCTATCTATTCTCGGGATCCCGACGTTGGAGCGGATGTGACCACTAGCTCCTTACCCCGCATTTCCCTCCAGAATGCGCTTTTATAGTCTTGGAAAAATTCAATGGCATCTCGATCGTTAGCTGTAAAAGCCCCTTGACCCGCTGCTTCTAAACTGTTTTTTTTATTTTTAAGATCTTCATAAGCTCCGAAAATCGCATTCATACTGACGCTCAACTGCGGATCGTTGGCTACAATTTCTTTCATCTTTCCAATGAGCTGATCGGGCGAAGTGTCCCCGTTTGCAAGCAGCTCGGTTCCATCTGCCCACAGACCCGCCCACACACCGGTGGCCATGGTACTCAGGCCTTGATAAGTGCCGGCTTTGTCTTTCAATGCGACCATAAAATCGTACAGCTTCAAAAGAAGCGCACCGGCAGATTGTTGGAGTTCACTAAATGCAAGTTGCACGGCCGCCACCCTTTCACTTACTTCACGTTTGGCTGCAGTTTCCACGGCAGTCGGAAACGCATCAATTGCTTGCTTGCCAACATAAGCTGCTCCTCCAACAGCGGCAATGCCCACCGCCCCGATCCCCACCCACTTCATCACTCTCCAGACGCGGGACTGGAAACGATCCATCCAAGTCTCTGTTTCGTCAGCACGAAGTTCAGCTTCGATGGCATTAAGGTCTGCGCGAGCCCTTGGTGACAGCTTAGCCTTTCTAAGTTGCTCTATTGCATCCAACGGTTGGCTTGGTTCATCCATAATGTTTTAGTAATTTTGAAACGTCCATTTTAATTTCCTCCTTTACTCCACTCCACACTGCTTTTACCATTTTATCTTTGGCTGTTTCCTTCATGTGTGCCAGAGCTTCATCGGTTTTCATTTTGGCAAAATCGAAACTCACTTTTACGTTGTCCCACTGAGTTTGCAATTCGGGATGTTTTCGGACCATTTTTTCCAGATCTGCATTGAGGTTCACTATCAGTTTATCCGGCGACCAGTCCCCTTGAGTCACCATTTCATGCAAATCTTTTAACAAACCTATGCCACCATCCATCACCAGTTTCACGCCTTCTTTCCAAGAGCTCGGATTGTACACTTGGCTGAAAAAAGCCTTAAAATCCTGATGAAATTCTTCTGCCGCTTGACCGGCCTGAAATACAGCATCGCGGGCTTTTTCTTTGTTCTCTTCCAAACTGGTGGTGAAGATTGGGTCCATAAATAGTAATCTGATTATTATACCAGATTTTCCGGGTTGAAGGAAGATTTACTTGCCCCTATGCGGTGAAATCCCTAAACTAGGGTGGCTTTCCGTGGGAAAGCGGGACAGGAGCAGATTGGGCTTCGCCCAAGAGGAGAGGTGGCCGAGTGGCCGAAGGCGGCGGTTTGCTAAACCGTTATACGGGGTTAAACCCGTATCGAGGGTTCGACTCCCTCCCTCTCCGCCAGAAAATAGTTGACTTAGCTCCGGTTTGCTGTAAAATGCTTACGTTGTATTTCCGTTCAGGTTAAAGCAAATGTCTTTTACACTTACGGCGGGTCGAATTACAGAAAGTATGTCAATTACTCTAGTTTAACGTACAGGCGGACCCAAAGGGTCTGCTAAGCGATAACGTGGCGGAAGCCACATCAATACTATGCAAACTAAAAAATTATTCGTTAGAAACCTTCCTTTTAATGCAACGGAAGACGGACTGCGCGATTTCTTCACGCAATTCGGAACTGTAGAATCTGCAGTTATCATTAAAGACCGCTCTACCGGACGTAGCAAAGGATTTGGATTCGTAGAAATGTCTACGATGGAAGAAGCTGAAGCAGCTGTTCAACAAATCGAAGAAGGTAAGATGGAAATGTCTGGACGACAAATCTTCGCTAACGAGGCACAACCTCGTGAAGAACGTCCTCAACGTGACGATCGTTACTAGTAGGCGGACCCGAGGGGTCTGCTAAGCAATAGTACCTTTTAAAAAGCGGGCCCGAGGGCCCGCTTTTTTGTGGCCGAAATGGCAAGGGTAGGGTAGGATTAATTTTGTTATTTTATCCTTAATTTTATCCTATGATGGGATGGAATGGATAGAGCGCGTGGTCTACGGTCTCGTGGGCTTGAGCGCTCTAGTTATGCTGGCCGGATGCTGGTGTAAGGCATGCAAAAAATAAGCTTCTCAACCGAGAAGTCTGTTTTTCCTTTAATTTACCAACGGCCGCTTGCTCCGCCACCACCAAAACCTCCCCCACCGAAACCGCTAAATCCGCCACCACCGCTTCCACCCCGACCACCCCCTCCACGGAACCATATTCCGTGCGGTCGGCGGATTTTTGCAAAAAGATAAGTGGAGAGGACGTAATCCAAGAAGAGCCCGACTGTGCCACCAATGGCCAACCCGAGCCAACTGCCTACCATGAGGCCAAAGAAACCTCCAAAAATACCACCCATCCACCAAGCTTTGGTACTGGAAAACCAACTAAATAGCGCCCAAATAATGGGGAGAGCCCAGAACAAGAGTACTGAAACGACATCGCTGTAACCGGTGTCATTGGTAACCTGAAGGTCGTCGGTGGCAAAAGGCTCTCCCCGCGCCAGTGTTTCCAGTTCAGCCACAGTTTTCAAAACTCCCTGGTCATAGTCGCCTTCTTTAAAATAAGGGGACGTGATTTTGTTCAAAATAAGTGAAGACTGGAGGTCTGTAATGGCGCCTTCCAGGCCGTAACCCACTTCAATACGTACTTCGCGATCTTCCGTCACCACCAAAAAAACCAAGCCGTTGTCGAATGCTTCCTGCCCCACGCCCCATTCGCGGCCAAGTTCCAAGGCATAACTTTCAATAGGATAATCGTTGAGAGTGAGGATTGTGACCACCACCATGCCCGTGCTGGTGTCTGCGGCCAAAGTGCTGAGTTGTACTTGAAGAGTACCTTCCGTTTCGTCCGAAAGCACTCCGGCCTGATCCAAAACATACCAATCCTCCCCGGCCGGCCCAATGGGACGTTCAGGGAGAGTGGCTTCAGCAAAAGCGTTTTGAATGAAATCCATTATTCGCCGATATCAAATTCAATCAGAGGAGCGTCTTCAGTTCCTTCGTCAGATTCAAATAATGGATAGGCTTCAAATCCGAGTATTCCCACAAAAAGTGCAGTGGGAAAATGACGAAGAGTCACATTATAGGCGGTGGTAGTGTCGTTGTAATCCTTGCGCGCCACAGCTACACGGTTTTCACTTCCTTCAAGCTCAACCTGGAAACTTTGGAAACTTTCGGTAGCGGTGAGCTCCGGGTAGGCTTCCACGGTTACGAGCAGACGAGAAATAGCGGAATCAAAAGCTTGTGAGGTGGCAATTTGATCTTCAATGCTGGCATCCGAACTTTCGCTTGCTGCCGCCCATGCACTGCGGGCTTCCGTAACTGCGATAAGCGTATCTTGTTCAAATTCAGCGGTAGCTTCCACAGTGGGGAGTAACTGCGCCACCAGATCGCTACGACGTTGATATTGCACTTCAACCTGAGCCCATGTGTTTTGAACGGCACCTTCTTTGCTAACCAGTCCGTTATAAAGCCCCATGAGCCAGAGGGCGAAAACTACTGCCAACACGACTAAAATTCCCAGGACCCAAAGTCCGGTGGACATACGTTTCACTACTTTCGCCATACGATAGGTTTTAAAGGATATGGTCGCAGTATAACAAAAACCCATTGAAATCCAAGGACTAAGTCTGTAATTTGGCAAGAGTGAAATGGGCTTCGCCCAAGGAGGAGAGATGGCCGAGTGGTTGAAGGCGGCAGTCTTGAAAACTGTTGAGGGCGCAAGCTCTCCGGGGGTTCGAATCCCTCTCTCTCCGCCAGAATCACCTTTACAAATTTAATCAAATTTGATAAAGTGTTCTTATGTATATAGATAGAAATCTAGATAAGATCCTTCGAGAGGTTCTGTTCTCTGGCAAGGTCTTGGTTCTTTATGGCCCTAGGCAGGCGGGTAAAACGACCTTGGTCAAAAATTTGATTAAACCTTACGGAGAAGAGGCTCGTTACATCGATTGTGAGTTATTGGAGAATAAAGACTTGCTTTTGAGGCGAGCTTCAAGCGAATTATTCTCACTCGTTAAAAATTATAAAATAGTCGTTTTCGATGAGGCCCAAGTCATTCCTGAAATAGGCTCGATCCTTAAAACACTTTTTGACCATCATCCTGAGGTTCAGTATATCGCCACAGGATCTTCATCTTTTGACCTCATTAATTCGGTTTCCGAACCCCTTACGGGCAGATCGCTTGAATACGTTCTTTACCCTCTGTCTATTATAGAAATTGTGAAGACCAGTTTTGATGCCGAGCAAAAAATATCCGATTGGATGCGATTTGGTTTCTACCCGGGCATTACGGGTTCAGAACAGGAAAAAATAAAGAAGTTAAGTACCTTGACCTCCCAATATTTGTATAAAAACGTGCTTTCGATTGGTGGGATTAAAAAACCTGAACTCATTTTGAAGCTCTTAAAGCTGTTGGCACTGCAACTTGGGCAGGAAGTTTCTTACCGTGAGCTTGCGACAAAGCTTGAAACAAGCCAACAAACTATTGAAAGATATGTAGACCTCCTCGAAAAAAACTTCATAATTACAAAATTGTCCGGGTACAGTAAAAATATGCGAAATGAAGTCACTCGTACTAAGAAAATTTATTTTATAGACCTTGGAGTCCGAAACGTTCTTACCGAAAACTTTCAACCCATAAATATCGTCAATCGAACGGATGTCGGGGCTTTATTTGAAAATTTAGCCATTGTAGAACGATTAAAGTATATTGCCCATCATGATCTCCAGTTTATAAACCGATATTTTTGGCGGACTTTTTCACAACAAGAAATTGATTATTTGGAGGAAAATAAAGGCATTTTGAAAGCTTTTGAGTGCAAATGGAACTCTGATAAAAAAAGAGCTTCTTCTCCTAAGTCTTTTGCTACGGCTTATCCAAAGGCTCAATTTTCTCTCGTTACGCCAAAAAATGTGTTTGATTTTGTTCAAGAAGAGTAGCTTGGCTGTTTTCCTAAAGAACCAACTCATGCACCTGCCAAGCCAGCCATTTTTGTGATAAAAATGAAATAAGAGCGTATGATACGCCTTTACACGGAATTGTCAACTACCAAATTAACTCCGCAGTTCAAAGGGTAAAATAACAGATGTAAAGTGAAAAGACAAATCACTAAAAGTCGCCTCATTGAGACCTACTAAAGCCATTTGCCAAAACCGTTTTTGCAAACACATTGAACTGTGTATGATTAGCCTCGATCGCGGTTCTAACGTCGTCCACGACTCTCCGCCAAGAATCACGCCGTAGTTAAGGCTGAATCTTATAAAACATTCTATAGGTTCCGTCAGGCAACTGAATGACTGTCGGGTCGCAAAGCATTTTATTTTCACCTTTGGCTATTCTTACGCCATCTTCAGCCGACCAATCCCCGCCGCTTGAGGTGGCGCTACGAATACCATCCTCGGCGCAGAAAAAATGTCTGGCCAGATTATCGCTAATAAGATAGCTTCCGGTAACCGCACCGGCACCATTTCTAAACCCGCTGTCACGAACGAAATCTAAGCCGTCTGCGGAAGTTAAACTCACAACATTTTGGCCGTGAGAAATATATATTTTCCATGTATCGCCGATTTTGATCACGTCAGGATCGGTCAAAGATTCGTTGTTCTCCGAAACAACTCTTTTACCGTCTTCGATTTTAAAATTTAGACCATCGACGGAAAGAGCACTGATAACTTCGGTTTTGGCTCTTTGGGTAGGTAAAAGGTTGAGCGGGAAGCAAACCAAATACAATCTGATTGAGTCGTCAGTCAACAATTCGACTTCCGGATCGGCAAAACAATTTTTATCTGTAATTGGATTCTCAAAATTCGTGGCATATTCTGTCCAAGTTTCCCCTAAATCGGTTGATTTGGCCACGGCCGGACCGCCGCTAACCGTATTTGTGCCATCGACAAAATAAATAAAAATAGTGCCACCATCGGTTATAACCGCGCCAGGCACAGATGCGTGATCGAAGAGCAATTCACCATCAGTTTGCCAATTTAAGCCATCGGTTGAAGTGGCGCTATAAACTTGATGATTAAAAGGTCCATCAATGTTGTTTCCGTGATTTTCTGTAGCAGTTCTAGTAATGGCTTCAACTGGTTCTAAGTCAAATTTCTGCCAGTTATAAATCCAGGTACCAATCGCCAAAACAACAATCGCAATCAAAATGGTTAATATTTTTTGGTTCATAAAAAATTATGTGGATCAGTCTCGTCTATTTTTACTTACCAACCGTATCAAGAGGGCCACTATTGCAGCCCCTGCGGTCAAAATTGCGACGAAAGGAAGGGTCGCGTTGTAAATCTGTGTCTGCAAGGTCGGATACTCTACTACACTCTGGCGAATGAACCAGTAGTCGTCGAGAATCAACCCCGAGGCCACGGCTGTCAAAAACAAGTACGCGAGGTCGTGATTTTTAGGCCCAAAAAGCAAAAGCTGTGAACTGATGAGTAAAAGCAGCACTCCGCAATCAAAGTGGTGTAATTCAAAATTAAAAAGGAGGAGAGCCGGATTGTGCACGAATACGAAAAATCGAATCAGGACAATGGTGCCGACTATAATCGCAAAAAATAGTATAATTTTATGACGCATTCCAAAATTTATCTGTAAAGCCAGGATAACTAATTTTTAGGTTTTCTTCAAGAATTCGCTCGTCGTCTTTCAGATTACAAGAAAATGTGGTTCAATGGCTCGGCAAAGGCAGGGGAGAGATGGCCGAGTGGTTGAAGGCGCCGCTCTCGAAAAGCGGTATATCCTCACGGGTATCGAGGGTTCGAATCCCTCTCTCTCCGCCAATTTTCACTTTTTGTGAAATCGTAAGAAGTTGCTAAAAAGTTGAAGCGAACGCAATCGTATGTGTCTCGCGTTGAGGTTGGCGAACAAAGGTTAGATATACTAGAATTAAAGAAGTTTGCGGAGTTGTATAAAAAGTCGTTAAATTACTTTATTAATTAATGTTATAATTAAAACTATGGAATTTATAAAGAAAAACTTCGCCATACTCCTTGCTTTCATATTGCCAATTGTGCTAATAGCGGTTGTCGCTTTGAGCACTTATCTTCCGTCACTTTTTCTTTCCACTAGTTATAACTTTATTTATACATCTTGTACTGACGGCACAAATTATTATTCATATAATTGCGATAACTACCTACAGAAACGCTACTCGGTTGTGGGGAATAAATTGGTCGCCAATAATGTAGACCCTACTTTGGATTCAGATAATGATCAAATACCAGACATTAACGAAAATTATACTGCTCGCATTTTCTTGCACGACACCCAAAAAAATGAGAGCAGAGAAATCACATCTGAGGAAGCGCAAACGCTGACTCTTAACAGTCTTCTGACATCACCTGACGGAGTTACAGTTTCAAGTTATTACGACAGAAGTGGAGGCGACTTCTTCTTTATTTTTGGTGGTAATTCTTCATCCTTTGGTTACTATCTTACAAAAGGAAAAAGTAAGGATAAATTAAATCTAATAAATAATACTGACCAGTATTATTATCGAAATAATTTTCAGTTTGTTGGCTGGGTATTACCTGGCAGAAATTAATCACCATTAATCATTTATTTTATGAACAAAGAAGAATTACTACAAGAAATTTCTAATAAAATAAGTACGGGAGAGATAAGCCGCGAAGAAGCGATAAGTCGATTTGGCTTTGCTCCCGCAATACAAAGTGAGGTTAAGGTGGAAAACTTGAAAAATTCCACGCCTTTTTCTGTGACAAAAATGTTATATGTTTTGGGAGCAGCTATTGTGGTTATCGGTATTGTTATTTTTGTTCATCAAATTTGGTACGACATAGGGTCTTTCGGTCGCATAGCAGTTACGCTAGGACTTGGTTTTGTCATTACTGCCATTGGTTCAATGTTGCTTAAAAATAAACCGGAAGAAAACCTTGGGACAGTTTTCCATTTTATTGGAGGGATGTTGATTCCTGGAGGAGCGGTGGTGACTCTTTCTGAACTAAATCTTGATAGCGGTGATTGGACAATTGCAATTACATTCGGTGCCATATTTGCATTTTATTTATTACTAAACGCCGTCCACAAAAACGCTATCCTGACTTTTTTCGCAATAGCGAATGGAACTGCTACCGTTTATCTCATTCTCAATGCAGTCGTTGGTGGTCCATTTGAGGGGTGGTTTGGTATAAAAGATATATACCAATATACGACTATGGCAATGGGGGCAAGTTATCTTTTGCTCGCACATGCTTTTCGTGATGGTTGGAACAAGAAACTTATTGGAGTTCTTTATTTCTTTGGCATTACTGGATTTCTCGGCGCTGCATTTTCGCAAGTGTTCGATTCAGTTCCTTGGCAAATGCTTTACTTCATTATTGTGATCGGTGGTCTTGCCTTGTCAGTGTATATGAGAAGTCGCAGTATTTTGGTTATGAGCACTCTTTTCCTTATTGCTCATGTTTCGTATATCACAAGCGAATATTTTGCAAATTCACTTGGTTGGCCAATCTCTCTTGTTATTCTTGGTTTTGTATTTATCGGACTTGGGTATGTTTCAATCAACATCAACAAGAAATATATCGCAAGTTAAATTTGCGTGATTTAAGGGAGCAATCCCAGCCGTTTTATAATGTTTCTTCAAAACGGCGGGGATTTGTGCGCGAACGGGAGGGTGGGTCAAGCACATACAGATTTGTTTGTGCCTAGCACAATCCGCTTATTGAGTAATCACGACCAGTAACCGAAGCCACAGGGGTTTCGAGCTACCACCAAACGCCGAGAGGGAGCGGACGAGGCGCGCAGATTGGAGCGGACGATTCAATTCAGAGCCATCACGCGCTCCGCGCGTGCGAAGTGGGTTCGCGCAAAGGCTAATACATCACCGCCAAGTTTTTTTCGGTAAGTCCAGTTGTTTTTTCACGAGGTTTACTGTAAACTATTGCTACAATTTACTGTAAACTTCCATGAAGGAAATTAAGCTGCAAATACTGGCCCTACTGAAAGCGGGGCCCATGAACCCCTCTAAGGTTGCCGAGCGTGTCGGGATCAGTCGACAAGCCACGCATCGCCATTTGAAAGCCTTGCTGAAAGACAATCGGATTGAAAAACAAGGCCTCATTCCCCACGTCTTTTACACTCTTGCGAGTCTTAATCGTGAAAGTCGAGTGCAAGAAAGCATGCTCTTTTTCAATGAACATTTTTTGGCAAACTGCCTCAAACAAGACCAGGTCAATAAAGCTTATGAACTTTTCTGTTCGGAGCAGGCTGCTCCAAGATCTGGAAAGCCTGACTTTGCTTTCATGCTAGATGCGGCTGCCGTTTACTCCTCAAATATCGAGGGGAACTCACTCAACCTGAATTCTTTTTTAAACAGTCGAATGCAAGCCAAAAAAATCCGCCCCAAAGAGGCTCAAGAAATTGAGGATTTGGTGGAGGCCTACCTGTTTAGCCAGAATCATGGCTTGAATGAGAAAAATATGCTTAGAACTCACGCCATCCTGAGCAAAGGTTTTATCAGTAAAGGACGACAAGGTGTGTACAGAATGGAACCCATTGGAGTCTTTTCAGATCATGGATTGGAATATCTTGCGGTTGAGCCTCAGTTTGTTAATCACGAGATGTATGAACTTTTTAAGGTGGTAAGCCAGCTACTAACGAGCCGCATCCTACCTATGGAAGTTTTTTTCTGGGCTTCTTGGCTACATTTAATGATTGTTTTAATACATCCATTCTCCGATGGAAACGGACGTATTGCTCGTTTATGTGAAAAATGGTTCTTGGTTCGGAAATTGGGTACACAAATGGTATTTCTCTCCAGCGAGGAATATTATTTCAAAGAACGTCCAAATTACTATTCAGCGCTTCGCTTGGGTGCCAATTATTGGGAGGCGGATTTCTCCTTATCTATGCCTTTTCTGAAACTCTTGCCACAAGTGCTCCTCAATCGATGAGCTCATGCACCTGCCAAGCCAGCCACTTTTGCGTTTCCGCAAACACATTGAACTGTGTATGATTTGCCTTGATGGCGGTGAAATTCAGTAATTTAAACCCCGAGCTATGAACACTCAAAAGATAAAATTCACCGGCTGTTGTGAGCCGTTTGACCCTAAGCCATGGCAGGGAAAAGAAATCGTGTGGAAGGGTAAAATTTTTGTGAAGGACCATGTTACGAGTTTTTTCCATATCCCGCTAAACATGGGGAGGAAAATCGTTAAAAACATAGAATTAATTGAGAAAGCGGGGGCCAAATCTCCCTACCAGTTGATGCTTACTGATGAAAAATCCCTCTGGGGTGCGGATATTTACATTGATGTTTTAAAAAAAGTTCCGCATGCGCAGATGGCGACACTTTCGGGAAAGTTTCTTACCAAAGTATTTGAAGGGCCCTATCAAAATGCCGGCAAGTGGGCGCAAGAAATGAAGAAATATGTCGAGAAAAAAGGTAAAAGAATGAAGAAACTCTATTTTTCTTACACCACATGTCCAAAATGCGCCAAGGCGTATGGGAAAAACTATGTGGTACTCTTCGCACAGATAAATTAGTTGGTCAAATCTCAAAAACTTGACTTGTTCGGTGTTTTGTTTTAAATTTAGCGCAAATGTTTAGAAATCGACGTCAGAATTCAAGACCATCGTTCAGTAGGAGACCCCGACCTTCTCGTGCGAGCAAAGGATCCTCCTTGGACCCGGCTCTTTTAATACGCAAGGCGGTGGAACCTGCGCCGGAGGAAGCTTTCGTGCCTTCTTTTGAGTTTAAAGACATCCCCGTGGACCCTCAATTGAGAGGAAATATTCTGAAAAAAGGCTATACGGTACCCACCCCTATCCAAGATGGGAGTATTCTTCCGATTTCGGAAGGACGGGATGTTTTGGGAATTGCGAACACAGGAACCGGGAAAACGGCGGCATTTTTGATTCCGCTGCTGCACATGGCGATTCAGCCCGGACCTAAGGAGCGTGTGCTTATTTTGGTTCCGACTCATGAAATCGCCACACAGATTTTTCAAGAATTTTTAGGATTCAGTCGTGGGCTCCGCTTGCATGCGGCGGTGTGCGTGGGGGGACTTCCCATTTACCGCCAAATTCGCGACCTTAAAATGGATCCGAGCTTTGTGATCGGCACGCCGGGACGCCTCAAAGACTTGATTGAACGTAAAGCGGTGAATCTTTCACGCTTTACTCGCGTGGTGCTGGACGAAGCGGATCGAATGGTGGACATGGGATTCATCAATGACGTGCGTCACATTTTGTCTCATGTCCCCGAGAAGCGTCAGTCACTGTTTTTTTCCGCTACTTTGCCTAAGGAGGTGAAGGATTTGATTCATTCTTTTTTGCACGACCCCGTGACAATTTCCGTGAAAAAGCAAGAAACAGTTATGAACGTGGAACAAGATGTGGTGTGGGTGAGTCGGACGGACAATAAAATCGGTATGCTTGTGGATTTGCTTCGGAAAGCCCATTTCGACAAGGTGCTCATTTTCGCACGAACCAAGCGCAGCGTGGACAAACTCACCCGCTTCCTGGCGGATGTAGGATTTTTGGTGGCGTGTATTCACGGGGACAAGCAGCAGTCACAACGTCAACGTGCGTTGGATGCGTTTAAAGCACATCGAGTTAAGATTCTGGTAGCTACCGATGTGGCGGCTCGTGGGCTCGACATCCCAAACGTGAGTCATGTCATCAACTACGACGCGCCCGAGACTTATGAAGATTATGTTCACCGCATTGGACGAACCGGCCGTGCCGGAAAAGGAGGTACTGCACTTACATTTGTGGAACGAAGATATTAGCCGGCTTTACAAGAAGTAACTTTAAAGGTACAATAAAGTTACTTTAAAGATACCCATGTTAACCCAGGAAAATACTTTCACCATCTCTGATCTGCGTAAGAATACGCTGAAGGTTTTGGCAAAAATGTACAAAAGTGATGAGCCCATCACTATTTTTTCCAATTCCAAACCTGTGGCTGTACTTATGAGCATTGTGATGTATACCGAACTCCAACAAGATGCGGATTCAACTTTCGACTCTGAGAAATACTCCAATGCCTGGGACTTTTTGATCAATCCACCCAAGGAAATCCTTATAACAAAGAAAGGTTTGAATGCTGTAGATATTATCCGTAAAGATAGAGATTAATGGAAAAAATTGTTGTTGATGCGTCGGTTTTTCTCTCTAGTGCGCTTGAGGGTGAAGTACATTCAAAGATTTCACGTAAGTTTTTTGAAACTATTAAAAATAGTGGAGGGAAAATTACCATTCCAGTGTTAACGCTTTTTGAGGTTTTACATAATTTTTATAGGACAAATGAAGACTCGAAAGCCACTCAACGACTACATGAATATTTCATAAATTTGAATCTTTCTGGAGATCTTAAAATTTTAAACTTAGAGGCATCTTTCCTTGCTTATTTTTTTACTTATCATCAGCACTTCAATCTAAAAACTTCAGACGCTATAGTTGTGCTTACTGCGCATCGAGAAAAATGTCCTCTCATTTCTTGGGACAAACAAATGCTTAAGCAAGCTTCGAAAGGTGTGGCTATCTATACTCCGGAGGAATATTTAGAACTTTTAGCGTGAGAGTTCGTCTAATAAAGATCTTCCTTCCGGCCATTCGCCCATGTCGGCGGTGGCGTTAATGTGTCCGCGCGGGCCAATATTTACGAGGCGAGCGCCCCAGGCTTTGGCCATGCTTTCGGCCTCTTCAATGGTCGCCCATGGATCGGTGGTGCTGGCCGCGACTATGGTTTTAAAGGGCAAGGGCTCAAGTGGAAGTGGGCCAAAGCCGGTGACCTCGGGTTGGAATCTCTGAAAGGGTGCGACTAAAAGTGCTCCTTTTACCTTATGGGTTTCTTCGGGATGTTCTTTTGCCCAGTGTGCAATGACGGGACCGGAAAGGCTGTGGCTAACCAAAACCACTTCGTCGTATTTACGCACGTATTCGTCCAATGTGGCGACCCAGTCGTCTTTTACGGGATGCATCCAATCGCGCTGTTCCACTTTAATCGCGCATATGGATGTGGCTTGCGCCACGTTCTTGCTTAGCATTCGCTTCGCTGCTGCTTGGGAATATTTCTTGAGCCAGAGGCTCTGCCAATGCTCGGGGCCGCTGTCTTGCCAACCGGGAATGATGAGGATGGTCGTCATGCTGCTTTTTTATACACGAAAAAATCATGTAAGAGAATTCACGAATCGTGCTTATACTGATGTCAGCTTTTTTAATACGAGTCCCTCGGTCTCTAATGACCCAACAGGAAAAAGAACAAATTGAAGCCGCCCAAAAAAACAAACTTGAGTTTGTGCACCTTTATGACGCCCACTTTGAGGCAATACATCGATTTCTACTGAGCCGCGTGGCAGACCGACAATTAGCAGAAGATTTAACCTCAGATACGTTTATGATCGCACTGGAAAACATTGAAAAATATCGCTACGAAGGAAAGCCTTTCCGAGCATGGTTGTATCGCATCGCTATAAATGAAATCAACGGACATTATCGTAAGCACAAGCGTGAACGTGAGGCTATGATCCGAGAATGGCATGAGGTGGGTGAAAAATTTGATGGTGCTGATATAGAGGTAAAAGAAAAAGAATCGAAACAAGAAGTGGTGATGCATTTGAAACAACTCAACGATGCCTTCCATTTATTGAAGCCGGATGAACAAGATGTGCTTTCGCTGCGCTACTTCCAAGACCTTTCTTATAACGAAATGGCCGATGCGCTGAATACGAACGTGAACAACGTGGGAGTAAAACTTAACCGCGCCTTGAAGCGCCTCACTCAACTTTGTCCCCAACTTTCATTATGATCGAAAAATATTTATCCAAACTGGGAAACATGTACCAAAAACGAAAACGACCATCGTTCAAGAATGATTTGCGTGCGCAACTTTTAAATAAGGCGCTCGAGCTTAATGAAGCGCCGGTAAAGCGCGGCTTTGGTTGGGCGAATTGGCAGGGTTTCTTTGTGAGACGTATGGCTCCGGCCGTAGCTACTGTGATGGTTGTGGCGTTGGCTTTCCAATTTTTACTACCCACGGGCGGCATGTTGCCTCAATTGGTGAACGTAGCGGAGGCGAAGGATTACTACACCTTAACCCCGGAGACGGAAGATGATACCGGCGTGGCCAGTGAAAGTAATTTTGTGCTTAGCAGTAAGGGAGAACTGGACGTAGATGAAGTGGAAGCAGTGCTTAGCGTGCAACCACAGGCTGAACTTTTGCTTGAACAAATCTCCGATACCGAGGTGCTGGTGAATCCGGTAGAAAGTTTGGACCCGGGCGAGGTTTACTCCTTCACGTTAGAGGCGCAGAACATGGATGAGAGTCCCTACCCCAAGGAATACAACTGGGCATACGAAGTGTCTGACGGTTTCCGCGTCACCGGAACACTGCCGGGGCAACGAGAAGCGGGCGTGCCTATCAACACAGGCATCGAGATAACCTTTACTCATATTGGCGTAAGTGCCAGCGACTTTGAAAATGCCTTCAGTATTTCACCCGCGGTGTCCGGACAGTTTGAAGTGAACGGAAAAATCGGAGTTTTTGCGCCGAGTGGTGGACTTAAAGAAGCTACCGTTTACACAGTGGCTATTAGTGGAAGCTTGGGCTTGGAAGGTCTGGATAAAACTTTGGGCAAGGACTATGTGTTTGAATTTGAGACAAATAGCGAAACGCGCACGGCCACTCAACTTAGCTTTCCCAGGTCTGTTTATGAATTCAGCCCCAGCGAAACGCCCCAGATGCAATTCTACTATTGGGATGATAATGAAGTGGAAACGACTGTTGGAGTTTCTGTTTATGTGTTCGGCAATGGCGAGGACTTTGTTTCAGCCATGCAGACTAAAAATGAAGAGGTCCCCGCTTGGACTTATTGCCAACGAAGCCTCTACCGCGTTCCTACTGACGGACTGAACAAAATAGTGGACATTCCGGAATATACTTTTGTGAATGACAGCGGTAACTGGATTATTTTGCCGGATGCTCTGCCGGAGGGTTCTTACCTTTTGGAACTGACTAAGAATGATGCTGTGGTACAAGTCTTTGTGCAAATCAGCACACATGCGGTGTACCTCAATCTAAATGAAGCAAATACGGTGGTTTGGGTGAACGATACTACAAGTGGAAAAACCGTAGAGGGCGCGACAGTAGAAATTTTGGATTCCGGTCTGAGTGAAGAAACAAATAAAGACGGAGTGGTTAAGTTCGAAAATCTCTATGACGCCTTGCAGCTTGAAGAAAATCAAAACCAGATGATCTTTTTCTCCGTGACGGCCGAGGGGAAGACTACTTACTATCAGGCCTCCTTCTATCTGGGTGCGGACACTCCAAACCAGAATACTTGGCAATTTATGAATACGGACCGCGTCACTTACTTGCCTACCGATACCGTACATTATTGGGGCTTTGTGCAAGGCCGTGAAGAGGCGGTTGAGGAAGAAGCCACCGTTTACGTTTTGCAAGGTTACTATTGGGGCTACGGTGATATTGAAGAATTGCTTCAAAAAAGTCCTATAATTTCGGAGGAAAAAATTTCTATTAAAGACGGGGAGGCTTTTGAAGGAAAGGTGGATATTAATAAACTCACCGAAGGTTCTTACCAAATTCTACTGGTTCAAAATGGGCGCGTGCTGAGCGATGCTGATTTCTACGTATCGGGTTATGTGAAACCCGCTTACGATATCCAAATGGAGGCGGACAAGACCGCGCTATTTAAAGGCGACATTGCGCATATCACCATTACGGCAGAATTTTTTGACGGCACCCCCGTGGTGGATACGCTGCTACAAATCAATCCACCGGATGGAGAAATTCAGTACGTCAAAACGGATGACAATGGAGAAATTGCACTCGACTGGGTCGCAACAAACGACAGTTGTTTGGAAGAAGATTGCCGTTTATTCAATAACAGATATTTCTCCGTGACTCCATCCCAAGAAGAGTTGGGAGAAATTTATGAATCGCTGGGGCTTAAAGTATTCAATTCAAAAAGCGCGGTAGATGAGGCGAATCAAACTTTCACCAATACCGCCTTTGATTTTCAAACTTTTAAAGTGGATCTGGCTCAAGCTCAACTCGATGCCGTGTATGACGAGACGGACTCCACCAGTCGCGTAGAAATGACTGTGACACAAGTGGATTACGTCCGCACGGAAGTGGGCGAATATTATGATGAAAACGATAAAGTGGTACGTAAAGAATATGAATATAACCGAGAAGAAAAGGATTTGGGTACCAGCAATTTAAGTCCGGACGGCAATGGAAAATATCACTACGATGCCAATTTGAGTGACGAGCACGACTATGAAGTAGCTCTAAAAGTTTTCGACAGCGATGGCAACTATTACGTTGATAATGCAAATATCAGTAACGGTCATTCTTACATCGGTTATGGCTCAAGCCTCCATCTCGTCGGTGGCACGGCTACATTGGGAGAAAATGTGACTGTGGAAGTGGTCCAGGATAACCCGGAGATTTCTTACGAAGGAATTTACCTCTTTATGGAAAACCAAAACGGTGTACAGAAGCTTGAACTTCGAGAGGAGCCTTCCTATACCTTTGAATTTGGTGAAGAACATGTGCCCAATGTGTTTCTAAGCACAGTTCTCTTCGATGGCACGCATTATCGCGAAAGTGGTTTCGCTAACGTGGCGTTGAATACTGAAGATCGTCGCATGGATTTGACGGTGACGGCGGACCAAGACACCTATGAACCGGGTGAAGAAGTCACTCTAGACATTAAAGCCAGCGAGGCGGGTCAAGTGAATTTGTACTTGGTGGATGAAGCCTACTATGCGCTGTTCAGCGAAAGTTTTCGCGATCCGCTGGAACTTATTTACAGCGACTTACCTAGCGCGGTGGATTACACGTACGCTTCACACAAGGTACTTACTTTCACGGATGACGGTGGAAAGGGCGGATGTTTTGTGACGGGTACGCAAATTTTAATGGCGGATGGAAGCAGCAAATCCATCGAAGAAATCCAAACTGGAGATTTGGTGCTCACTCGCAGCAGTGCATGGAATCCCCTGCTGGTGCCCGTGAAAGTACTCAACACCATTGAGCACACGGTGGGCGAATATCTACTTGTGAACGGAAATTTGGGTGTGACGGAAGAACATGTGATCTTCTTCAATGGAAAATTTCAACTGGCCGGAGACCTCAAGGTGGGCGACTTCTTATTAAACAGCGAGGGTGAGGAAGTGCCCGTGGAATCCATTGTGCACGTACGTGATTCCGTGAAGGTTTATAATTTTGAAACTGAAGATAAGCACACTTACTTTGCGAATGGTATTTACGTCCACAACGACAAAGACGGGGCTCGTGAAGATTTTAGAGACACTGCGTTTTTCCAAACCGTGCAGACCGATGCGAATGGAAATGCGAGCGTCACTTTTGAGCTGCCGGACAACATCACCAGCTGGCGTATTAGTGCAGCAGCCGTGAGCGGTGGAAAAGAGATTCATGCCGGATATACCAGTGAAAAATTGGTGGTTAGCAAAGATGTATTTATCAATCCTATAATCAATTCCACTTACTTGACGGGCGACGAGACTAAGATTCCCGTGCGGGCTTACGGTGACGCACTGGAGGCCGGAACCAGCGTGGACTTTTCTTTCCAAATTGAGGACGTGGATTCTGTAACAGAAGCTCAAGGCAAAGCCTACGAGACCACTTACTTTGACCTGACCGCCACGGAAGTCGGAGACTATCGAATCATCACAAGGGGCAAGGCGGACGGTGGAAGTGACACGGTGATTTTGCCCATCAAAATTGTAGACTCGCACCTAACTCAAAATGCTGTGAGTGAAACTTTGCTCACCGAAAATTCTAAATTGGAAGGTTCTGCGGAAGAGCGCACTACTGTGGTTTATTTGAACAATGAAACGGGCATTGTTTATGGCACCTTGCTGGAAGCCCTTTACGAAGACGGAGACCGTGCCGATGAAGTGTTGGCGCGGACCCTTTCCGCTGAGTGGCTGAATGAGTACTTCGATGAAGATGTCAGTGTTCCTGAATTCTCAACCTTTGTGTACCAAAAGACGGCTTATGCCAACGGGGAATATGGTGACGGAGGAATTGCACTTCTTCCCTATGCGGATAGCGACTTGGAACTTTCTGCCAAGCTCGCAGCTTTGGCCCCCGAGCAGTTTAGCACCCAGGCGCTAACACAATATTTTGAAAACATTTTGAACAGCGGGGACCGTACTTTGAGTGAAAAGATTTTGGCACTCTATGGGCTGGCCGGCATCGACCAAGCTTACCTCACTGAACTCAATTATTTCATTCGCAATTTTGAACTGAGCCAGGAAGACAAGCTTTATGCGGCTCTTGCCTACGGCGAATATGGACAAGATTTACAAGCTACCGTGCTCTTCCTTGAAATTAAAGACGCGGAGGAGGACGCGGCGGGGGGAGGCGTGCTCCTTGCAACACTGGCACAAAACATTGGAAGCGACCTTGCGGACACCTTGTGGGAGAAAGCTTTAGAAACGGAGGGCGAGGAGAGCATCCTGCTTGAAAAAATGCTCTTCACCAAAGCGCGTTTGGAAATGGGCGCGCAAAAGAAAGTTTCCTTTGAAATTAATGGCGAAAGTTTTGATCTCAGTGGAAATGAGTACGCGCGACGCAGTTACCTGCCTGAAGAGCTTGCCGGCTTACAGTTCAGTAATCTTTCCGGTGATGTACGCGCGGTGAGTTCCTATGAAACGCCTATTAATTTAGATGAATTGGGTACGGATGATTCCGTTGCCCTTACCCGAAGTTATTTTGTGAATGGACAAGAGGTGCAAACGGTGAAAGTCGGAGACATTGTGGAAGTGCATTTAAAAGCTACGGCGGTTGGAAACTTTGAAGATTTTGGCTTTAAAGTAACGGACTATTTACCGAGTGGAATGCAAACGGCTACCTTCGCGGACAATGTCACAAGTTACAACACGGACGACGACTACTACCATCCTTATGACCAAGACGGACAAGCGGTTTCTTTCTATGTTTCCTGCCACGAAGGTAGCTGCAAATATGGCAAGGAATTCTACTATCTTGCCCGTGTAATCAACCCGGGAAGTTTTGTCCTCGAGCCTGCGGTGATACAAAATTATCAAGACCCCGAAGTGATTAATATTTCCGGAGCTCGCACAACTATGACCATAGAATAATTGGTGCTAAAGTAAGGCTGCTTTACTTGAAAGGATGAAAAAATTCTTAATTGCAGTGTTGGGTGCGGGGCTCTTGAGTGGTTGCGGTGCTTCTACTCAAAGTGATTTTTCGCTGGAGCTTTATTTGGAGGCGGGCGAAAATACCGAAACTCTGGAGATCGACGACACGGAAGTGGACTACACGTGGACCTATGGTGAAGGAGGAAAAGAAAGTTTTGCACTGACTGAAGAAGAAGTTCAATCCTTGAAATGGTTCATAAAAGACCAAATACTTGACCAGAATCTTATCGAGCGGCAGACGACGAATGAGACCGGGAATCCTGTAGAAATGACTTTAAACGTGGAGATCGATGGCATCACCAATGAGATTATTATTTCCGGAATGAGCGCCACCGATAGTGAGGGCCAAGGGGGAAGCAATTTGGAAAACTTCAGCCGCATTGAAGCGGCACAAGACTTGATCGCCGTGGTGAAGGATTTGGGCGGACTTTATGAAAAAGATTAAATTACGCTCTTCCCCGTCATTTCTTTGGGGATTTTTTGGCCGAGCAAAGTGAGCACCGTGGGAGCGAGGTCTTTGAGCCCGGCAGTGGCTTTTGTGTGAGAGGATTTTTTAAGTTTCCGTGGTGGTTTGGAAATGAGGATCAAAGGGACGGGATTTTTTGTGTGAGAAGGGCAGGGTCCGCCCGTATCTTCGTAAATCATGTACTCGGCATTACCATGGTCCCCTGTGATGAGAGTGGTGTAACCGTTTTTAAGCGCGGCGGGGACAATTTGAGACAGACAATTATCAATGACCTCAACGGCTTTCACGGTAGCCTTATAGTCTCCGGAATGACCCACGAGATCGAGATTGGCAAAATTAAGTGCCACAAAACTATAGGGTTTGGGCAATTCTTTAAGCAGTTTTTGAGTTATGCCGGGTGCGCTCATTTCCGGTTTTTCCGCATAAGAAGGGCATTTGGGCGAATCCACCAAGATGCGCGTTTCCGTTTTGAAAGGTTCTTTCATTTGGCTGTTGAAAAAGAACGTCACATGCGCATATTTTTCCGTTTCGCCTATGCGGAGTTGTTTGAGTTTTTTTTGGTCCAGCATGGAGCCAAGATTGTTCTTGATTTTTGCCGGCGGAAAAACTACGGGCGCTTTGGTGGTGTAAGGACCGAAAGCGGTGAAATGAGGCTTGAGTTTTTTTATAAAACGCTCCGTGAGTTGAGCGGCGCGATCGGTGCGAAAGTTGAAGAAAACCACGGCATCGTTTTTATGAATGAGGCCTTCGGGCTTCAGCAGTACGGGCTTTAAATAATAATCGCTTTCAAGACCTGATTTATAGGCGGCTTCAACGGCCTTTACGGGGTCTTTTTTTGTAAACTCTCCCTTCGGTCGAGTGGTATAAAGGTTGTAGGCCACGTCGGTCCGGTCCCAATTGTGGTCACGATCCATGGCGTAGTAACGGCCAATTAAAGTAGCCAGTTCCCCGCCGGTTTTTCGCATGTGTTTTTGAAGCATGCGAATGAATTTTACGGCACTTTGCGGGGGCACGTCGCGGCCATCTGTGATGGCGTGCACATAAACTTTTTTGAGTCCTTGTTTTTTGGCGAAGGCGAGCAGCGCAAGCGCATGGTTGATGTCCGAGTGCACGCCCTGATCCGAAATCATTCCCAAAATATGAAAAGCGGTTTTATGCTCTTTGGCGTATGCGGCCGCTGCGAGCAGCGGCCTTTTTTTAAAGAAGGATCCGTCCTCAATAGATCTGTCTATTTCAAGCAAGGGCTGAAGTACAATGCGTCCGGCGCCCATGGTGAGATGCCCCACTTCACTGCCACCTTGCGTCCCCTTAGGAATGCCCACCGCCTCTCCCGAAGCATTGAGCAATGTCCACGGATATTTTTTGTAGAGCTCGTCAAAAAACGGTGTTTTAGCATGCGTGATTGCATTTCCTTTATAATCTTTCCCGTGGCCGAAACCATCGAGGATACAGAGAAGAACTTTGTTCATTGCTCTCATGTCCTAAAGTTTAAGCAGGTAGTCTAGGGCTGCATCCAGCTGCACGTCATTTTCGGTATCAATGTCGGAAGCCTCCATGCTCACCGTAATGTCCGGGGCAATGCCGGTGTCGTCAATACTACGATCATTAGGGGTGTACCATTTGGCAATGGTAAGACGCAGACTGGAGCCGTCGCTAAGATCGGTGAGCTCCTGTACACTTCCTTTCCCAAAGCTCTGTTCCCCCATAAGTGTTGCGCGAGCGTAGTCCTGCAAAGCTCCCGCCAAAATTTCGGAGGCGGAGGCGGAGCCTTCATCAATCAGCACTACCATAGGCAAGTCCTTGAGCTGTCCGCTTCCAGTAGTTTGAATAATTTGATCTTCCATATTGCGGCGTTTCACAATCACACCAGTCCGTTCATCGTCAAAAAACTCGCTCATGATTTCGATGGAAACGTCCAAATAACCTCCTCCGTTGAGGCGCATATCCAGCACCATTCCATCAGCATTCGCCAACAATACTTCGCGTACGGCTTCTTCAAATTCCGTAAGCGTGTCGTCTCCAAATTGGTAAATGGAAAGGTGGGCCAGATTCATGTCTCCGCGCTCCACAAACGTAAGTTCAACACTGGGTACATCAATTTCCTGGCGGATGATGGTAAATTCAATCGGATCTTCGCTATTTTCACGCAAAATTTTGAGCTTCGCTTCGGTACCCGGCTCACCGCGAATAAGCATAATAGCTTCCCACAAAGTGATTTCGCCGGTGGAAACCCAGTCATTCAATTCGGTGTCAAAAACCATGTAAATATAGTCGCCTGGCAAAAGGCCGGCTTCTTCGGCAGGAGAGTCTTTTAAAGGGGAAACGATAACAAGTTTGCCATCTTTAACCGTGAGCTCGGCTCCAATCCCTTGAAGTTCCCCATCCAGACTGCTTTGAAACTGGTCGGTTTCTTCCGGAGTCATGAAAACGGAGTACGGGTCGCCGAGCGCGTCCACCATGCCGGAAACGGCGCCATAGATCTGTTGTTGGTCATCCACGTGCTCAATATCTACATAATTGGCCTCTACCATGTCCCAAACATTCCAAAAAAGATCCATGCTTAGTTCCCCGCTTTTTTCAGCGTTATCAACTTCGTCGGCCTCAGAGGGATTCCCAAAATTGACATTTGCTTGCCATCCAATGAGCCCTCCGATAAAGACGAAGAGTAGTGCTTTAGCATAAGTTCCTGATGTGTTTTGCATAAGATTTAATTAGGGCCACGTTATTGTAACGAATTGCAGGCGGAAGGCCTAGAGATGTTTCGAAAACAATTCAGGATTAATTCAGAAAAAATTCAGGTTTTTGTAAGAACCGGGGTCTACGCTAAGAGGGCTAAGTTGTCCTTTGACATTTTGGCCTTTCAATTTTATTCGATTTTTTAAGTGTCAGGAAAGCAGCAAGAACCAACAAAAGGAGGTGTTCTATGCTGAGCAACAAGAAGTGGACCGCGTTCATGGCGATTGTGCTCATGGCGATCCTGGGTATTTGGGGCTGCACGCGGGCGGACGGCACTGGAAGCGCTGATTCCTTCCTGAAGCTGCCCTTCCAATCGGGCGAGTACTGGCTCCTCACGCAAGGCTACAACCAAGGCTCCCATGTCGACTACGGGTTCGACTACGGCAACGACACGTATGCGCTGGACTTCACCCAGAACGGGTGCAACGCGTACGGCGACCCGGTCACGCCCATGGCGGACGGGATGGTGATGGAAATAGCAACCGAAGGCAATGGCGATCACGGCTACGGCAACACGGTCCTGATGGACCACGGAGACGGCTATGTCAGCCGCTACGGTCACCTGTCCGAGATCTGGGTTTCCGAAGGCGATACGCTGGACGATTCTGATGCATTGGGTGCGGTGGGCAACACCGGCTACTCGATCGGAAGCGCCTGTGGCGACCACCCGGGAACTCACCTGCATGTCGCGTTCTACAAAGACGCTGCGGCTACCAAGCCGGAGCCTCTCTCGGGGAACACGGACCTGTCGGAGTATTGCTGGTACAACCGCGAAGGCGACATGAACTGCGATGGCGGACCGGAGGATTACTCCCCGGTGGAAGAAACCGACGACTACAGCAGCATGGCCGGTGAAGGCGAGGAGGACGAGACGGAGGAGGACGGGTACGAGTACGAAGACGAAGGCGAGGACGAGATCCAAGAGAGTGACGACGATATGATCAAGTTCCTCGACATTTCCCCCGACCACGGTACGGCGGAGGAGACGGAGTTCGTGTGGGCGGCGATTGTGGAGAGTGAGAGCGGAAGCCCTCGCACCATGCTCGTCATCTACAACCCGAACGACGGCACCGACTACGAGTTCGAGATGGAGACCGATACGCCCGAGAGTCCCTACGTGTTCACTTACAAGAAGACTCTGCGCGACGACGACACCGAGTACGTGTACTGGGTGAGGACACAGGGCGGAGACGACGAGGATGTGAGCGACACTCAGAGTATTGAAGTGGAAGACAGCGAGGGCGACGTGCCGAGCCTGAGCTTCGAGACCTACCAGTCCGGCGGCGATGCAGACGAGACCGAGTTCGAGTGGAGTACCTACGTGGAGAGCGACGACGAGCCGACGGTGCTGCTCAACATCGTCAGCGCTGCGGATCGACAGATCTACAGCTTCGAAATGGACGTGGACGAAGAAGACCACGACCGCTGGTTCGCCGAATATGAAAAGACTCTTCGCGATCCAGTGACCTACACGTTCTGGATGACGGCGGAGAACCACAACACAGTGACGGCGGGCAGCGTGCTGAGCATGGAAGTCGAGTAAGGGAGAAGGCCAAAGTTCAAGTTCAAAAGCCTGCGTTCTGCAGCAAGTCTCCGGCTTGTCCCGAGAATCCTGCAGCGTGCTGAGTAGAAGGCCCGGCCTCGCGCCTGGTGAACTACGGCCGGTGCTCGCTTCCAAGTTTTCTTGGCGGCGGGCACCATTTCCCCACTACTCGACCGTAAGGGAGAGTCTAAGAAAACCGTGGCGCAAGCCACAACCTTATCCTCTAATTACCTATGCTATGAAAAAACTTTTTCTTCTTACAGCCGCGCTGCTGGGTTGCACAGTGACTCCGCTCGCTACAAATGATTCTCAGTTTTGTCTGGATACCGAACCTTTTCATGACGGTATTGGGCAATTTTCAATGACCGGTTATGTTTTGAACGAGAAAGGTGAAGCGCCTTTTTCGGGGAAAATGGTGGACATTGTCTACTTGACGGTAACCAATGACGGTACCGATGCCTTTGATTATTTTTATGAACGTGCCGAAACCGGAAAAATCGATAAATTATCCGCCGGACAGCTTTATTTGAAGCTTGGCGTTTTAGAGGATGAAATTCTAAGCAGTTCCGCCATTATTTCTACGCAAGATGAACTGGCGATCCTTAACGCCTTAAATAGCGGAGAAGAAGTCACGTTGAGCCTGCGAACTACCTTGACTCTAGGACAGGGCGCGGTGGTTTCGAGCGTGAATCCTTGTCTCATCGAGTTTCAACTTCCAGAGTAGCCGGTTGTGGAGTCGGGCGTAAATTCAGGCAGGTCTAAACTGCCAATTCTTTCGTGAGTTGTGTCTTGTATGTTAGCCACTAGCGGATTAGTCGCGAAATCTTCCTTGGGCGTGACAATTTGTCGACCTCCTTCAGGGTTTTCATAGGATTTGTCTATCGGAAAGGCTAAATCATCCGCTGCGTCATTAAGTTCACCGCGGGTGGTCTGCACCACTTCTTCGACGAGAGGGTCGACAGAAGACTCTGCCCCATCAGGAAGTTCAACATCTAATCCAGCGGTTCTCATTTGCAATTCCTTAAATTGTGCCTGGAGGGCGGCAGGGATTTCCGATACCTGCTCTGATTGGGGGACGTCCGCTATCATAAAAACTGGTTAATCTGGATATTATACCATTTTTTTGCGAATTATGGAAGCTTGCGTCAATAGAGAATATTGTCCTATTCACCGACGTCGGTGAATTCTGACATATTCTGAACCCCGTCAATAACAACTACCTTCACTCGAGCTTTTCCAGTGGTGCGATACTGATGGAGAGTTTTTTAGTGCCTACGCCGGGATCTTTAAAGGCTACGGTGACAATGCCGCCTTGAATTTTCATAACCACGCCTTCGCCGAAACTACGATGACGTACGAGGTCGCCTTCATAGAGTTCAATGGGATCGAGGTTGCTGCAATCTTCCTCTACGGGGACAGGGCGACCGCCAAAAGAGGAGGTGGTGGCAGTGGGCTCGGTATAACCTTCGATTAATTCTTCAGGAATATCGAGTAAAAATTGGGAGGGTGCGTTTTGTTTGAACTCGCCAAAAAGCATGCGCTGCTGAGCATAGAGAAGGTAGAGGTAGTTCATGGCACGAGTGATGCCCACATATAGAAGACGGCGTTCTTCCTCGAGTTCTTGCGGTTCAAAAAGAGTGCGGGAGTGCGGGAAAATACCTTCTTCAAGACCGGTGATAAAAACCACCGGAAATTCCAAACCTTTGGCACTATGCAGGGTCATAAGAGTGACGGAATTTTGACTTTCGTCCACATCGTCCAGGTCGGTCATAAGGGTGATTTCTTCGAGAAAAGTGGACAGAGCAACGCGCGGTTCGAGACCTTCGTATTTGTCCGCAACGGTGATGAGCTCCTGAATGTTTTGAAGACGGGCTTCCCCCTCAGGCGATTTGTCTTCGAGTAAAAATTCTTTGTAGCCGGATTCAGCGATGACATGTTTGAGTAAGCCGGCAACACTGAATTCTTCGCTGAGTTTTTGAAAGTGACGAATGAGCGTTGTGAAGGCTTCAATTTGTTTTACCTTGCCGGCGAGGTCGGGGATTTCGAGGACATATTCCATGGCGCGAAAAATGGAAAGGTCGCGCTGAACGGCGAAAGCTTGGAGGACTTCAAGTGTTTTAGGACCGATTTTGCGAGCGGGAACATTGATAATGCGCAACACGGAAATACTGTCTTCCGGATTCAAAATCACGCGAAGGTACGCCACGAGATCTTTGATTTCTTTACGAAGATAAAACTTCACGCCGCCCACAATTTTATAAGGAATACCGAAGCGCATAAAAGCTTCTTCGATGGCGCGGGATTGAGCGTTGGTTCGATAAAGTGCGGCGAACTCGGAATAGGCAGGTGTTTCGTGTTGGCGAATATGACTCATGATGGCCTGCGCGACTCGCATAGCTTCGTCGCGCTCATCGCGCGCATTCACGATGCGGATTTTTTCGCCACCGTCGCGCTCGGTCCACAGCTTTTTTTCTTTGCGATGCATGTTGCGGGAAATTACATTGTGGGCCGCATCCAAAATGATAGAGGTTGAGCGATAATTTTGTTCCAATTTGATGACCAGCGCTTCCGGATAGTCTTTTTCAAAATCGAGAATATTTTGCATATTTGCGCCGCGCCAAGAGTAAATGCTTTGATCCGGGTCTCCGATCACACAAATGTTGCGATATTTTTTTGCAAGCAGTTGCACGAGGATGTACTGGGCGTGGTTAGTATCCTGATACTCGTCCACGGAAATGTAGCGGAAACGCTCCTGATACTCATCCAAAACCTGAGGGTAGTTTTGAAAAAGCAGCACGGTTTTCATAATGAGATCGTCGAAATCGAGGCATTGATTTTTGGCGAGGCGAGCTTGGTAGGCTTTGTAGCATAAGCCGACTTTTTCGGTAAAAGTATTGTGCGCGAGATTTTGATAATCCTCCCAACCCATGAGTTGATTTTTTGCCTGAGAAATATGTCCCAAAATGGCTTTGGGGTTCACCTGTTTTTCATCAATGTGGTGGTCGCGCATAACTTCTTTCATAAGCACTATTTGATCGTTGGCATCATAAATAGTGAAACGGTTTTCATAACCCAAGAGATGAATATGACGGCGCAAAATCTGCACACAAAGCGCGTGAAAGGTTCCCACGGTGGGCATACTTTCCGGCGTGTCAGTCTCCGCGGAGGAAAGTAAATCCGCGATGCGATGTTTCATTTCTCCGGCAGCTTTATTCGTAAAAGTCACTGCCAAAATATTCCACGGTCGAACGCCTTTTTCTCGGATAAGATAAGCAATGCGATGAGTAAGGGCACGGGTTTTCCCGGATCCGGCACCGGCAATAATGAGCACGGGGCCTTCGGTGGCACGCACGGCATCCTGCTGCGCCGGGTTGAGACTGTCTAAAATGCTGTTTTGCATGGGCAGGCGGACTCAAAGGGTCTGCGAGCCGAGGCGAGTGCCTACGGCCTAAGAAATAAGGTGACGGAAGTCACACCAATATATATGATAAAGGCACTTCACGCCAAGCCATGCGTCGTTCACTCCTTTGGGTTAGTTTGAGTATTTTAGTCACAGTCGCCATTGTGGCCACTGCGAATCTGTTTTCGCCCAGCCCGATAGTGAAAAACTTCGGTACAAACCTGGTTCAATTCGATCTACTCCCCCTTTACAACGAAGATGCGGATAGCGCCGCGGAAGTGGGGCTTACCATCATCGTACCTAAGCAAAGCGAAACGCTTTCCTACAGTTCGCAAGCGGAAGTTTTCCGTTTCACGTTAAAATCTGCCGGACCTTACACCCTCCGCTATCTGACCCTCATGGCTTATCCGGAAGGGCTGAAGCCTATCACGAGCTGGACGATTTACCCGCTTATCGAAGATGAAATTGATTTCGAAAATCCGGTGGCCGTGAGTGAGAAAATCAATGAAAACTTGGTGCGTTTCCGCTTTTCCTCGTCTGTCTCCAGTGCGTACCTTGTGCCACCGGGGGAGAATTCTTTTGTAGTGGTGGCGAGTGTGCTTAGAGACGGAAACTCGGATCTGGACCCACAACTCACCATGGTTTTCCCGGAACAACTGGAAAAAGACTGGAACTGGGCCTGGCTCCCCGGACGTCATAGCGAGGCGTGGTTACAACTGGGCGAGAGCTTGGGTATTGAAGAAGTTGCCGGCTTACCCGGGGAAGCGCTCCGCAAACGTTAGCAGGGAGGATGGACTTTGCCATGAGAGTTTGCTATAATGAGAGGATTTAAAAACAAAAATAACCAAATCACGTATGGCACACGTTTATAAAGTTCTACCACTCAGCGCATTGATAGGCGCACTGGCATGTGTGCTCTCGCTTGCAGGGGGAGTACTTACGTCTGCCGAAATTATCGATACCTCTACCCTTCCTTCTACTGTGGAAGGGCTCGCGGTGATACCCGGCGACGGTGAAGTAACCCTCACATGGGATGCTGCCACCGATGACACCGGCGTAGAAGGTTATTACGTTTACGTGGGACTTCTGTCCGTTGTGGATGAAGGAGGTTCTTATACCTTTCCTTCAAGCGATGCCGGCAATGCCACCACTTATACGGTAGAGAACCTTAGTAATGGCGTAACTTATTACTTTGCCGTTACCGCTTATGACGCTGATGGCAACGAATCTGAATTCTATTCAAACGAGGTGGAGGCAACTCCTGAGTCTTCTGAAATTGCCGACTACACCGCGCCAACTGTAAAAAGTGCTATTGCTGTAAGCAGCTCTCTTGTGGAGGTGCAATTTTCCGAAGTCGTAGAACTGCCCAGTGACCCCACTTCAGCCTTTGCGCTGACTGCTACGGATGGAACCGCGCTTCAAGTAATTGACGCCTACCTTTCCGATGATCCTACCACGGTCTTCATTGTGACCGGTGTACAGGATCCGGACAGTGAATATGAACTTACCGCCGGAATTGGAATTTCAGACACATCCGGAAATCCTATTGAAAGTGGAACTTCTGACACAGCTTTCTTCACGGGAAGCGGCGTTGCGGAAGAGGAAATTCCTACTCTCGAAAACACCGACAACACCAATGACACTTTCGTGGTGGAGGACGTGGACGCTACTGAGGTGAATGAGCTTGAGCTCACTTTCAGCCAAGAAGTGGTTTCCGCCGATGTTGATTCCTTCAAGATTCAACTTGCCGACGATGCGTCTGAAGAAATTGAAGTGCTCGCTGTAAGCATTGATGAAGACGATGCTACCAAAGTAACCCTGGTAACCGAAGAAATGGATGCCGGTTATGACTATGTGCTCACTATGGATGAACTGGTTTTCAATAAAGATGGCAATGCGATGACCGAAGAAAATATGAGCGTGGATTTCACCTCTAAGACTTTGGATCTTGCGGATCTCATCGCTCCGGAAGACATCACCAACTTGCTTTCTGAGGTGAGTGGAGAAACATCTGTTTTACTCACTTGGACGGCTAGCATGGACACCGCCGGCGACCTTGCCGAGTACTGGCTCCGCCAAAGTATGGACGGAGGGGTAACTTTTGGCGACGCCCTGGAGATTGCTTCTAGCGCCGTTGACTATGAAGTGGATGACTTAACCGCCGATGAAACTTATACCTTTAAAGTCACGGCCGTGGATGGAAGCGGCAATGAGTCTGAAGGGGTACTCACCACGGTGACCCTGCCTGAGTCCGGACCCGAATTGCTTGTCCTGGGGGCTTTGTCTCTCCTTGGTGCCGGCGCTTGGAACCGTAAAAAGAAAAACAAACTTTAATTACTTTTAACTATTCAAGAAAGAGGGGAACCCAGAGTGGTGTCTCCTCTTTTTAAAACTCGCTTGGCTCGAATCGCTTGCAGCCTAAGCTATCAAAATCTTTGTCATAAGAGACAATCGACCATTCTCCATTTTGAATCTCTGGCGCGGAAGCAATGAGTGCGTCCGTGTACTTCACGGAGTGGTTGGCATAAAGATCGATCCCAAGCCCCATATTTTGGTGGTCAAGTACTTTGAGATTATGCACGCCCTGTAGGGCCTGTAAGGCTGTCACCACTTCTTCCTTACTCAAGTGATAGTAGCTTCGTAGCGTCCATGCAAACTCTGAAAGCACTAAAGTTGAGGTGAAGGCTTCATACTTACCGGAGCTGACTTTATCCAAAAATTTCAGACTTTCCACGGCTTGCTTGGGAAGGTCGTGGATAAAGGCTCTTAAAAAGATATTTGTGTCGATGAAAAATTTAGATTCTTTCATAATGGCTTTCCATAAATTCGCGAGCTTTTAAAACGTTTTTCTTGTTTTTAATTTTCACCTTACCCGCTAAATCAAAAAAGTTTGGCAAAGGCTTTACTCGAATTTCCCCCACTTTTTCATCTAAAAATATGCTTAGCTTTATGTTTTTTTTCAGTTTCATTTTTTTGCGAATGATATTTGGGATGGTTATTTGACCCTTCATTGTCAGGCTAGTAGTGTAATCCATTTTTTAAAAGTAATACTTTTTAGACTTTTCTTACTTTATTATAAAGTAATACTTCACATTAAGCAAGTGCGCTCAAACAATTCAGGAATTTGTCAGAAGTTTTTTGCTAGCATGAAGGAATGAAAAAGAATATTTGGCTTTTGGGCGTTGGGCTGGCGGTACTTTTTGGCCTTGGAAATATTTGCTTAAAAATACCGGCGCCGCTGGAGTTGCACGTGCTCGACGTGGGTCAAGGCGACGCCATTTTACTGAGAACGGGGGAGGGGCAAAATATTTTGATTGATGGCGGACCGGGCCAGGCGGTTTTGGAAGAGCTCGGGGAAGTGTTGTCGCCGCTGGATAGGCGGCTGGACCTGGTGATTTTGACGCATCCGCATGAAGATCATGTGGCCGGCCTGGTTCCAATTTTGCAACGTTTTGAAGTGGATGCGGTTTTGTTGAGCGCGCCGGAGTACAACAATGCGGCTTATGAAGCGCTGATAGAGGAAATCGGCCAACGGAAAATTCCTTATTCTTTTGCGGATGACGACAATGATTTTGTATTCGGGGATTTGAAACTGGATGTTTTGTTTCCTTTTGAACCTTTTACGGGAGATACTGTGGAAAACGTGAACAATGTGTCGCCGGTAATTAAAGTCACGTGGAAGGACACGGAGATTTTGCTGACAGGGGATGCGGAACGAGAGGTGGAGGAGCAACTTTTGGCGGCAGGTGTGGATGTAAGCGCCGATATTTTAAAGGCCGGACATCATGGCAGTCGCACCGCCAGCACTTTGGAATTTTTGGAGGCGGTGGGCCCTGAGACCCTGATTATTTCTTGCGGCCTGGGAAATGATTTTGGACATCCTCACGCGGAAATTTTGCAAAAAGCCGAGGATTTGGCGGCGCAGGTTTTGCGAACCGATTTGGATGGACGTGTGACGATGAAGTTTGATTACTTTTAGTTCGAAGTTTAAAGTCTGCGCGCGCAGACTTTTTGCTCCAAATAATGGCTTACCCAAGCCATTCTCATTCAGGATCATCGCTACAAGACGGCCGCCCTGAAGAACTCGCTGTAAGATGCCATGGCATCTCATAACCCGGAATGGCCTTTAAGTTAACCCTTAACACACTGCGAGTACGACACCAAAAATCGCGGCATTGTGGAGTACCACGCACCGTAACATCCCAGTTACGATAACTATCGTAAGAAAAACGACAGAAAGCTAGCTTGGGTTTTTTTCCGCTTTCTACCCAAACCCTACCTGGCCCATCGCCCGACCAGTGCACATCCCATCCCTTACTATACTCAGGACGTTCCCTATCATGTCGACGATCACACTCACGGCCATGTTCCGATGTATTCCCAAAATCGGACCCTGAATCATCCCCTGAAACCAAGCCCCTTGCGAAAAGAATAGAGGAAGCTGGAATTACTCCCCTCCTCTTGGGTAAAACTATATTTCCATTAGAATTTTTACGAAAACCATCACCGTCCAAGACTTGGACATTTCCTTCCGCATCAAGATATGTCACACGCGTTGCCGCTGTCCTTGATTGGTCATAGTTGAATTTACCCCTTGGCTCAACTATTCTCGCCTTAGGGCAACAATCCCCCATTACAAGCTGCCCTTCCGTATTCAATTCCCAAAATCCTCCTTCATCCAACTTGGCCAATTCAGCCAAAAACACCTCTGGATGTGGTATTGCTGCAAGCACCTTCTCAGGTGTGAGTACTTTTTTCGGATCTGTATCAAAAGGTTTTCTTCGAGACTTAGGTTCTCTCAGAAAAGTTTCTATTTCACTCCCTAGTCTGTCAAATTCATTGCTCATTTTTACTGTAGATCAGAAAATAAGGACGCATGGTAAGCCTTTTTTTACAAAAATACAACAGGCGGTCATCTACGTTCGATCTTCGCGCCAAGACTGCGGAGTTTTTCGTCGAGGCGTTCGTAGCCGCGGTCGATGTAGTTGATGTCGCTGATCAGGGTGGTTCCTTCCGCGATGAGTGCGGCGAGGACCATGGCGGCGCCGGCACGGATGTCGCAACTCGCAATGGGAGCGGCTTTGAGCGGAGTGGGGCCTGTGATAGTGGCTTGATGAGGATTGAGGAGCTCGGTGTTCGCGTCCATATTTTCCAATTCCGGAAGGTAGTTGAGGCGGCCTTCAAACAAAGTTTCGTGAATACGACTCGTCCCTTCGCACTGAGTAAGAAGAACGGCGAAGGGGGCTTGGAGATCCGTCGCGAATCCCGGGTAAACAGATGTTTGAAGTTTTTCTATTGCGTGAAGAGGGCCGTGGGGAAGTATATGGGCTTCATTTTCGCTCAATTCAAAACGGGCGCCTACTTCTTCGAGTTTTTGCCAAAAGCTGTCGAGTTGTTGGATGGGGCAGTTTTTTATGCGTACATCACCGTTTGTGAGTACCGCGGCCAGAGTGAGCGTGCCGGCTTCAAGATAATCCGGCGTCACCGTGTAATCGGCGCCCTTGAGCGGTTTGCCACCTTCAACAATTAGAGTATCGGTGCCGAGGCCTTTGATGTCGGCACCCATGGCGACCAAAAAACGGCAAAGGTCTTGCACGTGAGGTTCCATGGCGGCCCAACGAATTTCGGTGGTGCCGGGAATGAGTGCGGCGGCCATCACGGCATTCTCGGTGGCGGTTACACTGGCTTCGGCCATAATAATTTTTGCGGCCTTGAGCTGCGTGGCCTTCAAGTGAATGGCCTCACTGCTTTCCACCACGCCGGCACCCAGTTTGGTGAGCGCATGAAGATGCGCGTGAACGGATCGCTTGCCGAGCACGCAACCTCCGGGATACGCCAACTCAACTTCGTGGAATCGGGCGAGCAAAGGTCCGAGTAACAAAATGGACGCACGCATATGTTTCACAAGGTCCGGATCAATTTGAGAAGACTTCACTTGGGAGGGGTTCACCGTAACCGTGCCGTCGGAAAAACTCACCTCCGCGCCGAGGCCGGAAAGAATTCTTATAAAGGCGTGCACATCCGAAATGTCCGGCACGTTGTGTAAGACGCTGGTTGAGTCTGTTAGCAGCGTGGCAGCCAAAATGGGAAGAACGGCATTTTTAGAACCGCTGATGCTGACTTCACCTTTGAGCGCCACTCCTCCTTGGACAACAAATTTCGGCATTTCGCTAGACTGAATTAAAAGTGGAGCCACTCTAGCAAAAAACCATCCCCCACGCCAGCACGAACTTCGCATTGATTATAGTTTACTTTAGGAGGACGCTTATTCGTTAAAATCCCGACTGAAATATGCTTCCCTCTGCTGTCCCAGAATTTCAGCATCAACGAGAGATCTTTCTCAACCGGGGGACAGACTATAGGGGAGTCTGCGCGGTTAAAAAGCCGGCTGAGAGTGCTGTTAGGGCGGGGGAGCTCCCCGGAAATCTCGTAACAACGGTGGAGGGGCTTTTTCTTGTTTGCGCCGACCGAGATGAAGTGCATGGAAGAATACTCCGCATCACGCGATGGTTGATGCAGGGAGTCATCAAAGAGTAATTCTCTTTTTGTTGAGATTTAGCCAAGATTCGTTATAATCACTCCGCTTTATCAGCGTGGGTAGGTTCCAGAGTGGCCAAATGGGGCGGACTGTAAATCCGCTGGCTCTGCCTTCGGGGGTTCGAATCCCTATGTACCGATTTCGACAAAGTTACACGACAACGGATTGTTTTGGAGTATTTGAAGAAGAATTTATGGATATAGTTTTGGTACATTTGCTATGATTTACTCACGACTAAGTTCTTTACCACTGTAGACTATGTTTAATCTCGAGTTTTTCTTCACAATTCTAGTTTGCATTCAAGTTCTCCACTCGATTGAAGAGCTTTCCGCAGGATTCCATAAAAAATTCCCACTGTTTAAGATGTCTTTCAAAACATTTCTGGCATTTGAAGCTTTTTTTCAAGGCTTCTTTCTTTTTGTGCTCTTCCAAAAATCATTGCCTTCACGGGAAATGCTCATGCACGTTTTTGCCTTACTTATGTTCGCAAATGGGCTTTGGCACATTGTTTGGCTTGGAATTGTTAAAAAATACGTTCCAGGCGTAATTACCGCTCCACTCCATCTCATTACGTTTCTTGTGTTTTACTTCACGGTACTCGTATGAATTTAGCCATATAAGTGTAAATTAAGAGCAATGAAAGAACACACTCACTCAGCAAATAACATCAAAACTGCGTTCCTACTCAATCTTTTTTTTACAATAGTAGAAGTAGTTGGGGGTTTGCTGACTAACAGTATAGCGATCCTTTCAGATGCGCTTCACGATTTTGGAGACTCTGTTGCTTTGGGGCTTTCACTCTACTTAGAAAAAAAGGCAACGAAGGAACGTAGCTCAACTTTCTCCTATGGATTCAAACGCTTATCTCTTCTAGCAGGGCTGACCAGTAGCCTTATTCTGATAGGAGGCTCTATCGTCATACTTTCCGAAGCTATTCCAAGGCTGATGACCCCTGAACACACCAACGCAAAGGGGATGCTGGGACTTGCAATACTGGGCATTGCTGTAAATGGTTTTGCAGCACTTCGCACTCGAGAAGGGAAAACTGTAAACGAGGAAGTGATTACGTGGCATCTACTCGAAGACATCCTGGGATGGGTTGCTGTGTTTGTAACGAGCCTTGTAATGCTGGCTTTTGATGTTCACATCCTAGACCCGCTACTTTCCATAGCGATTACGCTCTTTGTTTTGTGGAATGTTGGTAAAAAGCTCAAATATATTTTACAAATCTTCCTCCAAGCTGTTCCTAAAAACATTCCTATACGAGAAATTGAGAAAAGACTCCGAGCCTTACCAAAAGTTAAATTGGTTCACGATACCCACCTTTGGACACTTGATGGAGAAAACCACGTTCTTTCCACGCATTTAGTGATTCAAAAGAGCCTCTCCATTACCGAAGCCCTAAGCTTAAAATGCAGCGCAAAAGAAGTGGTACAAAAAGCGGGCATTAGTCATGCAACCATCGAGATAGAGAAAGAAAATGAAAGCTGTAATCTTAAAAAACATTGAATATGAAGTCTCCGCTTCTCCAAAAAGCCCTCAACCTCTCTTACTTCACCGTAGCGTATAACATTTTGGAAGGGGTTATTTCAATTGCCCTTAGTCTCTTTACAGGTAGCATTGCACTACTGGGTTTTGGCGTGGATAGTTTTATAGAGTCCATCTCGGGGAGTGTTATGATTTGGAGGTTTACTCAACACACAGTGAGTGAAGAGGAGGAGGAAAGAATTGAGAAAAAGGCGGCTAGACTCGTGGGATACAGTTTCTTTTTGCTCGGTGCTTACATACTCTTTGAATCTGTGAAAGATCTTTACCTTGGGGAGGCTCCCGAGCCAAGTGTGGCTGGAATTATAATTGCTGTTTTGTCTTTGATAATCATGCCCTGGCTGGCTCACTCCAAAAGAAAGGTTGGGAAACTGCTTAAAAGTAAAAGCCTAGTTGCAGATTCGCAGCAGACTTTTATTTGTACGCTCATGTCCATTGCTTTATTTTTCGGGCTAGGACTTCATTTCTTCTTCGGATTATGGTGGGCAGACTCCGTGGCAGGTCTCTTTTTTACACTGTTAACTTTCAAAGAAGGGTATACAACCTTGAAAGAAGAAAAAATGTGTGACTGCTAAATTATGAATCGAATTTTTTTACCGTGATATGGTATCCAATTCCGAATAGTGACCAGCAGATATGATAAATCTCATGCCATACGCTTAAAATTCCACCTTCTCTTGTAAGTCCTCCAAGCGGTTCTGCGTGTAGATCGCTGTCGTTTGAATGTTTGAGTGGCCGAGAATTTGAGCCAGCCCCACAATGTCGCTGGGGTTGTGTTTGAGGTAGCTGTAAGCGAAGGTGTGCCGTAGCGCATGAGGATGGCAGTGGATTCCTGCTTTCTTGGCGTAAAAGTCCAGAATCTTATTCAGCGTAACAGGGATTTTAAGCCCGCCTCTTTGTCCAACGAACAATGCGCCCTCGCTTGGGTTTGCCTTTGTGTATTCAAGCAGCAAGGGGCGGATTGTGCTGTTCAAGGGCACGCTCCTGGTTTTGTTTCCCTTCCCCGATCGAATGAGTGCGAAGCCTTTTCTTTCCGTGATTTCGATGTCCTCTCGCTTGAGAGCGATTACCTCGGAAGCTCTTAATCCAGCACCAAGCATGAGTTGGACAATCGCCTCGTCTCGCAAATTGTTTCGGATTTCAATTTCTCGTAGCAATTTACGACAATCTGATTCCGTTAAGGATTTGGGAGCAAGAGGCTGAACTTGAGGAGCTTTTAGTTTTCGGAAAGGCTCGTGATCGAGTAGCTTCAGTTCCTTTGCTTCTTTCACAAGTTCCCTCAAGCTGGAGAGTCTTCGTATAATGGTCTTTGGAGAAAGTCCTGCTTTTTCAGAATCGTCACGATATGCTTGGAGTGCAGAATTTGTAATAAAGCGCACGACAAAGGTTTCCTTGAATCGTGCCTCGTACCACACTATGAAATGGGCAATATCCGAGAATAAAGCTTTTTTGGAATTGTGACTTAAATCCCTTGAAGCCAAGTTTTGAAGTAGCGTTTCGTGCTGTCCAATAAAGCTTTCAATTTTATTTATAGAGTTCTGGGGGAGATAACCGTTAAGTATAAGGGTGTTTTGCATGAGATTGGGGTTAAACTGTATAAATAATGCACATTATTTAGCGAAATTTTTTTAAGTTCGGGTCTTTAAGAACAAGTCCATAAGCCCCTGCTTCAGCTCCAAAGTGGACAGGTTTATATTGTCCACAATGAAATCCGCCATGTGGGCGTATGGGATTTTGCTTTTGAGAAAACCCCGCTTTTGCTCTTCAAGCTGTTTCTTGATTTTGTGGACTACCTCGATCTTGCTTTGCAGCTCTTCTGTGTACCCAGCATCCACCCAGTCGTTGTGAAGCGTATTCTCCAACTTCCAAAGCAAACCCAGCCTCTTTAGGTCTGACTTGTTCATACTGTACGCCAAGCCAGCGAACGAGCTGCCCGCTGTGACTTAACGCTTATATTTTAGTTTCAGGTTGGGGAAAGGACAAGAAAGAAACTATTAAAATTTTAATAGTTTGAGGCCGTGTCACTCTTCTTCTTGCCCATACTCGGAGAAGTCGTTCAAGTCATTCTCGGAAACAATCATTGCTCTGTAAATATTTTCGCTGACTCCTCCTCTTGTCATTTGAGCCTCAACTCCAAAAGAAGCTCCATCCTCCTCAAGCAGTCCTTTGTCTTTTGCGACTTCAACGTAAGGTGCAAACCATTCACTCGTGCTAACATCGTCAAAAGGAGGTTCGCTCACTTCCTCTGAAATGGAGTATCCTTGAGAATTTACCAGCATTTTTATTGCTTCCACTTTGTTGACTTCGCTTTCAGGCTTAAAAGTTCCGTCGGGGTATCCATCCACCCATCCTTCTGATTTTGCATAACAAACATAAGGTGCGTACCAGTCAGTGGTCACGTCTGGGAAGCAGTCGCTGTACTCTTCAAGACTTGGGGTGACACCTTTCCCTCCGACAAGAATTTTAAGTAATTCAGCTCTATTCACGGTGTTATCGGGTTGAAAAGTTCCATCTGGATAGCCGCTAATTACCCCCGCATCATAAAGATATTCAATAGCCTCTTGGTTTTTATTACCAGAAATATCACTTAAATTAACCTGTGGGACTGTTTCAACTTCCTGTGCTACACCAACAGAAACACCTTCTTCGCAAGGACCGTAGTAGGAGTGGATGATTGCGCTATATGCGTCAACATAAATTGTATATGAAGCTGCTATTTCGGAATAAAGGCCAACTGTATAGTAATATCCATCTGAATCTATATCACCGTTCGACTCATATTCAGCCATCAGCTCTTGGAACCCATCCAGTGAATCCTTGGTAGCATCTATTTTTTTATCAAGAGAGTTGATAATGATGACAATCAGACTACATTCTCCATTTTCATAATATATTTCTGCATCTTCTAAATCTTCCGAGGTAGAATCTTCTGCCTCCTTTACAAAGTCGGTCACAACAGCAGAAACCACTGGGGCAAACATTAAAATCGTAGCCATGCCCAGGGCAATTTTATTGAAAGTGTTAAGTTTATACATGAGGTCAGGGTTAAAAATAATTTATACGTTAGTTTCAGGTTGGGAAGAGATCAACCTTGAATTGAACTTATGATTTTGGCTTCGATTTTTGCGTTCGCCTTCTTAGTCTGGTCTCCAAGAAAGAAAAGGTCGTAGAACAGCTTTAATCCGCTTAAAATAATCCCAAACCCGCCGATTGCGATTATGGTTTGATCGAGTGTGAACCACATAGCGATAAAGAAAATTATCGCTACAAAGTGAAAGCCAGCCCAATCCGTTCTCCCTAAGTAAGCTTGATGGACTCCGATTCCACCGAGAAAGAACCAGAGCAAATAGGCTATGCCTGTGGACTTCTTTTGTTTGTCGTACTCCATGTGTAACAGTTGCAAGTCTTTTGCGGACATTTTTTGCTTGAGCTTGATGGGGTCTGGTTTTTCCATACAATAAAAGGGTTAATGGATGAGGTTAATTCTTTAGGCTGTTGATCTCGCTTTGTAGCTCGTTGATTTCCCCCTGCCAAACATTGATAAAAAATTGGTCTTTATTTGCATTCATGTTCCCAGCGGCAAAGTACATATCGTTGATTCGCTGATACTCCTCAAAAGGAGAATCGAAAGTCTCAATGTACCCTTCTAGTTTGCTTATTTCAGCCTCCAGACCGTTAATTTTGGTTTCGAGTTCCCTGACTGCTTGCTCTTCTTCTTCCGCTATTCGTTCAGCCTGTTCTTCTTCTGTCTCATTACGTTCAATTGTAAATTCCAAAGAGTTTTCTTTATATTTATTGGTTGCAAGAATTTCAAAAGTGCTCTTTGTGCTTTCTAGGCTTAAAATTGCTGAATAAACTCCGTCGCTATTGTTCACTTCATACTGTTCTGTGCCATATTGATCTGAAACCGACACTGTATCTGTATCAGTAGCGGTAAATTCCAACAAATAACTTGAGGCATCTCCTTGCTTATCTAAATTGCTGATGATTTCTATACTTGGTTCAGGGAATTCTTCTGCTATTTGCGCTTCTTCTTCCGCTTGAATCCTAGCTCTTTCTGCTTGTACTCCTTCGATTGCCACTAACACAATAAAGAAAACTACTACGCCACTTAGTATCAGTCTAAAGATGTATTTTTTGTAATCTTTGAACCTGTTTATAAATACGGTTTCACCTTTGTTTGGATGCAACCATATACCAATTAAAGGAATAAAGAAGCCAAAAAGGGGCGTTATAGATCGCCCAATAAAAAATGATATTACTACCGCTATCCATAGAGTTGTTACGTTTTCTTTTCTTTTTTCCTCTGCGAAATATGCCTCTTTTTCTTTACCCGACAGACTGGCAATATATTTTTCCTTCTCTTCTTGTTTTCTCTTGGCTTCTTCCTCTCTCTCTTCTTGTAGTTTTTTCTGTTTTTCTTCTGCTAATTTCCTACTAAAACGGGCTCTAGCGTCTTTTGTAGTTAGGTCTTTTTTACAATGTTTGCAGATTATAGCCTCGTCTTGCACTTCTTCTGCGCAATATGGGCATATTTTTGGGTGTTCTGAGTCCATGTTATTTGGGTTAAAAGCAAAAAGGACAGCTGGTGCGCAACATCAACGGTTAGACACGAGGTCTACCCAATTGTGAAGTCCAGCTGCCCAGCCTTACCCACAAATGGGGGACGGAGCAGCAGACCTCATGAACAATCGTCAATGTTGCGCAGCTCGATTATACTGACTCTCGCTCAGAATTCAACCGTGGCTGGCTGGTGGATTATTAAACATTTAATAATTCGGGGGCGGTTTTTGGCGGATTCCGCTGCTTGTTTATGGATTTTGCCATACGAAATACTATTTCGTGTTTGTTTCGCTAAATTTCGTTTTCGTTTCGTAAAACGAAATACAGGTTTGTTTCAGGTTACAGTTTTTAACCTTCATTTCGTATAGGCGAAATGCAGTCATCAGGTTAAAGGACTAGCTTGAAAAGTCTCTATTTTGGCTCGGAACACGGATTATTATTAAATATTTAATAGTTTGAAGAGGCGGATGTCGTTTTTCTCATTTTTGTCGCCAAAGCACCCTCTTTTGTCGCTTTTGTGTCGTTTGGCGACACTCGGGTTAGTTACAGAGTAGCTTTTAGAAGGTTGCTGTCGTTTTTGCAATATATGTTTTCAGGTTTGATGTCGTTTTGTGGAAAGTCTGCTTACAGGTTGAGCTTTTTAAGAAGAAAGCCCTATTTAGCCTTACTACAAGCTAAAAACTCCCCCTTTCTATTTGAGTGGGGGGGGGTGGCATTTTGGCAGAAAAACGACATGAAATAAGCTGTTTCTTGCTATAAAAAGGCTCCATCTTGTCCCCATATCCCAATTATTAAAATTTTAATAATCTGCTATGATTCGCGTATGGGTGAACTTTTCATCGTAATGATTTTGGTCTCGCCGATTCTGCTTGTAGCTGGATTAATAAAACCGAATTTGTTTAGAAAGCTGTTTGGGAAAGTACCAACCAGAATCGCTGTAGCAAAGCTTTCAGGGGGTTTATTCGCTGTTAGCTTCGTGGGAGCTGGAATGACATTGGAACCGATTGACCCGATTAAAGAAGCTGACTCTGCTTATATCGAAAGTACTCCAACTGAAGAGACACTTGTTCTCCCTCTACTTGAGAAGACTGTACTTGAAGAAGAGGAGGAACCCGAGGAAAACGCGCCGAAAAATGAGCCAGTTTTACCCGACACTTCTACGAAGGAAATAGAGCCAGAGGTGGAAGTGCCCGAAGAAGAATACATCTACATCCCTCCAGTCGTTGAGCCAACTCCCCAAGAAGCTGCTCCAGCTACCCCAAGCTATATCTGCTCGTACAATGCTTACAACTGCACCGATTTTTCTAATTGGTACGAAGCTAATGAGGTCTACAACTACTGTATTTCAATAGGTGCGGGCGACATCCACGATCTTGACCGAGATAATGACGGAGCTTGTGACAGCTTAAAGTGAGTTATTAAAAGTTTAATAATGAACAACGAAGACAAAAAGAAAGATGCTGAAACTAAACTGTTTGGCTTAAAAATCACTGTGAAATATGAAGTCGTACAAAGACTATAAAAAACAGCATTTTCAAGTTGTTACAGACCCTAAGACAGGAGCCATTGCTTACGAAATAGCACCAGCACTTCAGTTTTCAAGTGGCTACATGGTACATAAGCATACTTTTGATGAGACTGAAGGTGGATCACTTACTAAAATCGAGCTTTTTGCTCTTTTTAAGCCTAAAGTATTGCTGATCATAGAATCTGTAGCAAAGAAACTCAAACCCACTTCAGGCAAATTCAACCCAACTTGGGAGATTCACGAACGCCCAGGACAAACCATACTCTATAAAACCCATGTTAAGTGGAATAAGTCACAAGTGAATATAAAGGCTTATACTTACGCCGAAAACAAAAAGAAATATTTTAAGTTGGAGCTAACTAGACAGAAGACCGATGGGATAGGTAGCAGAAAGCCTCTTGAGCCTATTAGGGCTTTGAATAGTCTAGGTGCGCTGATGAAACTCCTTACAGAGGATGCGCCTCCTATAGAGGGCTTGGCTCACGATACTTTTGACTTCATTGATCAATTTTTAGAGAAAGCAGAGAACCACTATGTTACCTATAATTCGGCAAGTCAGTTGAGAAAGCTCAAGCAAGATAAGTTACGTAAAAATATACGATTCGGCTTTTCAGCAAGCCAAAAGGCGTTACTCTCACAGTATATAATAGTATAGGGCAATTCTTGTACACTATTGTTCCTAAACACTAGTATAAAAATAGGGGGTGCAGGGGGGGATTTAGCTTTTTCTACTTTTTTTACTTTTTATGTTTTTTCTACTTTCAAAAGTTCTTTCAGAATTTTACGAAGTTTAACCCCTTCCGACACTTCATTAGCGAGTCCAATGTTGTAGAGGTATACCCAGGAAAATAAATACTTGAAGTAAGCCTTGTCTTTCATCCCCATGACCAAGGAATTCTCAAGGTGGTCATAAAAGAAATTGCTCATAATGAGCGGCAGTTGCGCTGTTTCTAAGAGCTCTAACTGTTTAGAAGCAACGATCACTTCAGCCTCATTTTTATTGCAGATTTGAATTTTCCATAAATCCAGTTTGAAACAAAATTTCTTACACCCTTTAATGTCTTCCTCTTTAATGCCTTCAGCAGCAAAGAATCGAGAGCTTAAAGTTCCATCGATCTTTCTCAAGAAAGAATAAAAACTACGATTGCTGCATCCAGCTTTCAATTCGTCAAAATCGTCTTGGACTCTGGAACCAGACAGATACTTTGCAACGAGGTTGAGAATAATCCTTGGCTTAAGTTTTGTATCTCCAAGTGCAGTACCAGTAAATAGACCGAAGCGAGAAATCCTACAGCTGTTCCTGCAAGCCCTACATCTAAAAGACCAGTATGAATCGATAGTGACCTCTTTGCCTTCGCAACGTGGGCAGATTAAACCATCTTCAAAGCGAATTTCGTATAGTAGTTTTTCGGCTTCCACTATTCGCGAGTAATACTCATGTTTTTGTTTGTTAAGTAGCATCATTGTAAAACTTTCAATTATTTCCGACAACGTCTGGGTATTGGCGAAGTGCCAACATGGTAAAGTTTACTACCATGAGAGCACTTGGGCGAGGTAATGAAAAATTTTATCTATTAAATATTGGCGAAAACTATGAAGATGCCTACAGCCGTAAAAAGTAAGCTTAGACTTACACCGATTAGCCATATTTTTTCCATGAGTCCAAATTGTTCTCCCGTGAACTTGAGGGCAAAAATGAGTTTCTTATTTTGTTTTATAATTTTTTTGTAGTGCTTAGTCATTTTTTTGTCTTTCTTGCCTTGAGCTTCTTTTAATTTAACCTTAATTTCTTCAATGAAATCGAGCTCGTTAAGTATTATTGCTTCTCGAATACCGCCTGTTATTGCTTTTGGGTGGTCGAGAGGTGCGTGGGATTCATTTAACAGATTATGTGCCTGAAACCATCTTCGTTCGATGTAAAAATAAATGTTAATAAAAAGATAGCCGACGAACACCCCTCCAAGTGTTAGGAAGATACCCGTTCTGAACCAGCAGTCATTAAATTTCTCAGATTGCAAAGCTCCTGTGGCACCAACTAACAAAAAAATGACGGTGAAATATTTGTGCATATAATCTCGCCATGATGTGAAGTTACTCATTGATAAATCCTCGAGTCGTTTCACATTTTCTCTCATTTTTGCCCCCTCCTTTTCGGCTTCTTGTTTAGATTTTTCTAGAGTTTCTCGACTTTCTTTGATGTACTTATCGGCGATGTCTTTGAATTCATTCATGGGTGATAAAATTTTTCATTATTTTGCCTGACTATTGTCTTTCAGTAAGGCCGTGTTGGCAAGTACCCTCTTCAACCCTGTAAGCACCCTTAAAAAGGCCATTGGTCAAATTAGTTACATTGTACTAACTCAGCAAAGGTCGGGGCTAATAGGGAAGATTACGGGCAAGGAGCGTTACAGATTATTAAAAGTTTAATAATTCACTCACCGTCCCTTAAAAGGAGCATTTTCAGTCTTGATTTACTATGGTGGGCAGGGAAAGATTCGAACTTTCGAAGGCAGAGCCAGCGGATTTACAGTCCGCCCCATTTGGCCACTCTGGAACCTGCCCACATGTAAATACAAGTGTTTGCTTGGGGATTATAACGAATCTTAGCCAAATCTCAACAAAAAGTTGAAAAAGTTTGCTACAACGCAAAGAGAAGCTTCAGTCTTTCTTCTGAGAATTTACATACCTGCCGTCCATTATATCGCCAATTTTCTTAGCCAACTCAATTATTTCATTCAAAAGTTCATCTAGAAGGCACTCTTTACCCTTAAACTGAATAGTCAATATACCTGTGTATTCTGGTGGCTTACCTTTTGAAGTAAAGGCTTTTTCGCCACCCAGGCCATGAGCCAATATACGACGCTTGTTGTTTAGATCATGGAGGTAGCCCATCAGTTTTTCGTCTTTGATTCGTGGTTTTGCAGTGGCTATCATTTGTCCAAGCGTCATGTCGTCGAATAAATCATTCACTACATTCGGAACTGGATTTATTCCTTCCTGTATTAGGATTAGCCATTTTAATTTATCCTGAATTAGATTAATCCAACCAAAGGAGACCCCATACTTGGCTGCGATTTCTGGATGTTCTTCAAGAGGAATCATACTATTCAGGTATATCGATATTCAGCTCAGTTTCCTCGACATTAAACAGTATCCGTTCCTTTTCGGTGTATTTTGCGCTACCCCAAGCAAAGAAAGGCCATCCTGCAGTCAGATTTATTGGTATAATTTTCCAACGAGTAGTACGTCGAGCGAGAATGCGAGCCTTGGCCAGAAATTGAATAGTTTTCCTTCGAGTCTTCTGAAGATGCTCAATAGATTTGTCGACCGTAGATAGAAAGTCCTGAATAAATGTTTCTGGAGGCCATTCACCATCCACCCATTTGTTTTTGAAATAAACGAGACTGTCATCGGTAGATTCCATCAGTGCATTATAGTCTTTTATGCTAATTTCAAAAAGAAAAACAGCTTCCATGAAGGCTGCCCGAATCGGTTTGAGGGAGTAACTTTCGTCAAAGTTCACAATGCTGAAGTGTGGAAAATAGTGGCATCTTGGTTGCAGGGGAAATCTTTCGCGAATGGCTTGAAGCTCTACTATGCTTCCATCCAGTGTTTCCAAAAATCTAGTTGCACAGTGATCCAAGTAAATGTGGTTCAGACGAGAACTGAGTCGGCGCTCGTAGAGGTTTTTCAAAGCAAAAGCTAAAACACCAAAAATATAAGTAAAAATTGCAGCCCAAAGACCACCCAAGAAGGCATCACTTTTCAATAGTTCAGCTAAATTACTCATCATGGGTATCCTAGCTTTCAGGCATCTTCTAAACAACACTAATCCCCATCCTTAATGCTGCATTGGCAACTTTGTGGCAAGTTTTTATACCCTTCTCGCCCCTACACGCACCTTAAAAAATGCTGCTGACGCACGAAGCATACTTTGTACTACCTTGAAGTTATGCGGGCTTCGTAGGGGAAGCTAGGGAAGAAATGAGGAAGCCCACAAGCGGATTATTAAAATTTTAATAACTTCCTTCCTTGCGTTTTACGGTTAGTGGCTATTTAATTCTCTTGTAATCAAGACCCATGCCAAAGAAAAAAGGAACTTATGTCGTTGCAGCGGAACTTCGTGAAATGCCTTTGGAGGAGCGGTGTCAAAAATTGGCACGCTGGTTTTTTACACATATGAGGCACACTGAAACGGACGGTATACTCGTGGAAGAAGTTCACGAACTGGCAGGTTCTTCCCACTTCCATGAAGAACCACCTTTGATTTACATCACTCCATGATTTCAAAAGAAATTCCCATCAAAGTTTTCGCTTATATACGAGAGAGTACTCGTGGACAGTTTAGCAATGGCTACGGTGTTGAAGATCAAAAAGTGGAGATCCAGGCCTACTGTGAGGAAAACAACTTTCTGGTTGGTGAAGACTGGTTTAGTGATGCAAAGTCGGGAGGAACGGCGCGAAAAAGAGTCGGATGGACGAGAATGATCGACGAAGCCCATAAGAGGGACGATGTACGTTTTATTGTCGTACATGAGGCGAGTCGCTTCTTTCGTGAATTTGTTAAAACTCTTCAATTCGAACAAGCTTTAGAGGGAGAAAACATTTATGTCATTGACCCTTCAGTTGATTATGATCCTCGGAGCTATCTTGGTTCCGATGGAAAAATTGACCCCGATAGATGGCATTCTCGAATGCAGGCCAGACTGTCCGCAGAACTTGAGAGGCGAAAAGATTCGCATAGAGCCACGGGTCGAGGCTTGAGAAAAAGAAATGCGGGCTTTGCTATTGGCCAACTCCCTTACGGGTTAAGGGTTTGTAATGGACCTACTAGAAAATATGTTGAATACAATCCAGAAGAGGCTGAGATCGTGAAAGAAGTTTATAAGATCTATCTTGAAACGAGTAAGGGGTACACTGCCATTGCTCGTCTTCTCAACTCTAGAGGCTTATTTCGCAATACGGCTTATCAAGACGATGATAAAGAGAATGATGCGTTTAGAACCTTTTACCGAAAAGAGCTATTTACAGACGAGGTTGTTCGAGAGATTTTGACGAATCAGGCTCATATAGGGCATCAAAATTACCCTCCTTTTGCGCCTTTGCTGACTCTGGTAAATGGCGACAAACAACACCTCAAACCTTTGATTTCTCAGCACGACTTTGATCTTGCCAAAAGCATTCGAAAAAATAATCGCCGAGGAAAATCTGCGAAAGTGACTGAAACAAGCAAGCAAAGGCGAACTTATATGCTTCAAGGAAAGATCTTCAGTGCTGTAAATGGGGCGACGATGCATGGTTTCCCTGAAACTAGAAAAGACGGAACCATAGTTAGACGCTACGTTGCGAAGACGAATAAGAGGGGTGATGAGAAACATATTCCGTCTATTCGATGTGACGAGGTGGAAAATCGCGTCATACAAATGTTTAAGAATCTCAAGCTGAACAGCTTAGAAACTATAGAACAGGCGGTTAGAAACTTGATAAATGCAGATGTCAAAATGCGTGCTTCCAGCGAACTCTATAATCGAGGTCGTCAGAACGACCAACAAAAAATAGATGTGCGAAAAGCCATAGAAGGGCTTAAAGCTGTTTTGAAGTTTGATGATTCTTTTGCTACTCGCAAAACACTAGCTGAGCTAGAGGAGAAGAGACACGAATTGGAAAAAGCTTCCTACGCAAACTTTGTTGATTATTACGACTTTTCTGACCTCAAGATGTTTCTTGCAAATGTCGTCCACTCTATCGAGAGGATTCAAGATCTCGTTGCAAAAAAAGACCTTGTAGATGTCATGTTTAGTGCCGTTTACTCATATGTGATTCCAAAGACTCCCGCTGAAATAGGACTTGAAACGGTGGAAGCAATGGAGGTCACGTTATCCGAAGCTAAAGAACTCAAAGATTTACTCCAAGAAAACTGTCCGAGAATTTTGGAGAAGGTTTTGGGAGCCAAACATGAGGATGAAGTCAAAGTTTGGATTGAACCTTCGGGGCTTTATATTCTGCTTGCAGACCCGAATATCGCTGACTATACTAACCCAGGTTCGGAAATGTTGGGAAAGGTGGTCAGAGCAGCAGAACCTAAAAAAAAGACTGTTCTGTCTTGCTAGAACTTTGTCCAAACAAAGTTAAATCCCTCCCTGCCCACCATTCCTCGTCGAAGATGAGTGTGAGTTTTTAAAGGAATAAAATACACGTTCTTGTTCTTTGCTTTATTTGGTTTGTATGTTTTAATTGCCCCTTCTTTAATTTAAAAGGATGTTTGAAGAACCGGAGCCATTTGGATATAAGGAGGCGAGTGAGGCGGTGGACTGCATTGGGGATAAAGCCGGTAAGGCGGGTCTTGCTATGCCACGGATTTCAGTCACTTTAGGTTCCGGCTTGGGCAGTTTTGCCGCTCGCTACACCAATCCGGACAGTTGTTTGGTGATTCCAACTCCAGAGCTTCCTCATTTCGCTCAACCTAGGCGCCAAGCTCCCGGGCACGGTGGCAGGCTAATTATCGCCCCGATTGAAGATGGGTCTGAAGAAACTATGGCCATTTGGGAGGGACGCAATCATTTCTATCAACGACGATTATATCAAAAAATTAAAGAGCAATGGCTCAAGATAACTGACCCCGAAGTACGTAAAGCTGCTGTCGGCTTCTATATTGCGATTTGTAAACGCCTAGGCATACAAGATATTTTGACTTCCAATGCGGTTGGATCCTCGGACCCTCAACACCAGGTGGGAGATATTGTTCGTGTCTCCGATCAAATAATGGACCCCGAATATGATTTTGGCGTGCCGGAAGAACCGGTTTGGTTTGCGGAAAAAATGGTGGATGGTACGGGCTTTGATTATAACCAAGATGCCTATTTCTATGGACAAGGACAGCTCTACTCGAACGAGTTGCATCAACTTGCTCAAGAGGTTGCCCGAGGGCAAGGATGGGAGCTTACCGAAGGCGTGCTTAACTGGAGAGAGGGCAGGGGATTTGAAACGCCCGCTTATGTGAAAACAAGGGCTCCAGGAGTTACTTTATTTGGAATGTCTACCGCGCCGGAAGTACAAAAAGCACGATCCATAGGATACAGCAACCAGCCCGGGAAAGGGCACTTTGCCGCTTTTTCGCTAGTTGTTAATATTGCTCAATCCGGACATGATCAACAAATAAGCAATAGAGAAGGAAATGAGGCAGGCAGAGCGTATGAGGATCGATTTAATCCGTTTATGTTCGAATTGATCAAAAGACGTCGCGCTGCTCGGCTGGCCTCTGCTTGCTTGAGGACTTTTTGATGTTTATACTGCGCTGGCCTTAAGCCATCTTAGCTCAGTTGGTAGAGCGGCGGTATCGTAAACCGCAGGTCACCGGTTCGATTCCGGTAGATGGCTCCACTCTCTTGACCAGCGGCCCCGAATAGGATAAAAAGGACGGGTCTCATTGCCACTTTAGCTCAGCTGGTAGAGCAACGGTTTTGTAAACCGTGGGTCGTCGGTTCGATTCCGACAAGTGGCTCCATTTTTTGTTTTGAACTTATTTTATAGGGCTCTTTTGCCTTGGTGGAACCAAGTACTCCATAACAACTATGGGTATTTTCACACCGTTTCTTAAAACCCAGCTTTTCTTTTTTTGGACGAACCCGTGTTTCTTGTAAAAACTTGTAGCATTAAGTGTGGATTTGAGTTTCACTTTTTTATAGCCCTTTACTGCAATCTTTAGTCCGTAGTCTAAGAGTTCTTTTCCAACGCCCCTTTTTTGCGAGTCAGTATTCACATAAACAGCAAGAAGCTCACCAGGAGTAGCATGCCCAAAGCCAAGTATCTTCCCTTTCTCTTCTACAAGGTAGGTCTCTCCTTCACTGATCCCTTCGTGGTAGCCCTCTGGCGATCTATCTTTGAGCCAAGCTTCTATTTGCTCGTCTGTATAAAAATCTTTGCATGTGGTTCTTACCGCATTTGTATGCAGTTCATGCATTTCAGAGGCATCCTTGATTGTTGCTTTTCTGATGAACATACTTGTTGAGTTTTCTAAGTTAAATACGCCTCTCTTCTGTGTTTGACCGAAAGTACCATCAATATTTTCAAGCTTCCCTTTTCATTCAGATCGAAAAGAACACGATAATCACCAATTCTAAAGCGGTATTCCCCCAGACTGGAATCCTTTAGTTTTTTTGCAAATTTCAAAGGGTCGTCTTGTTTTGAGAAGAAATTCATTTTCTTCAAAATGCGCTTCGAAACTTGTTGATCCAGTTGTCTCAAGTCTCTTGCAGCATTCTTCGTGTATTCAAAACGAAACATAAGTTTTACTTTAGGCCAAATTCTGCCATCAGAGCCTCATGAGAAATGGTTTTCCCTTTTTTAGCTTGCTCTCGAGCTTCTTTAATATCTTTCCTTAAAATTTCTATGAGTTCGTCTTCATCCTGTAATGGATTCACCTCAAAGACTGGCTTTGAATGATACATAACCACGTAGCGGATATTTTTTATCCGCGCTGTTTTCCAGAGAGTAGTGATGTTTTGGCGATACTCCTTGATGCCAATGATTTTTGTGGTCATAGTAAAATTGTTATAATAAAAGTGTACACTTTAAGGCTTTCTTGGTCAAGTGGTGAGTTTTTGACACCTCTGAACAAAGGGGAACTGCTTCCCCCTGCGACAAAACCCGAACACAAACATAAAATAAGTTGAAAACATTGTGGCTCCATTTTTATAGTTCGGATAAATGGGTATTAAAAACTTGACTTCAGCTTATACATAAGCTAGTATGTATATAGGTTATATTCTAATACATATTATACTATGCTCAATCTCATGCCAAAGACGGCTTCCCCGAGAGATATTCAAAGAAACTATCGAACTTTGTTCGACGAAGTGAGAACTAGTGAAGAGCCTTTGCTTATCCTTAACAATAATCAGCCCGACGTTGTGGTGATTTCCTATGCTGAGTACTCCGCCCTCACCTCCTCTCGGGAAGAGTACGAGCAAACTATGGCCCGTGCTGCTATTGAAAACTATGAGTCTGAAAAGAAGACCGGTAAGCTGAAAGCACTTTCTTCACTCGCTGATTTAGCCTAATGAAAATACGAAAGATCACCTACTCGTCTCATTTTGCAAAGGCCTTTGGCGCCCTTCCGGAAAAAATCAAGAAACAGGCTATTCAGAGGGAAAAAATATTTCGAGAAGACTGTTTTGATGCACGCTTAAAAACTCACAAACTAAAAGGGAGCTTGAAAGAATATTGGTCCTTTTCGATCAATTATTCCTATCGAATATTGTTTGAATTCCAAGAGGATGGCGTAGTGGGCTTGATAGACGTGGGAACACATTCAATATACAGGTGACCGAAGGGATTGTGGCTCCATTTTATAATTCGTCCAAAGCTTTCAGGAATTCTGGACGAGTGAAGCCGAATACACGAGCTGCTTGAGCAACATAAGGCGCAGACCCACCGTTGGAACTGACGGGAATTGCGAGTGTTTCCATCGTCTCCGTCTTTAAATTTCTCCCTCTCAGTACTAAGTGAGAGCCGCCACTTTGCCGTTCCTCTGCTATCCCCATTCCTTTTAGCACACCGAGAACGTCATCCATTGCAATGTTTCGAGTGGTTCTACGCCCTTTTTTTGTGGCCCTTGGCTTTTTTTCCACCTTCGAAATACCCAGGGCTTCTGCAACGTTCTCTTGAGCCTCTTCGACTACCACTTCGACCACTTCCTCAACTTCGGCGGCGGGAGTGACTGGTTTTTCTATTATGCGGAAATATTGCACTTGCTCCGCGCTGGAGGGTTCTATCCCGGCTTTCACCCATCGCCACAACTGAGCCGCCAAGTCTTTATAAAGTCCTGATAATCCATAAGCCTCGAAAAAAGGTTCGAGAGAAACGTATCCGTTCCCGGAAAGGGTGATTCCCGAGTGGATCCTGGATAGGCCGATAAGAAATTCAACAAGTACGGTAGCGAAAAGCCCCGGTGTAGCGGGGTTAGGCACGTCAAGTTTGAATTCCACTCTTGCCCGGAAAGCTTCAAATGGCGCTTTCCCTTCTGATGGAGGTGGGGATAAAACTACAGCTAAACCCATAGCTTGTGCGGCGGAATCTTTAGGTCTAAAAGTGGGGGCTATCCCGGGCCGTACCAGTTCCACCTCCGCCCAACGATACTTTTCAAAGGCGTTGGCCGCTTTTGTCTCATCTCCCACCAAGGGAGCGGTTTCATTTAACGAAGTCCCCTTACATGTTGCCAGAAAAAGCATGAGGTTACAGAAGTTGTGCATGTGTGATGGTTGCCTCTCTATCGTCATTTTCCTTTTCAGCTCCCATTCGGCATCTATACTGAAATCGAAAGGTGAAACGACTGCTCTTTCCTCAATCATCCCCTTTGCCGCAGAAAGGAGTAATGCTGCCCGTCCTGCTTCAAAAGTTTGATTTATAATCTCGTTTCTTAGTGGTCGATTTGAATCAAAAAGTGGACGGAGAGCTTCTTCCAGTTGACGGTTCGCTCGCGCCTGTAATCTTTCGGGCGAACCTTCATGTGTTTTGCTTATTTTTGCCATAATTTGTTGGAGGCGCTCTTGGACAGCTTTGCCCAATTCTTCAATGAGCTGCAGGCCTGTAAAAACACCGTTCGCCTCCAGACATTGCAGTAATTCTATGAGGGTGAAGTCTTCGTTTCCCGCCCATTCCTCATAAAATTCCAGTTCCGAAAATAGCAATGTCAAACATTCCGCCAAACGTGAGCCTAAAATTCGCTCCTGGATTGGCTGGACCGGAGTTTCGGATGCTGCGGCTGCTAGCATAAATTTAGATTTTGGAGAGCGTATAATCATAACTTATTTATGAATTAAGTCAAACTCTACTTTTTGGAGGCGCGGCGTGGTATATAGGACCTATGAATTTGCCACACATGAGGCAGAACGTGCTCCTCGCCCCTTACACCACCTATCAGATTGGTGGACCGGCGGATACTTTTTTGGAGGCGACGAGTGTGGAGGAGGTGATCGCGGCGCTTGAATGGGCTGCGGAGCGGGATATGCCTGTGTTTGTGTTCGGCGGTGGCAGTAATCTTTTGTTCGACGATGCCGGGCGGCGAGGTTTGGTGATTCGAATGAAGTCGGCCGAGCTGAAAGTGGAGGGAGAGGAAATCGTGGCGGATGGCGGAGTAATGATGGCAAAAGTGGTTTTGGCGGCTGCGGAGGCGGACCTCAGTGGCCTTGAGGCCTGGAACGGATTACCGGGAACGGTTGGGGGCGCGGTGGTTGGAAACGCAGGGTGTTTTGGGGTGGAAACGGCTGACGTTTTAAAAGAGGCGGAGCTGTGGCTACCCGGAGAAGGGGTGAAAACCGTAAATGCAATACTATTGCAATTTACGTATCGCAGTTCCCGGTTGAAGATGGAGGGCGGGGTCGTTTTACGAGCGCGATTTAAATTGATGAAGGGCGATCGGACGGCGATTCAAGAAAAAATGAGGGAAGTGGCGCGAAGTCGGATTCAAAAACAGCCGGCGGGAAGCAGCACGGGTTCTTTCTTCAAAAATCCTCCCGGAGATTATGCGGGCCGTTTGATTGAAGCCGCCGGGCTGAAAGGGAAACGACTGGGAAAGGCGCAGATTTCGGACCAGCATGCGAATTTTCTCCTTAACACCGGCGGCGCAACGGCGGCGGATATTGTGGCACTTGCGGAATTAGTGGAGAAAACCGTGCAGGAAAAATTTGGTGTGAGGCTGGAAAGGGAAGTGGTTTTTGTCCCACCAGAGTGAACAAAACTTGCATGAGCCTTGAAAAGCTGCTTAAATGACCGGTAGAAACGCATTAACCCCACGCTATGCAAGTCAAAGCACTCATTCAAAGTCAAGTTGCCCGCGAGGCCTTGATTTTCGCAGGGCTTTTGGGAGCCGCCCTCCTTGTCTCAACTCTTCTCCCTGATCTCAGTCTAGCCAGCACCGGCTTCATCGATGAATCTGATAATCCGGATATCATCGGAGGGGCAACCGGAAATGAAGGTGACCTCAAGTCACTCATCCAAACTATTTTGAACTTCGCCCTTGGATTCCTTGGATTCGTGGCTACGCTTATGGTGATTTACGGAGGTATCTTGTACGTAACTTCCGCCGGAAACGACGACAATGTCGGAAAAGCAAAAAAACTTTTGCTCTACGCGGCAACGGGTATCGTAATCATTTTGATTTCTTTCGCTCTGGTCAACACCATTCTGGGTGCCGGACTTGGTGGAGGAGGTGGAACCGGAGGAACCACAACGACGGTACAGTAAGTTCTCACGTTGTCAGAGGCACTTGTACTTCCACGATTGCTTTCTTTTCTTCGAGTTCCGCGCTTATCACAATGGTTTTTTCCGTCACTTCTTCAATGTCTTTGTAAGAAAATAAACGCTTCCCCCATTCAATCCATAGAATTTTTTTGGAAACTTCAAAAGTAAGCAGGGAGCTGGTGGTGGTTTCAAAACAAAAATCTCGCACTCGGCCAAGTCGCTTGCCATTTTTGCTCTGCACCCGTTTTCCATTCAAAAAAGTCCGTCGAAGTCCAAAATTGCGAATACGCAAAACTTCATCTGTGGGAATCAAAGAATCCGTGCCTTTCACTTTTATGTGATCGCTGTGCCACTTCTCAATTTCCATTGGCACTAATATGCGTGAATAGCCCACCAAAAAGCCGATGAGCTGCCCCGTTTCCGGGTGCATAAATACTCCATTCAGATAACCCAAAGGCCGTTCTTCTTCCGAAGGAATGACGGCGAACCCGCTCACCTGAGACCATTGTTTTCTCATGCTTGTTTCTTGAGTGATTTTATGCTATAATGTCAAGATTTAACCGTTTGAAATGGGTACAACCGCGTCTGACGTCATCGCTCTAGCCCAGAATACAAAAGCTCTCAGCAAAGAGCAATTGGCTCGTATTTTGGAAGTAGCACCAAAAATGACCGAAACCGACTTGGAGAACCTTAAAAAGATGATTCTTGCCGTGCAAGAAGCTGAAATAAAAAGTATGAAAAACGAATTGGAAGTACGTAAAAAAGTAGGTGCTCATTTTTTGGAATGGAAAACCGATAAAACACGTGATGCTCTTCAAATTCAGGAAGGAGCGACTCGACGTGAAGACTCGGCTCAAGCTGAATCCCTTATTCAAAATATTTAATCTTTCCCCTTATGCCAGAAAATCCTCAAGAACGACAACTCGCACAAGCTTATGATATTTCTGATGAACTCGCTCGAGAGCGAGTGGCGTATTTTCCTCATGAATTTTTGCAGAATTTGCAGAAAACTGATGAATATTTGTTCCAGGAATTTTTGGCACTCAGTAGTGCTAGAGCGGCTGAGGAAGATACCGAGACCGTTAGCCTCCTAGACAAACTGGATACAGCTTTAACAGACTTTGAGCAGAAGACGGAAGCTGCCAAGTCTCCAGAAGCAAAGTATTGGCTAGCTGCCCTAAAAGATACGGGTTTTGATGATAGCTTAGTCCAAAAACTATTAGACTATGCCGACAATGCTCCGACTCCTCTTGGGGTCTTTTATTCAAACCATGAACTCATGCCACCTGGCTTCATTCCCTCTTTAGAAACAGATAGGGCAATTGTTGCAATGATTAAAGGGCGTTTTACTAAAAATGGACGGTTTTCGAGTGATAAGCTATACGCTGCCTATCAAGGAGCTCTTTTAGACCCAAGATCTGAAGACTCTAGAGTCGCCAAGGAAGCTGCTGATTTTATCCTTATGAAAATTCCGGTTTTTAAAGGTGTTCGTGAAAAGGCGGCGGTGCAGAAAGCTGCCGCTCAACGCAGTAGAGATGTCCAGAGTTATGTTGGTACCTATGCAGATACCACTGTCGGTCAATTATTGGTCGATGCAGAAAATGTTGCGCATGAAATTCATGATGCGGGGGGCGTTACAAGTGCAATCAATTATAACACTCGAATAAATGACCTCGCCGCGCAGATGGAAAATCCTGATGACGCTGAGGGTAGGGCCGGAGTGGAAGCGGAAATTCGCAAGATATATGGTGAAATGTTAGTAGATGCTGATGCATTGAGAAAGCCTGAGGTCCTTGCAGAGCCCCTACCATCGGAGGCCGAAGGAACGCCCGGCGAACAAGCTGTTGTCCAAAGCCAACCTGAAAGTATACCCGCCGCTGCCCAACCAGAGGTAAAAGAACCTGAAATCAACAGTGAAACTGATTTTCTTGCGAGCTTGGCAGGGGATGGATGGAAAAAATATGCTGACCTAACTGGAACAAACAAATCCGGAAGCTTGGTATTTAAGGGACTCGATGAGGGCACTCCTGAATATATACACAGCCGTCTTCATCATTTCTTTGGGCCTGATGGAGCCGCTATAAAAGAGGCGGACCCGAGCAAGTTAGATATTGAAGTGGATGGGAAGGTAGCAGGGTGGAAGGGAATCGCAGGGTACTCCGATGGAACCCTGGTAGAGGCCAAAACTGGAAAACGCCTTTGGGTGAAAAATGGAACGAAGATTGAATGGAAAAAAGCTGAGTCTGGAATTTCAAAAGTCGTAACGCCAGAAAAAACCCCTGCGCTTGCTGAAACAGAGTTGGCTGCACGAGCAAAAGAGATTGCCGAACTTCATAATTCACTTTTGGTACTGATAAAGAAAGAGGATACCCTGGTAAAACGAGAAAACGATGCAATAGCAACTTATAAAGCAGTCCGCGAAGGATCTCGTGGCCTTTTAGAGACTAAAAATCACCAAAAGAAACAAGTTGCAGCAGCTGAGCAAATGTATAACCAAAGAATAGCCGCTATCAATGAGGGAAGACGCGCTTTGGCAGAAGGATATGAAAAATTACGGCCGGCTCTTGCTAAAGTGGACATGACAATCATCCCTGAAAAAGGGAATGAAAATACTTTAGCTTTTGCAAAACAAATTGTTGCCTATAGAGACGGGGGCGGTAAAGGGGAAACATATGTCCAAAGAATCGCTAGATTAGGGGGTACTGCGGATACCAAAACAACAGTGGCTAGCAGTGGTGGATCTACAGGAAGCACCGGCTAATAGGCCTCCGATTGACCTCTTTCCCCATTTTGCCTATACTCCGCTTTGCTCTTAGGAGTTTTGGAGCGGGGTTTAGCGCAGTTGGTAGCGCGTCTGGTTTGGGACCAGAAGGCCACAGGTTCGAGCCCTGTAACCCCGACCATTTTTATGGCGCGAAGCACCACAAAAATAGGTGCCCGGGTATGATTCTACGAATCGCCCGACCATTTGTATTTACATTGTGCGCACTTTGTGATACAATTGTTTTGTCTTAAATTATATAATTATGACTACCATCAATATTCGTACTGACGAGAAACGAAAAAAATTAG
>Ga0265292_1000437_pt1 | contig 60735 bp, 58 predicted proteins | sample Munlanlewell296A_FD_189080 | JGI IMG/M metagenome (GOLD analysis project Ga0265292, IMG submission 189080) | Leachate microbial communities from a municipal landfill in Southern Ontario, Canada - Leachate well 296A | ecosystem: Engineered > Solid waste > Landfill > Unclassified | place: Canada...
ACACGAGCGGCGCATAAGGTTTTTTGCGGCAGATACACAGGGCGATGTTCCATTTTAATTTTATCTGCTTTGCCGTTAAGTTCACGGCGTTGGGTGGCATGGCATCGTCTTTGAGGCCATGTCTTGAGGAGGGCGGAGCAAGCCCCGCCCCTACAAAAAAAAGACATGGCTTCAAAGACAATGCCATGCCACCCCAAAATTTGAGTTATTACTCTATATCATTCCCGCCCGATATCCGTATAAGCAATCCCGGCCGGAGGTGGGGGCCTCCGGCCGGGTCGGGTTAAAAAGCTTCACAATAAAAAGGGGTTAGGTGTTAGAACTCCTGGAGTTGGGATTCAGATTTAGTGCTGTTTGCGTGGGTGGTTGAATCTTCTTGCGCATGTGTGCGGCGTGTAGATTGTGATGCTTTTTTATGGTTTGTGTGGAGAACCGTTGTTCCTCCCTGATGTCCTCCGACAAGGGCGGAGAGTTGATTAACGGTTTGCTGCAGAACCTGTGACTGCGAGGCTAATTCTTCCGAGGCCGCGGCGGATTCTTCGGCTCCCGCGGCGGACTGCTGGACCACCTTGTCCATCTGGGTCATCGCGGAGTTGATCTGATCGACGCCCTTGGCCTGATCTTTCGAGGCGCTGGTGATCTGCTCGACCAGCCCGGCCACCTGGTTCGCCGAGTCGTTGACTTTGACAAAGGACTTTTCCAGCTCCACGTTAAGCTCGGTGCCTTTCTTGACCCGGTCGATGGTGTCGCTGATAAGCTGGGCGGTTTCGTTGGCGGCCTGGGCTGATCGCTGGGCCAGATTCCGCACTTCATCGGCGACGACGGCAAATCCTTTACCGTGATCTCCCGCCCGGGCCGCTTCCACCGCGGCGTTCAAGGCGAGCAGGTTTGTCTGGAAGGCGATTTCTTCAATGACCTTGATGATCTTGGCGATCTTGGCGCTGGCCTCGTTGATTTTGGTCATGGCATCGGAGGTTTGCTGCATTCCGGTCTGTGCCTGGCCGACGACTTGTGTGGTTTGACCCATCAGACTGTTGGCTTTTTCAGCATTCTCCGCGTTCGTCTTGGACATCGAGGACATTTCTTCCAGGGCCGCGGAGGTTTCTTCGAGACTGGAGGCTTGTTCGCTGGCCCCCTGAGCCGAAGACTGACTGGCCGAGGAAACTTGTCCGGCGGCTGCGGATACCTGTTCGGCCCCTGAGGACAACTCTCCGATAATCCGATTGATCGGCCGGGTAATCGATAAACTCAAAAAGATTCCCAGAATTAACGCCGCCACTGTTCCGGTAACCATTCCGATTATAGAAACAACTCTTGCAAGGGCAGCGTTCCTGGTACCGGTTCCACGGGCTTCGACGGCCGCATCCTGTCCATTTTTAACAATCTGATCCAACAGTTTTAATGCCGCCGCCTGCTTTTCCCGGCATCCGGACATTGCCTGCTGGTTCATTCGATTGTACGTGTTCAATGCCTTGTCCACCTCGGCTTTTATTGCTTCCATCCGGGTAAAGGACGCTTCACTATCAGGAATCATTTCCGCCTCATAGATTTGCATCGCCTTTTCCGTATCGTTCCCGCGGATTGCCTCTTTGACCTTGGTTAAAGCCTTGTGGAAGTTGTGATGTGATTCTTCCGCCTCCCGGATGGCTTGGGTGATGGCCGGGTTGTTCGTTTTGTAACTCGCCATCCACTTTCCAAACCGGCATTGGGTGTTGTCCTCCCCCCCCTCGAACACCTTTTTATTCCGGACGGCCTGGAATATCCGGCAGATCAGTCGATAATGATCACCCAAACATCCTTCCATCATTCCCCTGGCTTCCTGCGGATTCGTCACATCCAGTTTGTCCAATTCGGCGACCAGACTGAAAAATTGGTTGTTCTCTTGCTTCCAGGCCTCCACTGCGTTCACGAATTCCTTCCAGGCTTTCGTTTCCTCGTCGCTTCGAGGCAACGCCTCGTAGGTTTCGAACGCCTTCTTGTATTTCTCCCGAGCATTGGCAACGTTCTGCAGTTGGCGAGCCCGTTCCTTGCCGTCAGCCACCGGATTTAGCAACGATCTCTGGGCCACTCTGATTGACTCCAGCGCTCCGCTCACCGTCAGTAAGCTCTGAACCCCTGGTAGGCGGACGGCCCCGATCTCGTTAACATTCCCAGATAATTTAGAAACTCCCCATAACCCCACAGACCCGATGACCAGGGTAATTATAGCAACTACCAAAAACCCGCTAACCAACTTCATACTCAACTTCATTTTCATTTTAAATACTCCTGTTAAAAATGTTTGAATTTAGTCGGACAATTTCTGCAAATCACTAACATTTAAGACCCGATTGATGTCCAGCAGGATTTTAACCCCATTATTGATCTTGGCCATGCCGAGGATAAAATCGGTGTTCATATCCATTCCAAAGGCCGGGGGATTTTCGATGTCGGTTTCTTTGATATTCATGACTTCGGAGACCGAATCCACGATCAATCCGATCAGAATATCCTCTTGCGATCCTTCCACTGAGACCACGATAATGCAGGTCTTTTCAGTCTGCTGGGCCGGTGCCATGCCGAATTTCAGGCGAAAATCTACGATGGGAATGACTTTTCCCCGCAGATTGATTACCCCGCGGACAAAGTCCGGGGCCTGGGGGACCGCAGTGATCGGCAACATGCCCATGATCTCTCGAACCTTTAAGATTCCGATCCCGTACTCCTGGTCGGCCAGCGAGAAGGTTAAATATTTTCCTCCGCGCTCGACCGTGACGGCCCCGGTATTTTGAACGGTTGTATTTTCCTGAGTCGTTTCCATAGGATTTTTCTCCATGAAATGTTTTTTAACTTAGCAATTCGCTTTGTAGTTGTTATTCGTCATTTTTTTTTTGCCCTTTAGTATAAAACTACTCATGTAGAGCCAATTCCTAATTGGTGTTTCCACCGCAAAAGAGAACGACCGAGAAAAACGGCATTTTGCTGACCGTTGGTAGGGGGTAAGCCGAAATGCGGACCGGGTGCCTCCACGTTAGGAAAAGGCTAAGGGATAAAAAGTTTTTCTGATGTCCGATAAGAATAGTCGAAAATCGAAGTATTCCCTGGGAAAACCCTTGCGAGGGCAAGGGTTTTCCCAAAGAAACTGAGCCAACTGGGAAGATTGCAGTAAAAGTCCATGCAAATTCTGTCGATGAAAGGAGCAGTACAAAAACGAGCAGCAAATGGAAACCCTTTCAGTCGCAGGAAAGACTCTTGTCGTCGATATCGCCGACCTGGCGGTCAGCCGGGATTCGGACGAGACGCTTGTAACCTATTCGTTGGGCAGTTGCATCGGCCTTGCGATCTGGGATCCGGTGGTCAAGGTCGGGGGACTCCTGCACTTCATGCTCCCCGATTCCTCAATCTCGCCGGACAAAGCCCAATCCAAGCCTGGAATGTTCGCCGACACCGGAATTCCCCTGCTCTTTAAACAGACCTACACGGCGGGGGCCGAAAAGAAACGTATGATCGTTACCGTCGCCGGGGCGGCTCAGTTGATGGACTCCCAGGGGGTTTTCAACATCGGTAAACGCAACCATTTATCTCTGAGAAAAATCCTTTGGCGGAACAATGTGATGATTGACAAAGAGGACATAGGGGGATGTGAGGGGCGAACGATGCGATTGGAAATCGGGACCGGTCGAGTGCTCATCAAAACAAAAGCGGGAGAGGTGGAATTATGAAAACCACAGCCATCAATCTGGTCGAGCGTGTCGAGCATCTGCCGGTACTGCCTTCCACCACGGTCCGACTCATCTGCTTGCTGAACGACAAATCGACCACGATCGAGCAAATCGTTGAGGTAATTCAATATGACCAGAATCTGACGGTTCAGGTACTGAAGCTGTGTAACACCGCCTACTTCGGATTGGTTCGGCGCATCAGTTCTCTGCGTGAGGCCCTGGTGTATCTGGGCGCGAAGAACATCATGCAGATTGTCATGGGAATCCACTGCGGAACTCTCTTTCAACAGCCGCGGGAAGGCTATGGCCTGATGGCGGGAATGCTATGGCGTCACTCAACGGCCGTGGCGCTTATCGCGGAACGTCTGGCAAAAAACTACCTGAAAGATGGTCCCCAGGCAGGAATGTTCTTTACCGCCGGTTTGCTGCACGATATCGGCAAGGTTGTCATGGACCAGGTCCTGGACGAGAGTTATGCCCAGATACTGGAACTCCTGAGCGCCCGGCCGATGCGATTCTATGAAGCGGAACGGGAAATTGTCGGTTTTTGCCACATGGAAGTCGGAGAGATGATCACCACCCGGTGGCAGCTCCCGGAAACAATCGTGGCCGTCACCCGCCATCACCACGAACCGGAAAACTATTCAGGCGCGAACGAACTGGTTCGCCAAGCGGTTGAGTTGGTCCATATCGCCGATGCCCTGGCCCTGTCGCTGGGAATGGGGGTTGGCAACGACGGATTGATGTACTCGCACAGCAGTCGGATCGTCGAACGCTACGGCATGACCGCCGGTCAACTGGATATGATCGGAGCCGAAGTGCTGTCCGAACTGCAATCCGTGGAACAAATCTATCAAGAGAAGTGAGGTCAAATTATGTCAATCAATGTGCTTATTGTAGATGACAGTATGACCATTCGGGCGATGATCAAAAAGGCGCTGTCGCTGTCGATTCCGGAACTGGGCGAGGTTCACGAGGCTGAAAACGGAATCATGGCCTTGGCCAGGTTGACCCAAACCAGCATGGACCTGGTACTGACAGATATCAACATGCCGCGGATGGACGGGGTCCAGTTGATCGCCAAGATGAAGCAAATCCCGAAGCTGGCCGGTATTCCCGTTGTGGTTATTTCCACCGATGGCAGCACCGAGCGAATTCGGGACCTGGAAACCCTGGGTATTCGCGGATACCTGCACAAACCGTTCCGTCCCGAACAATTGAAAGAAGTTTTATCACATATTTTGGAGATCAGCCATGACGACCAAGTCGTTCAATCTGGGAACTGCGATTTCTGAAGTCATAGAGAATCTGGCCATGATGGTGGTCCAGGAACTCGATGAGAACCCCGATGGGTTCAATCCTCAACTCATGGGTACTATCGAGTTTACCGGACCCGTGAACGGGAAATTGGTTGTGCGATGCAGCGACTCGTTTTCATCGGTACTGGCCGGGAACTTGCTGGGGATCGATCCGGCGGACCAGCATATCCAAGCCAACGCCTGGGACGCTCTGGAGGAACTCTTGAATGTGGTTTGCGGGAACCTCGTTAACGTCTTATTCGACCGTAATAAGACCTTTCGGCTGTCCAGCCCCCGAATTGATCTAATTCAACCGCTGGGAACGAACGATATAGATGAGTTGGACCAGATTGTGTATCTGAGACTCGACGATGAGATAGTCGAGTTTTCACTGGTCACTAAGAATCCCGGATGATGTGCAAAACCCTAAAGATTTTATGGAAATTCGACCATGCCAGAACCAACGATCAACATACAGGATCAGATTAAAGATTTGATTGGAAACCTAGCGGATCTTTCCGGCAAGATCACCTGCTCGGACCTGGGTGAGCTTGCCCAAATCCACGAGGGATGCCTCAAAATCGAACAAGCAGCCCAGGACCTGCCAAAAGCGTTGTCCAAAGGAATAGGTGAATTTTGCCAACAGGCCAGAGAAATCACTGAGCAGATCATAATGGAAAGCCGGACCGACCTGCTGACTGCGATGAAGTCGCTTTGTGATGCCATTCGCCAACTCCATCAGGCGACACAGTCCCTGGAGGCCCTTCCGGAAGCGAAGGTGTTCTACGAGTGCGCCGCCCTTTTGACCGAAGGCGCCGTAAGCCCTGATCCGTTGCCCGCGGAAGAGACAAAATTGAATGGGGACACCGAGCCCGAACCGAGCACTCCTGAAATTCCCGAATTCGTCAAGGCCGAGGACATCGAGGAATATCACCAGGAACCACTCGTAATCGCCGAGCAGGAACTTGAATATATAACTGACTTCCTGACCGAAGGTCGCGAACACATCGGGAACGTCGAGACCGGACTATTGGTTCTGGAGCAAACCCCCAACGACCCGGATAAAATCAACGAAGTCTTCCGCTCATTCCATACGATCAAGGGCATGGCGGGATTCCTGAACCTCAGGGACGTTCAAGCCCTGACGCATCGGGTGGAGACCCTCATGGACCTGGGGCGAAAAGGCAAGCTCCAGATCACGGCAAACATTATCGACGTGATCTTCGAAGCACTGGATGTCTTGAAGGTCCAGATAAACGAGATCGCCGGATACGTCGCCAAACCGTTCCAGGGACCGATTCCCCAACCGCCCATCCAAAATATCCTGACCCGTGTGGCCCTGGCTACCCAGGGAAAGACCCCTGCCCCCAGGAGCGCAGAGTCCGGCAAGGCTTCAGGCAAAAAGTACCTCGGGGATATCCTCGTGGAAGATGGAAAGGTCGCGCCGGACCTGCGTGACTTCGGCCTCCAGCAGCAAAAGAAAATGGACAATAAACCCATAGGCCAGACACTGATCTCGATGGGCACGGTAAGCGCCCGCGACGTCAGCCAATCCCTTAGAAAGCAAAACGCCGACGTTCAGGAGACGGTCGTTCGGGTCGATACCGACAAACTGGACGAGCTGGTCAACCTCGTCGGGGAACTGGTAATCACCCAAACCCAGGTCGAACAGTACAACAAAAAAAGAGACAACGCGGAGGTAAACCGACTGACCGATCAGGTCTCGAAGATTGTCCGCGACGTTCAGGAAGCGGCAATGTCGATGCGGATGGTTACACTTAGTCAGACCTTCCACAAGATGGGCCGACTGGTTCGTGACCTGGCTCGCAAGGTCGATAAAAAAATCAATTTCGAAGTCGAAGGCGAGGACACGGAACTAGACAAAAACATGATCCAGGAGCTTTCCGACCCACTTATGCACATGGTGCGAAACGCGGTGGACCACGGGATTGAAACGCCCGCGGAACGGGTCGAAGCCGGCAAGCCCGAATGCGGCACTCTCACGCTCTGTGCCCACCATCAGGGTGGAAACATCCTGCTTGAAATTTCCGACGACGGCAAAGGCTTGGACAAAGACGCTCTGATTCGCAAAGCCATCGAGAAGGGAATGCTCAGTCCGGACGCTACCCTTTCGGAATCGCAGGCGTTCAATCTGATCATGGCCGCGGGATTCTCGACGGCGGAAAAGGTCACCGACATCTCCGGCAGGGGGGTGGGAATGGATGTGGTCAGGAAGAATCTCGAAAATCTCCGCGGAAAAGTGGACATCCGTTCGATCAAAGGCAAGGGAACCACGTTCACCATCCGACTGCCGCTGACCCTGGCGGTAATCGATGGGATGATCGTGCGAGTCGGGTCACAAAAATATGTCCTGCCCACGCTTTCCATTGTTCAGGCTCTTTCTATAAATCGTGAACAACTCACGACCATTCAGGACCGTTGGCACATTCTCAACCAGCGGGGAAAACTCTATACCCTGATTTCGCTCGGCGAGTTATTCCGCGTCGATGACGCTCTGAAAGACCCGACGCAAGGTATCGTGGTCCTCGCACAGGCTCAGGATCAGCAGGTCGGTTTGATTCTGGACGAGATACTGGGCCAGCAGCAGGTCGTGATCAAGACACTGGGCGAAGGGTTCAAAAATATGAAGGGAATCACCGGCGGAGCGATTTTGGGCGATGGAACGATCGGATTAATCCTGGAACCCGAAGGTTTACTTGAAGCCTTCCAGCATCACAAGGACGATTCCATCAAAAGCGTATAATACCATATTGACATCAGGCACAAAGTCATTGCGAGCGCAGCAAAGCAATCTCGTTGTTTTGTCAAAAGACCAGATTGCCGCGTCGCACCGCTCCTCGCAATGACCGAAGATATTATCCGACGATTTTGGCTCTGGTCGCGTCAATAATGGCCTGGGCAATTCGGTCCAGGGGTAGAATCTTCTGGGCTGCGTTAAGGGCGATCGCTTCTTTCGGCATCCCGAACACTACGCAACTTTCTTCATCCTGGGCGATTGTGATTGCCCCGGCATTGCGCATCGCGAGCATACCGTGTGCTCCGTCGGACCCCATACCGGTCAGAATCACCCCGATACTCCTTACCCCCGCCGACTTGGCCACCGAATTAAACAGCACCTCAACGCTCGGACTCTGGTGGCACACCGGTTCTCCTTCCTGAGATAAAGCCAGGTAACCGGACATCTTCTTTGTAACCGTCAGATGCTTTCCACCGCGGGCTACGAGCGCCAAACCTGGACGAAGGTCCATCGGCGAACCGCATTCCTGAACGTCCAGTAAAGAAATTTTGTTCAGCGCTTCCGCGAACGGCGCCGTAAACGCCTCCGGCATGTGCTGAACGATTACAATCGGAGGCATGTTCCCAGGTAGCTTGGAGAGAACCACCCTCAGCGCCTCGGTGCCGCCGGTCGAAGCCCCGATTGCGATAATCAGGTCCTTGACGGCAGGGATCGGAGCGGGTGGGACGGCACCAACCGGCGAAGGTGAATAGTTCTGTCGTTTGGAGATGGCTGCGGCCTTGATCTTGAAAATCAATTGTTCCATCGACCGATTCAGAGCCAGAAACGACCCGCCACCGGGTTTCTGCATCACTTCCACCGCCCCTCGGCTAAGTGCCTCCATGGCAGAACGACTCCCCTCCGATGTCAGAGTCGAGAGCATGACCACCGGAACCGGGTAAAACTTCTGGAGGATATTCAGAAAGGTCAGTCCGTCCATCTTCGGCATCTCGACGTCAAGGGTCAGAACGTCGGGTTGGTGCTTCAAAATCAGGGGTTTTGCCTCAATCGGATTCTGTGCCTCGGCTACAACCTCGATCTGGGGATCCTTGTTCAACTCCTTGACAAGAACCTGGCGGATCAGCATCGAATCGTCGACAATCATGACTCGAATTTTGCGGGCCATCTCCTACCTTTGCTTGTAAATCGACGGCAGGACGCCTTTAAAATTGTGTTTGATCGCGCTCAGACTCTCCGAGTGGCCGACGATCAGGTAGCCTCCGGGTCGAACATGGGGACCGATCCGGTTGATCACCTGCTCCTGGGTGTCCCTGTCGAAGTAGATCATAACATTCCGGCAGAACACAAAATCGAAACCGTGCCTAAACGGGTAATTCGGCGAAATGAGGTTGAAGGGCGCAAAGGTGATATGCTTTCTCAATTCCGGCACAATCTCGTACATACCCGATTTATTTTTGTCTATCGGACGAACCGACTCGTGACGGTACAGGTCGGGAATGGTCCTAATCTTTTGAAAATCGTAAATGCCCTGGCGGGCTTGATGAAGGATCTTCTGCGAAATATCGGTAGCCAGAATTTTGAAGTTGATCTGAGGATATTCTTTGAGCACCCGCTGTGTGACCATAGCCAGGCAATAGGGCTCTTCCCCACTGGAACAGGCTGCCGACCATATCCGCACGTCATACGACCGTTGGTCCCAATGCTCGTCCCAGATACGTTGGTTGAGGGTCTGGGCCAGGAAATCAAAATGATCAGATTCTCGGAAAAAGAAAGTCGTATTCGTCGAAATGGCATCGATCAGATGGACAATTTCGGCCTCCCCTTCGGAAGACTCCAGAAGCCGGAAATACTCACGGAATCCGGAAAGTTTTTCCACCCTTATCCGCTTGGCCAGGCGAGCCTGGACCAAATGCTGACGATTGGATCCCAGGTTGATCCCGGAACGCTCGTACACCAACCGGCGGACCAGTTCGTACTCCGTTTCGCGCAGTTCAATAGCGCTGAAATTTTCTTCCAGCAGCGGCATCGAGTCTCCTCATCAATACGGGTTCCTACTTTTTTATCGGCTAAGATGCGCCAGCGGTTAAGGAAAGACAATCAAAGGGGTTAGGTTTTTAAAAGACGTTAAAAAAACAAAATATTTTTAATTTTTTTAGGTGCGCAACCCTTATCTGGAACGTCATATAAATATATGAAATATATTTTTATGGTATTTTTTTGTTTCGCGGTTAAATTTATCAGTGTAAGTTAAGACTGGCTCCAACCTAAAGGAAGCATCTTTGTGGACAAACGAAGTGGTAATATCCTTGATGATGAAGAGTTAAAACACACCCTGGTCGTTCAGTGTGGAATCCCCTGCCAGGACCTGGCCAATCTGGAAATTCCCCGCCAAGTCTTGCAGTGTTTACCTGCGGACATCGCCCAGCGATATCGGGTCCTTCCTCTGTCCGTTCAGGATGGTCAACTAAAATTAGCCATGGCCGACCCGTTTGATTTTTCCGCCATCGACGACTTAAACGCGATATCGGGTCTGGAAATCGTTCGTTGCTACGCCCGGCCGGGTGAACTGACGGATGCTATCCGTCGGCATTATGGCACGTCGGCGGCTCGGATGGCCAATTCGCTGGCGCCGGAAACAAAATTGTCCACCACCCCGGAATCGGAGACGGAAGATTCGATTGGTCATTTGCACGACCTGGCCCGCGAACCTTCGTTGATAAATCTGGTCAATTTGATCATTCTCGAAGCGGTTGGGGACCAGGCCAGCGACATTCATATCGAACCGTTTGAACACGAACTCAAGGTCAAATACCGAATCGACGGGGTGCTGCACGAAATGGCTCCTCCTTCCAAGCATCTTCAGTCGGCCATCATCAGCAGAATCAAAATCATGGCTCAGATGAACATCGCCGAGCGATTTTTACCACAGGACGGACACATCAAATTCACCGCCCCGGGAGCCAACATCGATATCCGCGTCTCGACCGTTCCGACGATGTACGGTGAGAGCATGGTTCTGCGTATTCTGGATAAATCCACCACTCTTCGCAAGCTTAGCGAATTGGGCATGGACGAGCATTTGCTGAATTCGTTCAATGCCGTCCTTCGTCGTCCGCATGGAATCATGCTGGTTACCGGTCCGACGGGCAGCGGAAAAACGACGACCCTCTACGCGGCTCTTAAACATATTTATACCCCGGCCAAAAAAATCATTACCATCGAGGATCCGGTCGAATTTCATTTGGAGGGAATCAACCAGATTCAGGTCAACCCCAAGCGGGGACTGACTTTCGCCAACGGCCTGCGGTCGATTCTTCGTCAGGACCCGGACATTATCATGGTCGGTGAAATTCGCGACGGCGAGACCGCCGATATCGCCATCCGCAGCGCGCTGACAGGACATTTGGTTTTTTCGTCCTTGCATACCAACGACTCGGCGGGGGCGATTACCCGGCTTTTGGATATGGGGATCGAGCCGTTTCTTTTGGCGACGACGGTGGAAGGGGTTGTCGCACAGCGATTGGTCCGGGTTCTTTGTGACCGCTGTGTGGAAGAATACGAGCCATCGGCGCAGTTGCTTGAGCAACTCGGCAATGACGCGGGGCTTTTTAAAGGAAAAACCCTACGCCGGGCACCTGGATGCCAGGATTGCCATCACACGGGCTATCGCGGCAGGATCGGAATTTTCGAAATGATCAAACTGAACGACTCTATAAGGGAAATCATCATGAAGAGACCCTCCAGCAGTCAGATTCGGCACACGGCGGGGAGCGATTTTGTGGACATGAGAGGGAACGGATACCACAAGGTTCTTGCGGGATTGACCACGCTGGAAGAAGTCTGGCGAGTTACGCAGGATACACAACAGGAAAATGGGAAAGTGAAAGTCGCAAATTGAAAAATGCCTATATTCACCTATAAAGCATTGAACGCCGATGGCCAGAATCTTAACGGTGAGCTTGAGTCGAGCAATCGGGTCTCAGCGTTGCAGGAACTCGCGTCTCGCGGCACGTTCGTGACACAGATCGCGGAAAAACGCGAGCGGGTATTTTCTTTCTTTCAAAGGAGCGATCAGCCGGAAAAAATTCATGTTCGGCCTAAACATATCGCCGTTCTGACCCGGCAACTGGCGACTTCGCTGGAGGCGGGATTGCCGCTCATGACCGCCCTGGAAGTCATTGGAAAGGAACTGGACCACAGGCCGTCAAGGGAACTGCTGAAAAGGCTTGGCGATCGCGTTCAGCAGGGCGATAGTTTGTCCGATGCCCTGGCGGAGTATCCAAAGATTTTCAGCCCGATGTATACTCGATTGGTCAGGGTTGGCGAATCCGGCGGGGTGCTCGATGCGGTTCTATCGCAACTGGCGGACATGCTCGATCGGCAAATTGAACTGCGGGAGCGGATCAAGACGGCTTCGATTTATCCGTGCATTCTGCTTTTGGTGGGAATAGTCTCCGTGGTGATCATCGTCAGCGTCATCGTTCCACGGATCGTATCTTCGTTGGGTACGGAAACGTTCCTGTTGCCCTGGCCGACGCGAGTGCTGATGGGTCTGAGCGATTTTTTGCGTAACTTCTGGTGGCTTGTATTGGTTTTGCTGGGTGGGTTCGTCGTGGGTTGGCGGCAGATGGTGCTTCGCGGTCCCGGTCGGCCCTGGTGGGACATGGTTAAACTTCGGATTCCCATTCTCGGCCGATTGATCACGCAGATAGAAGCATCACGGTTTTCCCGGAGCCTGGGAATTCTTGTCCATACCGGCGTAACGATCACCGAGGCACTGGCGGTTACGAAAGACACCGTTCAGAATGTTGTCATCCGCAACGCGGTTCAGCTCCTGGCCAAATCGATCCAGGCTGGGGAATCAATCGCCACTCCGCTCGGGCGGTGTAATCTGTTCCCGCCGCTGATGGTCCAGATGGTGCGGGTTGGAGAAAGCACGGGGCGGCTTGACGAGATGCTTCTTCGCTCTGCGAAAATCCATGAATCGGAGGCCAAAGTAACGCTGGATCGATTTGTCAATGTCCTGCCCGTGCTGATGATCCTTGTTCTGGCTGTGCTGATCGGGTTCATCGTATCCGGCCTGGTTCTGGCTATCGTGGAATTCCAGACCACCGGTATAGGCGGATGAGAAGAATTTTAGATTTTGGATTGATACTGTGTACAGGAGATGATTATGAAAAAAAAACAATATCGAAAAGCCAAAGCGAAAGCTTTCACTTTGATCGAATTCCTCGTGGTCATAACGATCATTGGAATTCTCGCCACTTTGATCGTGCCGCGATTTATCGGCAAGATCGGTAAAACCAAGCAGTCGGTCGCCAAGGGGAACATTGGTGTTTTGGAAGTCAAGGTTCTGGAATTCCAAACCGACTGCGAACGGTTGCCGACGAACCAGGAAGGGTTAAAGGCTCTTATTCAGGGGCCCTCTGACGTAGGGGATAAATGGAAGGGACCATACGTGAAGGAAAAAGACATTATCGACCCGTGGGGTCAGGAATTCCTGTACGAAGGCCCCGGGCGGCATAATAGGGATTTCGATATTTTTACGTACGGAGCGGATGGTCAGGAAGGCGGGGAAAATGAGAACGCGGATATCGGCAACTGGTAAGTCTGCCGCTTATACCTTGATTGAAATTCTTGTGGTGATCGGGATTCTCGCCGTTACGGCGGGACTGATTGCTCCGCGGATGAAAGGGTCGCTGGAGACCCATGAACTGAAGATGACGACGGCGAACCTTGCTCATACGGCTGGCACGCTGCACGAATTGGCTATGGCCCAGCAAAAGGTTTATTTTTTGGAAATCGATTCCGACAAGGGTGCCTGGGCGGTAAGTGTGCAGTCCGACCAAAAATCCGGACAGCCGAAGCACGTTCAAACATCCTGGCTCAAAAGCGAACGATGGCCTAAGAGCGTAAGGCTCGTCGAGTTCCGAACACCGGAAGGTGAAACCACGACGAATGGAATGCAACGTATTAAATTTTCACCGGACGGAACCAGCAGCGGAGGCGAGGCTCGTTTTAAATGCGGATCAAAAACGAGCTGCCTGGTTGTGCATCCGCATAATGGCCGCACCGTTTACGGAAATGGCGGCGAGGCATTTTACCCGGATCAGTCGGATTTGGGAGATTAACAGTGGTTGGCAGGCAGTGGCCAAAGAAACGCGGTATGACCTTGATCGAAGCTTTGGTGTCTTCGGTCATCCTGGGCGTTGGCGTGGCGGGGTTGATTTCCGCCGCCACTCTCGGAATGCGAAATGAGAAAAAATCCGAACAGCGGACTGCCGCCATATACCTGGCGAGGGAAAAAATGGCCGAAGTGGAAATGAAAGGACCGCACATCTGGGCGTTGGGACAACCAACTTCCGGCGTCGAAGAGAGAAAAAATGTCACGTATGACTGGACGATCCAGATCGATCCGTTTTCGGCTGGTGAGCTGTTCGACGTTGCGATCAAGGTGGATTGGTTCGGTTCAGCCGGCCAGGGATCGGTCACATTGGAAACATGGCTGAACGATTATGAGGCCAAAGTTCTTGCTTTGCCCGGTCAGGAAAATCAACCCAATACGCAGGCTCCGACCAGCGGCGACCAAAGGTAATTTTAAAAATGTATCGGCAAACGAAACAGAATAGAATCGATTACATTCAACGGAAATGTTTTACGTTGATCGAGGTTCTTCTCGCCATGACGATCAGTTCGCTTCTGATTGTATCGATTGTAGGGACAACGCGGGCGTTGTCTGACGCTCGGGATGGTATTAATCGCCGGTCGGACAGATTACTCGAAGCCCGCCACGGTCTGGCGACGATTGCAGCCGCCCTTCAAAATATTCGCCGCGACCCGGCCATCAACGAACATCTTATCATCGGAACCCGCGGTGGAGGAAATTCCGGCAATGACCATATTAATCTGTTGATGATCAGCGAGCGGCAAGCACGATCCGACAGCCCTGAAACCGACCAGTACTCTATGGATTTTTATTTGACGAAATCATCCAATCGACGCTATCCGACGCTGATGTGCCGTAAAAATAACGCTCTCGCCGAACATCCCGAAAAAGGCGGGATCGCCTCCGTTGTGGCAGAGGGAATCGCCGGATTGTCTTTTAAATATTTTACGGGCAGCCAGTGGCAAAACGAATGGTCCGACCTGGAGCCCAAGCCGCCTTTGGCCGTTCGGGTCAGCGTTCTTGCCATCGAGACCACCGCACAAAATTCCAAAACGCCTCCGGACGTCATCGAGCTATCCACCATCGTTCCCATCCGCGTCAATATTCCCACCGAATTGCCTCAATCGAATTCCCCCCAAACGGAGAAAAGCGGGGGGGTTAAGCGATGAAAAAAGGAATGGTGATCATTCTTGTCCTTTGGGCTGTCGCGGTTTTGTCGCTTCTGGCGGCGGGGTTATGTTTCGCGCTCCGCCAGAATTTGGCTGTTTCCAATATTGAAAATGATCGGATCATCGCTCATCAACTGGCTCGGGCGGGGGTGGAACGGGCAATCGCCTCGATCATGGACGACGCGCGAGCGACGGATTCTCCCGCCGACTTATGGTATGACGATCCTTCTGTCTTTCAGGATATAAAACTTACCGGCGGAACGTTTACGGTTACTCACTACGGTTACGACGACCCTCCCACGGTCCAGTTTGGGGTCGGCGATGAAAGCGCCAAACTGAACGTAAACATCGCCACCCGCGATCAGATGATGAAACTGCCCGACATGACTTCGCCGATTGCCTCGGCCATTATCGATTGGCGGGACCCCGACGAGCAGCCCGAACCCGATGGCATCGAGCGAGGATACTACGCGGGCCTTGCTCATCCGTATGTCATTCGCAATGGTCCGCTGCGGACAATCCGCGAACTGCTGGGGGTTAAAGGCATCGGCGCACGCTTACTCTTAGGCCAGGATGCCGACCCGAACGATATTCAAAATTCAACCGAGTCTTATGGCAGCCTTGCCCACGGTTGGTTTCCCTACATGACCGTTTATTCCTACGAAAAAAATGTCAATGCCGATGGGCAGAAACGATTGAATCTTAAAACCGCGGACTCCGGGACGATCAGCCGGCGGTTAAACCTGGAATCCTGGGCCGCCGACGCCATCGTCAAGGCCCGCGATAAAAATCAAATCAAGCGACTCGTGGACCTGCTGGACGTTCGGAAAGACACCAGCGGTTCGAGCCAAACCACCGCCGGCCAGGACACCCGTGTACGCGGCGACTCGGAAAAAGATCAACCCGTAACGTTAAGTATTTTCAAAAGCATCCTGGATGATATCACGTTAAAGAACGCTGAGGTTCTGCCGGGGTTGATTAATGTCAATACCGCTCCGCTGATCGTCGTAAAAACGCTTCCCGGTCTGGACGACGAACTGGCTGGCGTTATTGTTCGCCATCGCGAAGGGAATAAAAAGGGTTTTTCGTCCATCGGCGATTTGCTGGATATCAGCGGAATGACCAAAGACAAGTTCGGCCAGATGGAAGACTGCGTCACGGTTCGGTCGAACGTTTTTCGGATCAAAAGCCAGGGCAATGCCTCTTCGGGCCTGGCGATCGCAACGATCGAATGTATCGTGGACCGCAACGGTGATGTCCCGAAAATATTATACTGGCTGGAATCTTCACCTTAATGTTTTGAAAAACGATATGAAATTATTGGGCTTACACATAGAACTGGGTGGCATGGGCAATTCTTATTGCCCGTGTCTTCTGGTGTTCGGGCAAAAACCATGGGCAAGAAGACTTGCCCATGCCACCCCAAAATATGTTGCCTTAACTGTGAAATGTTATCCTTGCAAAGGCAAAAACTATGACTGAAAAAACAGCGATTGGAATACATTGTTATAGAAACGAACTACGAAGGGCTAAGCTCCGGATTTCGGGTTTGAACGTGGAACTGGTCCGGACCGAGGCTGGGGTGTTGCAACCCGCGTCGTCCGTGCCCAGGGTATCTTCGCCGCCCTTCGATCCGATTGGGATGACGACAACGATTGTCTCGATGCCCGGTTCCGACATCTTTAGCCGCTGCTGGGTTCTTCCCCAGGCCGCGGATGATGATTTTCGCCTGATCATCACCCATCGTCTGGAGGCCGAGATGCCCGTGCCTCTGGACCAGTTGACCTGGGGATATAGAAAATCGCACTGCGCCGCGTCGGGCGAAAAAAACTGTTTGGTTTTTGTCCAGGCGGCGAAGTCCCAGCGGATCGCACAACAGAATTCCGCCCTGTCGGCGGCGGGAATCAATGTCGATGTCCTGACCACCGAGGCCGAGGGGATCGGCGCTCTTTATCGTCACGGTTTGCAACATAACCAAGGGGACGGCTGCGATGTGCTGATCCTGGCCGACTCTCTGGAATGGCAGGTTGTAACTATAATTAACGGCATGGTTAAATCGATCCGCCGGGTCAAAGCCGAAGGAAACAATCAGCCGTCCGTTTTGCGGCAATGCAGGGAGATTATCCAACTCGAAGCGGTGGGCGATTTGCGGCAGGTATTGTGTTGTGCCGCTACGGACGCCGCCGTTACGCCCGAAATGTTAAGTAGCGTGGCGGACGTTCCCGTTGTGCCTGTGGAAATGACCGACCGGCTTTCTCAAATTGGCGCGGAGACGTTGGTTGTTTTCGGACCCGCTATCGGACTGGCTTTGGCGGGCTTGTTTGAAAAGGACGCGATTATTCCCTTGCTCCGCCGTGAGCAAATCGAAGAATCTCCCCGGCAGACAAAATTTCATAAAATCCTCGATCACCCTATACGATGGTCAGCGGCGGCTTTTGCCCTGCTGCTACTGGCCGCGTGGATTCATCTCGGAGCCATCCGCTCGGAAAATCAAAAAATGGCGAATCTTCTCGATGAAACTCGCCGCGCCCAACCGGCGATGGCTGTTCTGGAGCCCAAAATAAAAGCTATGGAGCGGATGGAAAAATATCGCCTTAACGTTCAGGGAATCCTCATCGATCTGTGCCGCGCCCTTCCCGAAAACATCGTCATTTCCTCCATTCAAATTTCGCGTGAACAAAAACTGATTATCAAGGGCACAGGACGTGATCCCAAATCGATTTTCACCTTCACAGACACTCTGCGAAAGAGCAATCGTTTGACCGCCGTCAATCCTGAGCGGACCGAACCGGGGCAGGGTGGTGGGTTTACCATCAGCGCTGAACTGGTCGGTGTTCAAAAAATGAGTACGATCAACCAGCGAAGGGATGTGAGGTAACGTATGAAAATAAACGAAAAAGATCGCCGCGCAATAATATTTGGCGTCGCCGGATTGGGAGTAATCCTCCTGTACCTGCTTATCGTGGGGCCATTGATCGACAGTTACGACACTCTGATCGGCACGCACCAACAGCTTTCCTCGAAGGTCGGAAAAATCCTGCGAGACAATAAAAAGACAAAGTACCTGTCGGAAACGATAAAGGCGTGGGAGGACAAAACGGGCTGCCAAACCGCGGTAAAACCCTACAGCGAACAAATCACGGTCCTGGGCGACCGAATCATGACCGCCGGTCAATGCGGGGTTCAAATCAAAAATTCCAATTGGGTCGCCCCCCGGATATGGCCCGACGATCCTAGCCTGGAGATGGCTCAAATCCAGCTTGAAGCTGAGGGCGATTGGGAACGAGTCTGCACCTTTCTCGCCGCCCTCTATCGCACCGATGGGATCTTCAGCATTGAGCGAATGGACCTCCAGGGCAGCCCGAAAAAGGATGGAAAAGTTACCGTAAGACTGACGGTCTCGGTCCTCGTGGAAGCCGGCAAACAACATAAGGATAACTGGACAAGATGAAACTACCAAACATCGACAAAAACTACTATTCCATCGCGGTGGCCGTCCTGGCGGCGATCATGTTCCTGGACGTGGTGTACCAGATTCAAATGCACGTCCGGTGGCGGCTCTGGATACCCAATTCGCTCGTCGCCGATAACTCCACGGCGACGACCAAACCAACGCTCGTCCCGCCGCCGCAACTCAGCGCCTCCCTGAAAAAACGAAATATCTTCATCGAACCGATGCCCAAAGGACATGGCATGTCGCTTACCGGAGTGATGGGGACCATCGCTTTGTTTAGAAACCGCGGGGGGCAGACCGTCGGCATCGAAGAAGGCAAATCCGCAAACGGGATTACCGTAAAGTCGATTAAAAATTACGAAGTGACCATTGAGTATGAGGGTAAACCTGAAACGATGAAGCTTTTCAACGACCAGGGCCAACAGGCTTCTATGCCCCAGGCTCAGCCGGCGATGGGAGGAATGCCGTCCTTGCCGTCCAACATGTCGCCGGAAGATCGAACGCGAATAATGAAAATGATGAAACAACGTCGAACCATGAATTTAAATAGGAATCCAAACTAATGAACCACCGCACCCGAACTCTAAAAACCGTCGTTTTGTTGGTTGTAACGTTTGTCGGCATTGACATTGTGCGGGGCCAGCCACTTCCGCCGAATTCTAAACGGACCAGACCGGTTGCCACGAAGGCGGCAAGTCAACCCACATCCAAACTCTCGACTCAGCCGAAAACCATTCCGCTGTCCTTCAACAACGCACCCTTGAGGCAGATCGCCGATTTCCTCACCGCCCAGATGGGAAAACCGGTTATCATCCGCAAGGAAATCGAACAAACCCAGGTTACGCTGGTCAATCCCAAACCTCTGCCCGTCAGCGAGGCGCTTTCCATTTTGACCACAGCCCTGAATGACGCCGGGGTCGCCATCGAGGAACGCGACCAGACCATTCATCTGATTCCCATCACCGCGATCAATCAGTCTCAGATCAAAACCATCCCGGCCAACGTGGATGTCCGGACGCTTAAACCCACCCACCAGATCGTTCGAAAGATTTTTGAACTTAAATATTACGATCCGGCGAAACTGACCGACGTTTTGAAACCTCTCCTGCCCGCGTTCGGGCATATCACCGCCGATTCTTCCACCAACAAACTTATGATCGTCGCTACCGTCGATCAGTTGATCACACTATCCATGATTATTACAGAATTCGATAAACCCGATGTAACGGGCGGTGAGCTTCGTGTATTTCACCTCAATTACGCCGATGTCTATGAAATCATTCCCATGCTGGAAAAACTCATCTCCGGCTATCTCGGTGTAGAGATCAAACCGAGTGTGTCCACCGGCGGCCCTGGGATGCCGGGAGGAATGGGCGGGGGATATGAAGGACGCATGAGAATGGGTATGATGGGACAGCCCCAGATGTCAGGACCAACACCCGGAGGACAGCCTTCCAGCGGAGGAATGGTCTCGATCAAGGGCGAGAAAAAACCCATCCTGATTATTCCCGATCCTCGCCGCGCGTCGATCGTGGTCGCCGCTCCGACCAACGTGTTGATCCAGATCGAAAAATGGTTGCTCACCCTCGATCAACCCAAACCAAAAAGTACGCAAATGGAAATCATCGAGGTTCAGTACGGCGACGTGGACGATTTGACCATTCAGCTAAACGCCATGCTTACCAATATTCCCGATGACAGCCTCCGCAATGCACTGAAACTCTTTCCCTTCTCTTCTTCCCGCCGACTCATGATCGTTGGTTCCGAGCAAAACCGAAAAATGATCAAGGAATGGCTTAAACAAATTGATATTCAGGAGACCGGCCAGCGGATGACCAAAACAGTCACCCTCAAGTACGCCGACGCTCAGCAGGTCGTTGACAACATCAAGGAATTATTCAGTAGCGAGCAACCGAGGGCCAGGTATTACTTTAATTACGGCGACCAGAGCCAAACCTCGGATCGCACCAAAGTCTCCGCGACGGCCAATGTGCGCATCAACAGCGTCACAGTTGTAGCCTCACCTGAGAAAATGAAAAAGATCGAGGAACAGATCGCCGAATGGGATAAACCTTTTAGTGGTGAAGAGGCCGCTCCTCGCATCTATAACCTCACATACGCCGACCCGGACAAAACAAAAGAATTACTGGAAAATCTGTTTACCAAAAAAGAAGCTGGTTTTTCCTGGATGTCTTTTTGGGGGGATGGCGATCAACAAACTCCTTCTCCCGTCGGACGGCTTTTCGGGCAATTCCGATTCGAATCCTATCGCGACGCTGGCAAGCTGATCGTCATCAGCAAAAATGAGGAAAATTATAAAGTTATCGATGACATGATCGCCAAAATCGATCAGCCCCAGAGCGGCGGTGTTCCGCGAATCATCCAATTGAAATTTGCGGAGGCGGAAAATCTCGCCGAGCAACTGAACGCCCTGCTCAACTCGCCTGGAACTCCCGCCTCGATCCTTCGACGTAGCCAATCCAAGCCCTTTGAAAGTTTTCCCAACACCGGATCGCCTTTTTCGAAAAACAACACAAATCAACAACAGCAATATCAGCCTCAGCAGAACCAACAACAAAACGACATTCGTCAGATGCAGTTCTGGTGGCAATCCAACCCCGCGGAGATCAAGATCAAACAGCCGAGCAACCTGGTCGGCAAGCTCCGCATTGTTCCGAACGTCGAGCAAAACCTGCTCATGGTGGCCGCCCCGGATGAATACGTCCAGGCCGTCGAAAAATTCGTCCGTGAGCTTGACAAACCAGGCTCACAGGTCATGATCAAGGCCGTCATCGCGGAAATCACCCATGAAGACGCCACCAGCCTCGGATATCGATTCTCCTCCGATCCCTCGCTGTTTACATCGGGTAACTCGCTCGTTACGGAAAACGCGCTTCGCGGGTTGCTCAATTACAAGTTCGAAGACACCTTCGGCCGACAAAACACATTGTCGCTGAATGTCGATGTCAATAATCTTATCAGTCTGCTGCGTCGGGTAACCGATCTTAAAATCAAAAGCGAACCGAAAATTCTCACCGCCGACAATATCGAGGCGGAGTTCTTTGACGGCCAGGATATCCCTTTTATTTCAAGCACCCAGACCTTCGACGTAGGAACGACCAACCAGCAGTTCGACTATTTTCCGGTGGGTATCCGCCTTCGCGTCCGTCCGCACATCACCAAGGACAAAAATGTCGATCTGACGATCAACCTCCTGGTCTCCAGCGTCGTCCCCGGAAAGACCCTTTTCGGAGGGGCCATTGTCGATCGCCGGGAGACAACCACCCGCATCCTTCTCAAGGACGGCAGAACTTTCCTGATCAGTGGAATTTTGCGGGAAGAAAATAGCAGCATTATCCGACGGATTCCCGGTCTGGGAGATATTCCCATCCTGGGCGAACTTTTCAAACATCGCGAAATCTCCAAGGTCAACAGCGAACTGCTGATTTTTCTGACTCCTTATGTCATCGGTCCGGAAGGCGCCTACGATCAAATTGAATCAAAACCCCAGCAGCGCATGGAACAGTTCCGGGTCCTGGAAGACAACGAAACCCAGGATGAACTTGAAAGCGATTTCGAATGTGAGCAGCCGACAACCCAACCGGCCCCCCGCATTCAGAAAAACAAGGATAAAAGCTAATGACGAAGTCTCGATCCTTTCCAATGATTCCGGGTGGCATGGGCAATTCTTATTGCCCGTGTCCTTCCACGCATATGCAAGAAGACACGGGCAAGAAGACTTGCCCATGCCACCCCAGAATTTGGCACCTTATTTATGAAATGTTGTACTTGGCGAAAACACTAAGCCATGCTCTGCAAATGGCCTATCTTTTTATTTTTATTCTTTTGTTGGCCGGTTGCCAAAATCCGCATCAACCTTCACCGATCGACACGATCCAATCCAGCAATGAAAACCATGTCCGCTTCTTCGGTGATTTCGACCTGCCTCGGAAAATCGGCATGGTTGAAAACATCGGCCTGCAAATCCCCGCCATTTCACCGGACGGCAGCCAAATCCTTTACCTGCGAACCACCGGCGATACTCTTTCGCCTATGACACTGCTGGGGTCCCCGGAACCCAAAGATACCCCGCCGCAAGGGATACTTTCAATCTGGCTTCGTCCGACCGAGGGATCGGCGCTGGGTCGAAGAATCTCCACCCAGCGGTGGGCTCATTCGCCCGTCTGGTCGGATAGCGGCAAAGCCATTGTTTACGTGGCCAATATTCCTCCCGCAAGTTCCGTCATTCACATGGACCTGACCACCGGCCAACAAACCGTCCTCGGTCTGGCTGGTGCCATTAATTGTATACCCCGTTTCGACAATGACGATCATACCGTGCTTTTCTGCGCCGCGGCAAAGCGGGACGAACCTTTCCGAGTGTATCGCCAGGCCGTCGGTCAAAGCAAACCGACCCCTTTGACGCCCGAAGGAATGGATTGCCTGTTTCCTCTTCTCGGCGATAAAAACGGAGTCCTATGCGCGCGGGTCGAAGGCGATCACTTGAATTGGACCCGAGTCGAGTCCGGCGGGGTAAAAGATATAATCCAAAATTGCGGCCTGGGTCAACGGCCCGAAATTCTCCAAACCCTGGCGGGCATCACTTATCCGGTCTCCCCCGATCGACAAAATTTTCTTTTTTACGATTCCGCCCACAACCGAATTTGTATTTATCACCAGGCCCACCGGTTATTCCGCAGGCATCATCCCGACAGTATCGCCGTCTGCTGGCTTACAAACGACGCCGTCGCTCTGGCTACAAATGACCGCGCCTTCGCCGTCAATACGCAAACCGGCATGAGCCTCCAATTATTCAACGGCCTCTGGATACCCTGCCGGTACGTTCCAATGACCCGGACACTTTTTCTCCTGGGAAAAGAGTCCTCCAATCGACTCGCCGTCGTGGAAGTAAAATTTAAAAATCGGGAAACAACCCAATGAAAAACATTATGTGTTTAATCTTTAGCGTGCTCACTCTTGTTATCGTTATTCTCGCTTCCAGTTGCGGGCGCGATGCCCCGCCGGTAATTTCCGATTTTGTCCCGCCTTTGAAGCTGGCCGACGTGGAGTCAACCGTGCCCGACGTAGCGCCGCAACCATCGAAGGCTCCACCCCTCGCCCCGCCGCCGATGCCGAAACCCGTAAAATCGGTCCGCCAGGTGGTCCAAACGCCCGTTCAGGAAATAAAACCCGAGCCCAAACCCCAGGCACCAGCCGCTCCTTCCATCGTGGGAACCTGGCAGATCACGGAAATGATCCAAAACGGCACGTCCATGCCGCTTCCCCCCGGAATGCAGATGACGCTGACTTTTGATGACGGAGGGACCGTTACCATGTCGGTCTCAGCCCCACAAATGCCCCAGTCTCAAACCCAGCAGGGAACCTATACTCTAAACAACGATCAAATTACGATGAACATCAAAAATGAGGCGATGACCGGAACCTGTACCTTCGAAGGAAACACCAAAGTAACTTTGGACTTTACCAAAGTAAAAATGGTACTCGTGCGTTCTTGAAACACAAAAGGACCTCTTGCAAAACCACCCGAATATATAATCGCGTATAACTAAAAGGACATAATATCATATTCACGGCGTCATTGCGAGCGAAGCGAAGCAATCCCGTCTTGTCGCCCAACAAATGAGATTGCTTCGCTTCGCTCGCAATGACAATATGTCCTTTTGATTATACGCGGTTATATAGCGACGGCAGGACTTTGTGAATTCCGAAGCACGTCTCCGTTTCCGTATGATATTAAAGCTTTACCTGTGGGGTGTTTCGGATACCGGTATCTTCTATTTCGAAGAATTCTTCTTCCTTGAAGCTAAAGAGCGAGGCGATGAAGTTTGAGGGGAAGACTTCGATTCGGGTGTTCAGGTCGCGGACGTTTCCGTTGTAGAAACGGCGGGCGGCTTGGATGCGGTCTTCGGTGTTGGCCAGTTCGGATTGGAGTTTGAGGAAATTCTGGCTGGCTTTTAGGTCGGGATAACTTTCCGATACGGCGAAGAGTTGGCGTAGGGAATTTACAAACGCGTTTTCGTCTTTGGCTTGGGAGGCGGGCGAGCCGGTGGAGGCGACGGCGCGATTGCGGGCTTCGGTGACTAGCTTGAACGTTTCCTGCTCGTGCTTGGCGTAGCCTTTGACCGTTTCAACCAAATTCGGAATCAGCTCGTAGCGGCGTTTGAGTTCGGTGTCGATGTTGGACCAGGCATCCCGGCATTGATACTTCAGCCGGACCAGGCTGTTGTACATGGTGATCACCCAGATAAGAAATACAGCCACAACACCGAGAATGACATAAATTCCAATGTTTTCGTTCATTAGCCGGTTCCTTTATTTCCAAAAAATGCTTCCTGCTGCTGTTTGGCGACGTAATCGGGAAGTCGATCGAGGATTCCTTTGATGACGTTGGCGGCGGATTCGAACTCGTTGACGGAAAATGTCGAATTGTGATAGGCGATAACGCAGTTCCAATCGAATTTGATGTGGAACGTCGGACTGGCCAGGAGGAATTCCATCATGCGTGCGTGGATCACGTCGTAGGCCCATTTTTTGTCGGGGGCCTGGACATAAAACTTTCGGCTAAACTCGGCGGATTCGAAATCGATGTCCTCGTAGCCGAAAAATTCTTTTATCTTGTCGAAAAAGCCTTCCGGTCGGATGAACAGAGGGTTTAAGGGGACTTCGCTTTTGATGATGACGGCGGAAAAATGGTGATGCTGAGTGGATCGGCCGCCCTTGGAGTTCGAGGTATGGGTTTCGTAATGATAATCGAAACCCAAAAAGGATCGGCCTGACCAGTCGCCTTCCAGGGTGTTGTAGGCGTATTGATTGTCGCCTTCCTGGAGGCAATAGAATTGGGGGTATTTGCTGTCGAAACCATATTGTTTTTCAGGTGAGAATTCAAATCGCCTGGTCGCCGCCCAAGCCAATAATTCTTGTTTTCGCTTTGCTGACGCGTACCAGCCGTAGACGGCAAAAGCAATTCCCGCCAAAACGAAAATCACAATGATGACGATGTTGTTGTCCGACATGGTACTCAATGTTTTAAATTTTAATTTCCGCGATAATCATACCATGTAAAATACCGGAAACCGGGTTAACGCACAAGAAAGATTATACGAGCCGCGACCGTGAGGGAGCGGGTTACAAAACAATCACCCGCTCCCTCACGGTCGCGGCTCGTATAGAGTTCGCTATGACCGAATAAGCAGACCATAGCATAGAAAGCACGCAAAGGTATTCGGATCATTAGAATCCACCGTCTACCACGTACCGTCCTGCCGAATTGTCGTTGCGAACCGCCAGATTCATCTTTTTGGTTTCGCCGTTTTTGAATTTGATTTCGTAGGGGACAAACCATCCGCGACCACCGGCATAAAGACCCGACTTAAAGGCCTTGCCGATAGAAATGATCTGTAATCCACCAAGGTAGTCTTTGATCCTCTGATCAACGGCGGACATAGGCCAGAATTTCAACACTTCGTCCCAATTCTCATCGGCGCAGGCTTGGAAAAAGGCATGGGCGGTCTCTTCCGGGGTCATCTGTTGGTATTTTTCGTTATCCGGCAATACATTCGGTTGGGTAAACCGAACAGCGTTGTCCGGTATTTTCACGGTAAAGAGACCCGGATCGAGGTCGGTATTATACTCAATCCCGGTGATCTCAAATACCAGGACATCTTCGCTTCCCGTGTGCACGAACACCTGCAAGCCTTCCAATAATTTGGTCTCAGCATCAAACGTATAAACCCGGCGATTGTCGGAATCATTGATGGACTTATTCTTGAGCCAATCATTCGCGTAATCGCCCTGGGCCTTGGCCTCCAGCGTAATTACCAGTTTGGCCCGATTGTCCTGGCCTGTTTTGTAATCGAGGGTCAAAAGCCATCCTTTCGCCCGGGCTAATTGCCGTTCACTTTCAAGAACCTTGTCCACGTCGAGCAGGGGTTTTAACCACTCAACAAATCCGGTATTAGGTCCTCCACGGGCTGTATACACTGGCTTAATTAGGAGGATGGCTTGCTTTCCATCACAGGCCACCACCCGTCCGGATTTCTCGATCCGCCATTGCGGAGGATCGCTGAATTTCTTCCACAAATCGTGATTGACAAAATCGTATTTTACCCCGATCAATTCAAAATTGTCGTTTGCGATGGTCCGCATCCGTGCCTTGATATGCACGGACTTGAGATTTGAAGTAGCCTGGATCGCCTGGGCCAAGACCTGTGCCGCAGCCGTCTTGCCCTCGAATAGCCCACTCCAAATACCCAAAAGAGCCACTACAACAACCGCCGCCACCAATCCTAATTTGGTCCATTTGCTTTTCATTATTCGTCTCCTTAAATTTAAAGGTTTAAAAGAGTCTTTGAATTGAACGCGATGATCCGGTGATTGCAGCATTTGAAATTCCCGCGGATACTTTTGTTTCCATTGCTCGGCATCGAATTCGGGCTGCTTTGTATTAATCGCCCGGGCAATCATTTCTTCAAGCCATTTTTCATCTTTTTTCGGCATCATAGCGTCACCTCGACAATTCCCTTACTCCGTAAATGTTTGGCCATCTTCTTTTTTGCCCGTCGGAGTCTGCCGTTGATGGCTTGCTCGGATATCCCCAGGATTTCCGAAATCCGCTCGTAACTCATGCCGTCGTAATACCGCAGGAAGACCAGTTCCCTCAAATCCGGAGAAAGGTTGCCGATCGCTTCTCGAACCACGTCGGACCAATCGTCTTTCTTCGGTTCGGCCGGTACTAAAGAAAGATTTTCGGCAGTCAGCAGTTTTTCCCGGGGATGATCCATACTTTTAGCGATATTTCGGCAAATGACCGACGTCCAGGCAGAAAAGCGATTCGGGTCCTTCAGTTGGTTGAGGTTTCCGGCGGCCTTGGCGAACGCTTCCTGGGCGACATCTTCCGCCAGGTGCCGGTCGCCGATCTGGGCATGGGCAATAGCGACCATGGCAGGATAATACCGCCGGCACAATTCGGTAAAACTGTCTGCATCGCCCTGGATGGCATCATCCACCAACGCAGCGTCGGATTTCTCTATCACGATGTCACCTTTTCCGCTTTTCAAAACTGGTTTCACGCTGATCAGCCTTCACTTTAATAGACTCGTTTCCCGACAAAAATGGGCGCAAAATATCTCGTTCATATTATTTATTTTTGAACTTAACGGCAAGAGAAGATAAGTAAAAAAGAACCCCCGATTGCCATCGGGGGCTAGTTACGAAGCTTTTTAGTCGCACACAACCGGTTAGCGGGTCAGGTGGAAAATTTCCAGGAAGATCAGAATGAACCATCCGATCTGGAGGAAGAAGAAGGCGATGATCTGTATCCATTCAGCCCGATGCTTGGCCGAGACGGTGAAATTTTCCACGACAATGGAATAAATGTCCTCCAGGGATTCCAGCTTGCTTCGGATCGATTTTCGCCATTCTTCGAGTTTGAATTTGCTGGTGGCCAGGTCGTAGAATCGGGCGGAGTACCAATCGCCGATGAGTTTGATGTCGCGCTCCAGCCGCTGGAGTTCGGAAATCGACGCCATCCGGTTTTTTATGATTTCCCGTAAATCCTCCGTGATGTCCTTGTTCTTGGCCAGCCACATTCCGGTGGAAGTTTTGTTGGCGCGATTGGCGAGTAGCTCCAGCCGCTCGTCGAGCTGACGATCTAGAATTCGATGGCGAAGAAGTTGAAGATTGGCCAGGGTGAGAAGCTCAAGGTCTTCCTCGGTATCGCCTTCGGGATCGAAGAGCCAAGCGCCGTCCCAGTCGATGATCGTCAGGTCGTTGTTGGCGTATTTGATCTGGGATTTTAACGTGTATTCCACCTCATTGGGATCCAGGTCCAGGCGTTCCGATTTGAGCAACGAAGCGATGACGGGGGCATGGACTAAAAATTGCTCCGGTTCACCCTGGTATCCGGAAATGATGAAGATGGAATATTCTTCACTGAAGACCTGATTGCCGCCGTACGATTGCAGGATCAGGCGGGCGGATCGGAAAACTTTTTCTTCAAGGGCGATGATTTCTTTTTGAAAAATATTCTCGACGTCGAGGGTGGCTTGGATGAGCAGGATGTCGGGCGGATAGCCTCGAAGGTTAAAGACGACCCGGCGGTCGTCGATTAAACCGGTTTCCTGCCCGATCATGACCGGACGTGGAACGGCGGAAGCGGCGTAGACCGGAGCGCTTTTAATCAGGGGCGGTTGAAAAATTTCACCCCGGACGGCCTGAGCGACTTCCCCGAGAACGATTGTCACCAATTGTTGTTTCATGCAGGCCTTTTTGATCGCGTTTTTTTAGCCTTTGCCGGAGGCGCGTTTTACCGGCTGCATCTTCCGCTGGGGTTTTCGGACTTCAAGTATTTTTTTGGATTTGTTGACATCCGAAACTTTGAATATCCCGATGGTTTTTCCGCCCCTGGCTCCGGTGGATAGGTAAGCGTAGTTGATGTTGACGTGCTCCTGAGCCAAACGGCTGCAGATATCGGCGAGGGCACCGGGATGATTACCCATCTCCACGGACAAGACCTCCGTTTCCGTCACGGGAATATTGAGGCCGCGAAGGACGCCGCCCGCCTTGTCGCCGCTATTTTCGAGGACTACTCGCAAAACCCCATGCTCCTGGGAATCCACGAGGGTAAGAGCTTTGATGTTGAACTTGGCATCGGCAAGGGCCTTGGTCACCTGGGCGAGAATCCCGGGTTTGTTGACGAGAAAGACAGAAAATTGTTTATCGACGGTCATGGACATTTTTAGTACTCCTTAAAAGGCCTCCCATTTTCATATACCTGTTATATTATATAGGATAGCCTAAAAAAATTATAGTTCGGTAACAGTTTTTGCGACAATATCTCCGATTTGGGTCGTGGAAAATCCCATTTTTCCCGCCGACATGGATTTCATCCGTGGAGTGGTTTTCCTGATGGCCTGCTCAATCTTTTTCGCCGCTCGGTGTTGTCCCACTTCGTTCAGTAAAAGGGCCATAGCGCCGATAGCGGCCAGGGGATTGATTATATTCTTGCCGGTATATTTTGGGGCGGACCCGCCGATCGGCTCGAACATGGATACGCCCGTGGGGTTGATGTTTCCACCGGCGGCGACACCCATGCCACCCTGGATCATGGCCCCCAGATCGGTGATGATATCCCCGAACATGTTGGGGGTTACGATGGTGTCGTAGAATTCCGGGTTTTTAACGAACCACATTGTGCAGGCATCGACGTGGTTATATTCTCGTTTGATATCCGGGTAATCGGCGCCGACTTCGTTGAACGCCCGCCACCAGAGGTCGTGGGCGAAGGTCAGAACGTTCGTCTTGGCGACCAGGGTCAGTTGTTTTTTGTCGTTGCGTTTTTTGCATAAGTCGAAGGCATAGCGCAGGCATCGCTCGACGCCGAAACGGGTGGCGATCATTTCCTGGGTGGCCACTTCGTGGGGGGTATTTTTTCGCAGGAACCCACCACCTCCGAAGTAAAGGTCCTCGGTGTTTTCACGAACGACGACAAAATCGATATCTTCCGGGCCTTTGTCCTTTAAGGGACAATCGACGCCGGGATAAAGCTGCACCGGACGAAGATTAATATACTGATCCAGTTCAAACCGTAGCTTCAGGAGCAGCCCTTTTTCGAGAATACCGGGAGCCACGTCGGGGTGGCCGACCGCGCCGAGATAAATCGCGTCGAAACCCCTAAGCTCTTTGATAACGGAATCCGGAACAGTTTCCCCGGTCTTGAGATATCGTTTGCCGCCCAGATCGTAATGGGTCAGATTGTATGAAAATTTTTCAATCTTGGAAATAGCCGACAGGACCTTCAGCCCCTCCCGCACAACCTCGGGGCCGGTTCCATCGCCACCAATAACCGCTATTTTGAGACCCTTATTCACCTTTCCTTTTTTTGCCATCTGACAAATTAACCTTTCTTAAAATGAAAAAACAACCTATTTTTCAAACGGCCGGGTGGTTGCGCTCCTAGCCTCGGATTTTTCGGTAAGTGCCTGGATTTGCTTTTCCAATCGTTTAATCTCATCGCGTGCCTCGGTGAGACGAGCGTTAAGAGTTTTATTTTGCGCCTTATAATTTTCTTCCAGGGCGGTGTGTTTTTGAACTTCCATCTTTTGCTGATTCAGTTCGGTGGTGGCGAATTCCATTTGCTTTCTAATCTCAGCCTTGAGCAGTTGCACATCAGAGATCGTCTTTTCCAGGGTGATGATTCTGGCCTGGCACTCGTCGATCTGAGCCTTTTGTTTCTTTTCGACGGTCTGGGATTGATCCAGCATTTTCTCTCTTTGCTGCAGGCTGGTGCGAAGTTCCGCGTTTTCCTGCTCCATCTGCTTTTGTTTCTGCCACTCGCACCCGGCGGTGAGAATCACAACTACTATCGAAACGATAACGGTTTTCATCGTTCGTGCCATTTTATATTCCTCCAAAATAACGTTTCTTATCCATCAGGGGTATTAAAACCGAAAGGGGGCGCTACGTCAAGGGAATGTGTTAGAAAATGCCTAAGGCCTAAATCCTAATGACTAATCAATGACTAATTTTTCAATGCCTAATGCGGAGAATGACATCACGTTTTTGAAAGGACCTGAATACGTCCCTTAATTGGTTGAGCATTACACTTATCCACTATTTTGGCCTCGATGCTCTCCTCCCGGCGATCATGTGAAATTGATGTATTCATCTTTTCCCTTATAAGCTTTTAATGTATTATAGCGGATTAGGAACCGAAATGGAACTATCATTTTTGACACATAAACGGAGGTTTTAGTGGCGGAGGCAAAACAGCAGGAGCGGGCTTTTCGCGATTGCTACGGCGCGGAAGCGGACATCCTCGTCCGCGCCCCCGGACGCGTGGAGTTGATTGGAAATCATACGGATTATAATGATGGGTTTGTCTTGCCGATGGCGATTCAGAGGCAGTGTGTGATTTTGGCCAAAAGACGGACGGATCGGTCGGTTCGAATTTATTCGGAATTATTCGGCCAGCGGTGCGAGTTCGATCTGAACGACTCAATTGTACCCGGCAAGCCGACGTGGGCGAATTATGGAAAAGGGGTGGCAGCCCTTTTACTTCGGGCGGGTAAAAAACTCAGCGGCCTGGATATGTATTTGACGTGCGATATTCCCGCCGGTGGCGGATTGAGCAGTTCGGCGGCGATTGAAGTCGCCTACGGCAAAGCCTTTTTGGCGGCGAGGGATGAATCGTTCGATCCGGTGGAACTAGCCCTGCTTTGCCAGGAGGCGGAGCACACATTCGCCGATGCGCCGTGCGGGATCATGGATCAATTTATCTGCGCACTAGGCGAGGCGGGACATGCCCTTTTGCTGGATTGCCGGACACGAAAATTTGAACTCGTGCCCGTGCCTTTTGGGCATGCGTCGATTTTAATCGCGGATACAAAGGTCAAACATAATCTCGGACAAAGCGGATATCCGCTACGACGTCAGCAGTGCTTTGATGTGGTGGATATTTTAAAAAAAGATTTGCCCAACATAACCCATTTGCGCGACGTGGATATAAAAACACTGGAAAAATACCGTGAAAAAATGGACGCCGTCCATTTTGCCCGAGCCATGCATATAATTACGGAAAACCAACGCGTTTTGACGATGGCGGAAGGATTTAAAAATGGCGATCTGGCCCTGGCGGGGGAAATGATGAACCTGTCCCATGCCTCAAGCCGGGATGATTATGAAGTTTCTTGTGAGGAGCTGGATTTTTTGGCCGACCAGGCCAGGGAATGTAAAGGGGTTTACGGGGCACGAATGTCGGGCGGCGGATTCGGAGGATGTATCGTAGCGCTGGTGGATAATCAATATGCCCAACCGATCCAGGAGAAATTGGGGCAGGCGTATAATAATAAATACGGGAAGCTGCCGGGAATGTTTTGTACCGGCGCGGCAGCAGGCGCGGAAGTCTTGAAAAAGTAAAAGAGGCACGACCGTAAGGGAGTGTGTGAAATGAAAGGCGAAAAAAACGAATGATAAAAGCAATATTGGAGCAACTCGTTGCCCGGCAAGACTTGAGCGCACAGCAGATGCGGTCCGTGTTCGAGCAATTGATGAATGGTGAATTGTCGGATACCCAGATGGCGGCGTTTCTGATCGGGCTGGAATGCAAGGGTGTTACCAGCGAAGAATTGGCGGCGGCGGCTGGCGTGATGCGGGAGAAGGTGACTCGGATTCCGATCGATGTGGACGCGGTGGATACCTGCGGTACGGGCGGAGATGGGATTTGCACCTTTAATATCTCGTCCGCCGCCGCGATTATCGCGGCGGGAGCGGGGGTCTATGTAGCCAAACATGGGAACCGGACCAATACCCGCCGGTCGGGATCGGCGGAGGCATTTGCTGCCTTGGGCGTAAATATCGAGGCGGACGTGGAAACGGTGGTCCGATGTATTCACGAGGCGCACATTGGATTTTGCTACGCGGTGAAATTGCATCCAGCGATGAAATACGCCGCCGGGGTCAGAAGGGCTTTGGGAGTGCGAACGATTTTTAATCTGCTGGGCCCGATGACGAATCCCGCCGGAGTGCGCCGGCAGATCATCGGGGTTTCCCGATCGGACTTGGCGGAAAAACTGGCCTGTGCCTTAAGATACCTGGGAACTACGCGGGCGATGATTATCCACGGATTGGAGGGTCTGTGCGACATCAGCATCAACGGCCCAACGAAAATATGCGAACTGATAAACGGGGAGATTAAAACGTATGTTGTAGAACCAGAGGATTTCGGAATCCACCCGGCACCGCTGGAACGAATCACAGTCGACTCTCCGGAAGGTTCAGCCAAAATAATCAAAGCGATTTTAAACGGTGAGTCCGGACCAGCCCGTGATATAGCCGCCCTGAACGCCGCCGCCGCGATTGTCGTCGCCGGACAGGCAAAAGATTTGCCCCACGGCTTAAAAATGGCATACGAAGCGATTGATTCGGGCGCTGCGAAATCCGCACTGGAAAAGATGATTGAAATTACCAATAACGGAATAAGGCGCTAAAATTTAATAGAGTAATTTGCGGATTTTAAGATGCACAAAACGGTATTGGACAAAAACGTCGGCAAGAAGCAGCTTGAAGAATTGTACGTTAAATACAACAGGCGAGAATTTGTTCATCCCGATCCGTTGGAATTTCTTTACGGTTATCCTGAAATTCAAGACCGGGAAATTGTGGGATTGATCGCCTCCTGCCTGGCCTATGGCCGAGTATTCCAGATACTTAAAAGTGTAAAAAAAGTTTTGGAGCAAATCGAAGAACCGGCAAAGTTTATACAAAAAGGTTCGCAGGGAAAGTTTGAGAAGGTTTTTGCGGATTTTAAGCACCGATTTACGACGGGCCGGGAAATGGCCATGCTGTTTACGGGCATTAAAAATGTGCTTGAACAATATGGTTCACTAAACCGATGTTTTCTGGCGGGGATGAGGGAAAAAGACCGGACGGTTTATGAGGCCCAGACTGAATTTTCCAGGAAACTCCTAATGGGATGCGGACGAAACAGCTTGCTGCCCCTGCCGGAGGGAAAGAGCGCGTGCAAAAGATTGAATCTGTATCTGCGATGGATGGTCCGCCGCGACCAGGTGGATATTGGCGGATGGCAGGGAATCTCGGCTGGTAAATTAATCGTCCCGTTGGACACACACATGCATAGAATTTCCATAGTGATGGGTTTTACAAGGCGTAAGCAGGCCGATGCGCGTACAGCCCTGGAAATTACCGAATCCTTTCGGAGATTCGCTCCGCGGGACGCGGTTAAGTACGATTTTGCTTTAACGCGATTGGGAATAAGAAAAAATTTGGATTGAAGGAAAAAAACATGAGCACAATCCTGTTTAATATACTAAGCGAGATGTGGAGCGTTTTGGGGGAAATGGCGATTTACCTTTTGTTTGGTTTTTTGGTGGCGGGAATACTTTCCGTTTTGATTTCACCGGAAACGGTGGAACGGCATCTGGGCGGCAAAGGAATTTGGCCGATAATCAAAGCGACATTGTTCGGAGTGCCTCTGCCGCTCTGCTCTTGCGGGGTTATTCCGGTGGCGATGGCCCTTCGAAAGCATGGAGCCACCCGCGGAGCTACAACTTCGTTTCTTTTGTCCACACCGCAAACGGGGGTGGATAGTATTCTTGTTACCTATAGCCTGCTGGGAATTGTTTTTGCCATCTTCAGGCCTGTGGTGGCGATTGTTACCGGTTTGATCGGCGGAACTATCGTTGAGTTTTTTGATCGAAAAAATTCCAATAACGAATTACCGGTCAATGTCCGCTGCGAAGATGCCTGCTGCTCGGTGGAACTCCGGCAAAAGCATGGGAAAATTTACCGGATGCTGGAGCATGGTTTTGTCACGCTGCCGAAAGATATCGCAGTGCATTTACTGATCGGATTACTGGTGGCGGGGCTGATTTCGGCATTGGTGCCCCCTCACTACTTTTCCAACAGCTTTCTGGGCGGAGGGATCGGAGCCATGCTGGCGATGATGCTGCTGGGGATACCGACTTATGTTTGCGCCTCCGCGTCGGTTCCCATGGCCATGGCGCTAATCGCCAAGGGAGTTTCGCCGGGGGCGGCGCTGGTATTTTTGATCACGGGACCGGCCTCCAATGCCGCAAGCCTTGTAACTGTCTGGAAGATCATGGGTAAACGAACGGCGATTATTTACCTGGCCACGGTCGCGGGAACATCCCTTTTGGCGGGCATGACACTTGATTATATTTTTACCTACAAAAGCCTGCCGATGGCTTCACATGTCGGTTCCCACGATATGCTTCCGGAGTATATCAAAACCATCGCGGCGGTGACATTACTGGTGATATTAATCGCTCCGCTGGTTTATGACTACTTGTCTACCAGGCGTGAATTTAAGATTGACAGACGGCAGGGAGAGGTTATATTAAAGGTTACTGGAATGACTTGCACCGAATGTGCTAAGACCGTCCGGGAAGCTCTTTTAACATGCCGCGGGGTGAATGACGTAAAAGTCAATCTCCATAGCGGACAAGTGCATATACAAGGTGAAAAAACCGATATGGAGGCTTTACGCATCGCGGTTAAAAGTGCTGGGTTCGGAATTGACGAGCCGCGACCGTGAGGGAGCGGGTATTAGGAAATAAGGAGGACGGGAGAAAAAAAATGGAAAATCAAAGCACGGTTTTATTCAAGGGAAAACCTCTGCACCTGGAGGGAAATGAAATTTCCGTAGGCGACGCAGCCCCCGATTTTGTCGTAGTGGATAATGATCTTAAACCGGTCAGCCTTTCCAATTTCAAAGGACAGGTGGTGGCTCTTGTGTCCGTCCCGTCGCTGGACACGCCGGTTTGCGATATTGAATCGCGGAAATTCAATGAAGAGGCCAGCCAGTTCGGCAGCGATGTTAAAATACTAGTGATCAGTCTGGACCTTCCCTTCGCCCAGAAACGATGGTGCGGAGCCCATGAGATCAAAAACGTGCAAGCCCTTTCCGATTATAAGGACCGGTCGTTCGGGAAGGCGTTTGGGGTTTTGATCAGCGAGCTTAAATTACTGGCCAGAGCCATCTTCCTTGTGGACCGACAGGGAGTGATACGATACAAACAGGTTGTCAAAGAGATTTCCAGCGAACCGGATTACCATGGCGTCCTGACCGCTATTCGCAACGCGATATGATCGGAACGATTACATGGTTTTCAGAAAGGATCAACACATGCAATTTAAAGGGTCTAAAACAGAGAAAAATTTACTAACGGCGTTTGCCGGAGAATCCCAGGCGAGGAATCGATACACCTATTTTTCAGGCCAGGCCAAAAAAGACAATTTCATTCAGATAGCGAATATTTTCGAGGAGACGGCCAATCAGGAAAAAGAACATGCCAAACGATTTTTCCAATTTTTGCAAGGTGGGGACGTGGAAATTGTCGCTGCCTACCCTGCGGGGATGATCGGAACGACAGCCCAGAATCTCAAGGCCGCTGCTGATGGGGAAAAGCATGAATGGACGACCATGTACGTGGATTTCGGTAACGTGGCCAGGGCGGAAGGATTTAAGGATATTGGAAAAGTTTTCGACCTGATCGCGATAGCGGAAAAACAGCACGAAAAACGGTATCGGGACCTGCTGGCCAACGTGGAAGCGGGCACGGTATTCAAAAAAGATAAGTCGGTGCGCTGGCGATGTTTGAACTGCGGATATGTATATGAAGGCGCCGACGCGCCTGTGGCATGTCCAGCCTGCGCGCATCCCCAGGCGTATTACGAACTGTTGGCGGAAAATTGGTAGAATTAAAAAAGGAGAAACTAATGAGCGTAACTTTTAATGCAGATGAAGTTTTGACCCTTGCTATGAAGATTGAGCGAAATGGGGCACGGTTCTATTATCGAGCCAGTGAGAACATGCCCACCCCCTCCGCTAAGTCGCTATTCAAAGGTTTGGCCGTCCTGGAAGAAACACACGAGAAGACTTTTGCCGCGATGAAAACGGAACTGTCCGACCAGGAGCGTACGGAAACGGTTTTCGATCCTGAAAATCAAAACGCGGATTATCTCCAGGCCCTGGCCAACGGGCGAGTGTTTGACATCCATACCGATCCGGTTACAAAGCTCACCGGCAGGGAAAGCCTCCGGGATATAATCATCCTGGCGATAGGGATGGAAAAGGATTCCATTATCTTTTATCTAGGAATGAAAGAAATAGTTCCCCCCCAGCTCGGTAAAAATAGGATCGATGCGATTATCAAAGAAGAAATGAGACATATCACCGTTTTGAGTCAAGAACTGGCGATGTTGGAAAAATAAAAGAAAAGGATATGAAAGATGCAAAAATTCGTTTGTAACGTTTGCGGTTATATTTATGATCCGGTCAAAGGCGACCCCGCAAACGGGGTTGAACCGGGAACTCCGTTTGAAGACGTGCCTGATGATTGGGTCTGCCCGGTGTGCGGAGTCGGAAAAGATGAGTTCTCCCCCGCGGATTAATAAAAAAATCTGCTATTTGAAAAAGCTTGATAGTTTTTCCTTGACAATCGCGGACAATTCTTTAATCTTTGTGTGATATAAGTATTGTCTTACTCTGAATTTAAATAGCCTTAAGGAGACGATATGGTCATCAACAGAGTTGGTAAGTTGGCGTGTTTGGCGGCGGTGGTAATGATCTTGACGGGGTGTGGACACCCTTCTGAAACTGGATACCACGATTTTAACAAGGTTCAGCTCCAGTTTTATGCTCCTCAGGGAGCGACGGTTATGCTCGGCCAGGAGTGCCTGGGCGGTATTGCCGCTGATCGGTCGCATCAGATCAATAATTACGGCAGTCCTGCCTATCGGCTGGAACATCAACCGGAAGAGACTGCCACGTTTAATCTGGCCCCCGGTCAATATGAATTCAAGTACACCGGCGCACCGGGATGGGAAGGCGCGAGCGTTTACGGGAATATCGATGTGTATAACGTATGCCCGTTGCTCAGCCCCGGAGCTAAAATGATGATTAGAAAGGGCTTCATCCCAATCGCGTTGCCCTCGCCCGGAACGTCTAAAAACGTTACCGCCTCGGACGACACTTTCCCCTATACCTCACCATCCCACCGCCTGAGAATTTCATATCAGGACGTGGACCGAATCATGGCAGGCGATACGGTCACCAAGGTGATTTTTGTCGCCGACCTGAAAAAGGCGCAGCAGGAGGTCAACGAACTGGAAGTCAATTACGCCCTTCTGCAAGGAAAACAGCTACGGCTTCGGGCCCTGTTGAACGAGGCTCAACTGGACGCGCTGGAAAATCCCAAGGCCAAGAAATTTATCGAGCTTCAGGGTAAACTAACGGAAATACAACAGAAGATCGATCTAAATCGAGATCGGTCGGCCCGGTTGCAGGCATTACTGCGAGCGGATAACGTTTTAATTCGCCGGGAAATGATGGTTCTGGCGACGGATGAGATTCTGCCTGCCCATGAGGACCCGGTGGCGGCAGCCAAAAGACTGGGGCAGGTGGTCGTGGTCATGCGTCTTGGCGGGAGACACCTGCATTGGGGAAATCCGGCAAAGGAAGCGGCGGTTTTTAACAAGTAATTTACCTGGAGGTTTTTAGTCCGATGAAAGCAAAATGGATTCTTATTACTCTGATTTTAACGGCATCGGTAGTTTTATCGGGTTCGCTGCTCACCGGATGCGCCAATTGCAGCAAGAGTTGTGCGACTGGTGAACTGTCGCCGAACGTTGTTTTGCCCAAGGGTTTTGTGGCCCTCAAAGGGCTGGGGGATAGCGATTACGATAAAGAAGGGTGGCCCATGTATATCATGAGCTGCAAAGACGGATCGGTCATGACGATGATCCCGGAAACCCGCTATGTCATGGGGTCCAGCGGTCGAGAAGTCAACGAAATGCCTACGCACCAGGTGTCCGTGGGCAGGTATTATATCGATCTGTATGAAGTCAATAATGTTCAGTTCAGCAAATTTGCTGATGCTGTCAATCTCGGCCGCGTGTGGAAGGACGATCCGTGCCTGGCCAACGAACATCTGAGCACGGAAACTCCGGCTTGCTGGGTTGCTCGAAACTGGTCCCCGGCCTGCGATCCCTGCCTCAAAGCTAACGCCTGCAAGCAATCAGGCTGCGAGCAATTGGATGTCAACTATTTCAAGGAATACTGGACCCCCCGCGTCAATGATAACAACCCCGCCAGAGCGGTCAGTTTCTGGGAAGCCTGGAACTATTGCCGATGGGTCGGAAAAGATTTACCGACTGAAGCGGAATGGGAACTGGCTGCCAAGGGAACCAGAGATCAATTGTATCCGTGGGGCAATATCGAACCGGATAGCCAGCACCTGCTGTGCAATTACGACGGCGGCCGACCCACGGAAGATGGTTTCCACTACACCGCTCCGGTGTCCGCCCTCGCTGCCGGCAGAAGCCCCTATGGCTGCTATAACATGGCGGGAAACGTCTGGGAATGGTGCAAGAATCAGTATGATGCCACGAGCTATTCCGTAACCGATTTCGCCAATTCCCACCGCAAACAGAAGGCAGAGGCCGCGAGGGAATTTGTGGACCCATCAGGACCCGTCTACGGCGATCTTCGGGTGATCCGCGGGGGTTCTTATACCAGCGAGATCGCTAAATGCCGAACCACCGTCCGAGAAGCTGCCCCGGCTAATTTCCACGGTATGAACATCGGCTTCCGTGGCGTGCTGCGAATAAGGTAAGTCGTTTTTTTATTCTAACTCTCAAAAGCCCAGGATTGATATAGTCCTGGGCTTTTTTTGTAGGACAATAGTATTATCAATTCGCCGCCACTATCGATCACGAGGATGAAGCAATCGAGGCTATTTCCTCTATCGTATTGAAAAGCTCCTCGACCTGGATCGGCTTGGATACGTACCCGTCCATTCCCACCTCCAGGCACTTTTCACGGTCGCCCTTCATGGCATGAGCGGTCATGGCCACGATGGGGGTATGGGTGCCGGTGGACAATTCTTTTTTACGGATGGCCTGAGTCGCCTCGAAACCGCCCATCTCCGGCATCTGGATATCCATCAGGACCAGGTCATAAGCGGTTTTCTCGAGTGCCGCCATGGCCTCCAGGCCGTTGTTCGCCACCTCAACAGTATGCCCCCATTTTTCGAGCAATCGGATAGCCAGTTTCTGATTCACCGCGTTATCTTCCGCCAGCAGGATTTTTCGCGGCGTGTTAGACTTTTCGGATAAGTCCCGGCGATTGGCCGGTGCTTTACGAACCGATAAGAGACCCAGGATGTTCATAATGGCGTCGAACAACTCCGATTGTCCGATCGGCTTGACCAGATAAACAGAAATCCCAACCTCCCGGCAACGTTTGATGTCGGACCCTTTATCCGCCGACGAAAGCATCATAATCGTCGAATGCGACAAAGCCAGGTCAGCCTTGATACTTTGCGCAACCGCAAATCCGTCCATCTCCGGCATACATGCGTCGAGAAGCACCAACGGGAAGGGATGACCCGCCTGCTGAGCCTCCCGCATCGCCGCTATCGCCTGCGGTCCGCTTTCAACCAGTGTCGGAACCATCCGCCAACTCTTCAATATCTCTTCCAGAATCCGACGGTTCGTCGCGTTGTCGTCTACCACGATCACCGGCATATTGTGCAGCACCGACGGATCGAGGTCCTCGACCCTGGCGACTGGATTTTTCTGCAGACCCAGACATACGGTAAAGTGGAATTGACTGCCGCTGCCCGGTTCGCTTTCCACCCAAATCCGCCCGCCCATCATTTCCACCAGTTGAGCCGAAATCGCCAGACCCAAACCCGTGCCCCCGTATTTGCGGGTCGTGGTACCGTCGGCCTGCTCGAACGCCTTGAAAATCAGTTGCTGTTTTTCAAGTGGAATACCGATTCCCGTGTCCGACACGGTAAAATGCAAAACGATTTGGTCGTCCGTTCGCGATTCTGTTTTCACATTAAGGACTATTTCACCTCGCTCGGTGAATTTCAAAGAGTTACCGATCAGGTTGACAATAATCTGCCGCAACCGGCCCGGATCGGCGATCAGGGCGTCCGGAACATCCGACATAACATGGCAGGCCAATTCCAGTCCCTTGGTATGAGCACGTACGGCCAGAGTATTGACCGTGCTCGACAGGGTATCCCTCAATCGAATGTCCATCGGGTCCAATTCCAGCTTGCCCGCCTCGATCTTGGAAAAGTCCAGAATGTCATTAAGAACCACCAACAGCGAATCGGCAGACGTTTGGACCATCTGAAGGTATTCCCGCTGGTGGGTATTCAACTCCGTGTCCAGAGCCAGTTCCGTCATACCCAGAATCCCGTTCAACGGCGTGCGGATTTCGTGGCTCATATTCGCCAGAAACGTGCTTTTGGCTTCATTCGCAGTTTCAGCCTGCTCTTTAGCCTGTTTAGTGTCTTTTAGTGCATTTCCCAGATTCCGCTGCCGATCTTCCAGAATAAGCATCATCTCATTGAATGACTCCCCAAGATTACATATAGGATTTCTTCGTGCTTGTTGGTACACCTCACACTTTTGGCAATCCTTAAGTTTTTTGGCAAAAACCCCCTGTACCTCGCCCTTGCAAAAAGTACCGGCAATTTCCCAACATCTTGTCGGCTCAGTGCTGTTATGACAGGGACAGGCGGTTTTGGTGCAGTTTTTCACGTCATAACAGCGTACAAGGTCAGAATTTTCAAAGTGCAAAGATTTACCATCGCTAATATTTTCACCTACTGCCTTCATAATATTGCTGATCTGATTTGCCATCGAAATAAGCTTATCGTTAGTTTCCTGTAGTTGCGTTTCCGCCCGCTTGCGTTCGGTAATGTCCCTGGATATACCAAGCATACCGATGATTTCTTTGTTTTCACCAGGCAGCGATAGCGGAATTTTGTAAGTGTCAAATATTCGTACCCCGTTAGGCGTATTCGCAGGATCATTGGAATTATGAATCGTCTTTCCGCTCAAAGCATCTCGGTCATCATTCTCGAATCCGCGTATTCCCTTCGCCGGATTTCCATGGACAAGTTCGGGATCCCATCCGTTTTCAATATCAGTATGCCCGATTAATTCCACGGGTTTTTTGCCGATGGCAGCTGCGTATGCTTCATTGCAAAGGATAGAACGCAATTGGATATCTTTAGCAAAAATAAAATCAGGGGAAGAATTAATGATGTTTTCTAATAGTGCGCTTTGTTTCCTGTAACTAGCTTCCGCTTGCTTACGCTCGGTGATATCGTCGACGGCCACGATCACATGTTTACGGCCATTGAGAAGTACCGGCTTGGCGCTGATCCTCAGCCAGGGACGATGTTCCTGACCGTTAATCAGGAGGGTGGGCTGAATTTCCGCCTCGTGAGTCGACGTCCCGGACTTCACGACCGCAAGGATTCCTTTCCGCAACGGACACTCCGGACAGGATTGGGCAAACCCGCATCCTTTTTCATTCTCAAGACTGTGAACGCAGCCCAACCCGCCTCCAGCACGTTGACCGATGATCTGGGCGGGTTCTCTTAACACCATACTCGCTAGCGCCGTATTGGCATCCCGGATTATGGTTTCTTCATCGATCAGAAGCATTCCCACCGGTGATGACGCGAAAATGGCTTTAAGATTATCCTTCTCGGCCTGCAAAGTACTCTCTATTTGTATGCGCCGGGCATCGGACTGGTTTAACAAGGTAGAGAGAAAATAGATATAAGACACGCTGATGAGAATATTCCCGGTCGCCACAAAGGATACCCCGAATTCATTACCGAAATTCCATGACTTTTCCCCATGTAATTTCAGCCAGCCCAAAAACAACGGGGCCATCACAGACACGGGCAACATCCATCGAAAGACCATGCCACCAATATGATCGCTGGTAATCGTAGCCATGAAGTGGCGGTTCGGCCGACAAAACAGGATACCGACAAATACCGCAAGGAATAATACCGTGGTATGTAACGCCATGGCCGTGCTGAAATTAGCTCCGATAAACAGAGGCGTCGCACCATAAAGGTAGTTAATAAAGGCTAAAAGGGAAATGATCCCTTCTGGAACAATCAGCAATTGGGTGGAATACCCGATGCCTTCGACTTCTAAGGTGAAGAAGAACAGCACCAGACCGATGATGGTAAAGTTGATGGCTGTATTGAAGGCCATACGGCCCAGATAAGGTGTTAAAATCGCACCGGCGGGCTCTTTAAACAAGAACTGATCGATCCCAAAATCCCATCGGAACAGATACTCGCAAATCGTAAGGACTCCGACCCAGAAAATGACCAGAGCACATACCCCGACGGTGCGGCGGACCCACCGGCGGCCCACTCGTTTGGTCTGGATCAGCCAAAGTGACAACCCGATGAGAATAAAGCACAAGGCCGTGTTGGCCTTCATGGTCACCAGGGTCGGATGAATGCTCTTTAAGGTCGGTAGATCAAAAATCCAGCCGGTGAATACCATACAGCCCGTAAAGAAAATCAGGATGCTCAATACTTCTGAAAGGGCCCGGTATCGGGACGTGGTGGACGTATCGGAGGCAACGGTATTATTGGACATCTTACGGATAAGATGACGGCCAGGATAATCTGTTACCGGTACCGAAGAAGGACATAACTCATTTGTTGGCTGCCCCATGTAAGTATCTCCCCCAAAACCCCAAATGTGTGGTTACTACGTGATATCTTCGGTAAATTGCACCTGAGCCTTAAATACATAATTTGCAGTGATAATTATTATAATTAATTTTATTCAATTAAATTCCGGGGGGGCACAAATATTTGGTTTTCCTAAAACCGATGTATTGCATTTTTCTATTTTTGCCGATAAAATAGATAATGAGGAGTTGTAAGCTTCTCTTGAAAACCGAATAAAAAAGGGGGCGACTGGTATCGACCGGACAGAAGAAGGACAGGTGGCGTACCCAGGGTTTCAGGTGGCCTGGTTAAAAACCTGATGACGCAATTTAAGCGTCGATAATAACTACGCAATGGCTGCCTAAGTTAGGCAACCCGTCCGAGAGGCTTTGTCTGTGAGTTTCTCAGGGCGACAATCAGCAGGCTGGTCGTCAAATTTTGTCCTGCGGTTTGACGACGAGAAAACAGCGGGAATTGATCCTCAGGATCCTGCCGATGGGAGCCGAAGGGATCGAAAAACAAACCACCGGCTATGTACGTAGAGGCCTCTCTGGAACTGTCACGGGACGGGGGTTCGATTCCCCCCGCCTCCACTTAATTGGTTTCTGGTTTCGAGTTTTGGGTTTCGGGTTTTTAAGAACTCGAAACTTGAAACCCGAAACCCGAAACCGGGACTGGGACCGAGATTCCTATGGAAAAAACAGCTTCGATTTGCGATCAGAACAAGAAAGGCAAGGCCGGACGTGTTCTGGTTTTGCGTGGAAAAGACGGCATTTGCGAGCAGGTTAACCTGCTCGCCGCGGATTATGAAATAGTGACCGTGGACCATTTTGATCAAGCCCTTGCTGAATTACGGCAAGGGCGTTTTCAATTGGTCATTTCCCACGTCAGCGATTTTCTCCCCCTGGAACGGGCGGCCGTGGCGGCCCAGGCCTCCGTCATTCTCGAAACCATCGGGCAGGGAGTGGCTGTTTTGGACCTTAACGGAAAAGTGATATGGGGCAACCGCCGGCTTAACGAATCTTCACCGGAAGTCATCCAGCAACTATCCGACAAGTGCCGGGAAATCTTCCACCAGGAAATTTCCTCCGGTATCTGCAGCCCAAATCCCCGACGTTTCAGTATCCAAAGTCCACACGGAGAATATTACGAAGTGACCGCCTCACCCGTCATAGATGGTGATGATCGGTTCCAAACGCTGGCCGTCGCCATCTGGGACGTAACCGCCTCTCGACAACTTCAGCAGAAATTAAACGCCATTGACAAAGCCGGACGAGAATTGGTCCGTCTGGAAGTCGAAACCGTCGGAAAACTCGATATTCCCCATCGGCTCGCTCTCCTGGAAGAAAAAATCATTCGCTACACCCGCGAGGTTCTGGGGTTCGATAAATTTTCCGTCCGATTGCTGGACAAAAAAACCAATCGCCTGGAGCTTGTGCTCTCCGCCGGACTGACTGACCAGGCGAAAAATATCGATCTGTTCGCCACCCCCGAAGGAAACGGCATCTGCGGTTTCGTCGCCTCTACCGGCCGAAGTTATAACTGTCATGACGTAAAACACGATCGCCGATACATGCCGGGAATCGACAATGCCGCATCGAGTCTGACCGTCCCGCTCTTGTTGCACGATCAGGTCATCGGCGTATTCAATCTGGAGTCCGAACACCCATCCGCCTTCAATGAAGACGATCGACAAATCGCCGAAATCTTCGGCCGATACGTCGCCATCGCTTTACATATTCTCGATCTAATGGTCGTCGAACGTTACCGTGCTACCGGTCAACTCGCCAACAACGTGGCCGCCGAAATTTCCGGACCTTTGAACGACATCCTCACCGAAGCCACCACACTCATCGAAGAGTACATCGGCCAGGATGAAATGCGCCATCGCCTCCAGGCCATTTGTGACAAGGTGGGGCAAATTCGCGAAACGATCAAACAGGTCGCCAAGGCCCCGAGCAGTCTCGTCGGGGAAAAACCCGTCGCTCCCGTCACCGATCTGGTCCTGGCCAATAAAACCGTCCTCGTCGCCGACGATGAACCCATTATCCGCCAGACCATTTATGATATCCTGACCAAGTACGGCTGTGTCGTCGAACTTGCCCGCGACGGAAACGAAGCCATCTCCATGATCGGCCAGCGAAAATACGACCTGATCCTCTCCGATATCAAAATGCCCCATCGCAGCGGCTACGATATTTTTGCCGCCGTCAAGGAGCTCAATCCCAAACTTCCCATCGTCTTTATGACCGGTTTCGGATACGATCCCAACCACAGCGTCATCCGCGCCCGACAGGAAGGCCTGTCCGGTGTTTTGTATAAACCCTTCAAAGTCGATGAACTCCTATCACTCCTCCGCGAAGCTATCCGTGAGATGCCCGGTAATTAATGCTTGAAATTCCTCTCGTTGGTGATACAATGTATTAACAATGCTGTGTCTAGGATTTAAGGATTAGGTGATGACGAAAAAGCTGACCAAACATGGAAATAGTATGGCGCTGGTGATAGATCGGCCTATTTTGGATTTATTAAAAATTGATCGTAACACCCAATTGGAAATCTTTACCGACGGCAATTGTCTGGTAGTTGTTCCACAGAAGGATGTCGTACGAGAAGCCAGGTTTAAATTAGCCATCGGAAAAATAAATCGAAAATACGCGAAAGTTTTCAAAAAATTAGCGGACTAACCTGTGCCGATATACCATTTGAGCGTTGATGATGTTTTGATTATTCATTCTGATCAAATTGATCGGTACGGGGGTAGTTACGGAATTAGGGACACGGGGTTATTGGATTCGGCGGTCGCCGTCGTTCGCGCGGAATTCGGAGGAGAATTGGCGCATAAGGATATCTTCGAAATGGCCGCCGCCTATCTTTTTCATATTGTCAAAAATCATCCTTTTATCGACGGAAATAAACGAACCGGTCTTGCATCCGCATTGATCTTTTTGGAAATGAATGGAATCGATTTGGATATTGACGATGAAAAACTTTATAAGCTTGTTTTGGGCGTAATCGAAAACAAAATTAAAAAGAGCGGTATTGCCTCCTTTTTCCGTTCCACAGCCAAGGAGAATAAGTAATTTTCTAGCCTTATTTCTTCTTCCGCACCGCCGCCTGGACCGTCAGCGGTAAGCCCAGCAGCTTGATAAAACCGGTCGCGTCGCTTGGATTGTATTCGGCGCCCATTGTGAAACTGGCTAGGTCTTTTGAATACAGTGAATACGGACTCTTCGCTCCAGCCACTTCACAATTTCCTTTATACAATTTCACACGAACCGAACCGGTGGCGTTTTGCATCGTCCGATCAAAAAACGCGTCCAGCGATTCTCGCAGCGTGGTGAACCACATTCCGTAATAAACCAGCTCGGCGTATTTGATGGCCAATTGCTGCTTAAAGTGCAGCGTCTCCCGGTCCAGCGTCAGGGCTTCGATTCCCCTCATCGCTTCCACCAAAATCGTCCCGCCCGGCGTTTCATACGCTCCTCGCGATTTCATTCCGACCAGGCGATTCTCCACCAGCCAGGTTTGACCGACGGCGTTTTCCCCGCCAATTTTATTGAGCGCACCGACCAATTTTACGGGGTCCATCTTCTTGCCGTTCAATCCGACCGGCACGCCTTTTTCAAAATCCACCGTAACATAGGTCGGTTTGTTTGGGGCTTTGGTCTTCGGAACGGTCATCATCCATAAATTATCCTGCGGCTCGTTCCACGGGTCTTCCAAATCCGCTCCTTCATGGCTGATGTGCCAGAGATTCCGGTCGCGGCTGTAAATGCTTTTTTTGCTGGCGGTGACGGGGATATTTCGTTTTTGGGCATATTCGAGCGCCGCTTCTCGGCTGGTGAGTTCAAATCGCGGATCTTTCCACGGAGCGATAATTTTCAAACTCGGATCGAGTGCCATGAAAGTCAGCTCGAATCGCACCTGGTCATTTCCCTTACCCGTCGCGCCATGTCCGACCGCGTCCGCTTTTTCCTCATGCGCCACCCGCACCTGCTCCGCCGCGATGAGGGGCCGCGCGATCGAAGTGCCCAGCAAATATTTATGCTCATACACCGCTCCGCTCTTGAGCATCTTCCACAGATAATCGACCACGAACGTTTTTTTCAAATCGCGAATAACAACCGTATCCGCTCCGCTTCGCTTGGCTTTTTGCGTGATCCCGCGCAGTTCATCCTCCCCCTGGCCGATATCCGCCACATACGCCACCATTTGGCAATTATAATGTTCCTTGATCCACGGCAGAATCACCGAAGTGTCCAGTCCGCCGCTGTACGCCAAAACCACTTTCTTCACTTGTGTCTGTGCCATTGTTTATTTGCTCCAATGAAAAATATATGATAGTCTATAGTCCAGTACGGAATATTTAAACTATAAACTAACGGTGAAGAAAAATTCTGGATTCGTTAAACCCAAAATTGAAGATTCTTATTTTCTCGCCAGTTCTTCTTTTTGTTTCCGGCGGGTTTCGATAATCTCTTCGGCAATGGCCTGTGGAACTCGGGCGTATCGTGACATTTCCATCGTAAACGTGGCCATCCCTTTGCTCATACTGCGGATAATCGTGGAATAACCGAGCATTTTGGTGAGCGGAACTTCCGCCCGAATGGTTGTAAAGGTTTCGTGATTTTCGGTGGCGAGAATCATTCCGCGCCGGCTGTTCAGGTCGCTGACGATCATTCCCTGATACTCCAGCGGGGTTTCAATCTCCACCATCATAATCGGCTCTTGCAGGCAGGGTTTTGAATTCCTGAACGCCTGCTTAAACGCGTCAATGGCCGCGATCCGAAACGCCATTTCGCTGGAATCGACTTCATGATAAGAACCATCGTCCAGACACAGTTTGCATCCAACGATTTTATAACCGGCCAGCGGTCCTTGCTTCATCGCCGACTCAAACCCCTTATTGACGGCAGGAATATACTCGCGGGGGATCGACCCACCCTTGACGTTATCTTCAAATTCATACGGTTCCGCGGAATCGTCCGGTAACGGAATCAGCCGCCCGACGACATGGGCAAATTGGCCCGATCCGCCGGTCTGCTTTTTATGACGATGGTTAAACTCCGCTTCTTTGGTCGGCGATTCGCGATAGCTGACGTTCGGCGTTCCCACCGTTACGTTCGCCTTATATTCGCGTTTCATTCGCTCAATGTAAATATCCAGATGCAGTTCGCCCATGCCGGAAATCAACGTCTCTCCTGATTCCGGATCAGTGGAAACGCGGAAGGTGGGGTCTTCTTTCATAAATCGATTTAACGCCTTGGCCATCCGATCCTGATCGGCGGTTGTGGCGGGTAAAATAGACAGGCTAATTACCGGATCAGCGACAAAAATGCTTTCCAGCGAATAATTCAAACCTTCTCCGCAGAAGGTATCCCCGCTGGCGCAGTCAATCGCCAAAAGAGCCACGATGTCGCCCGGACCGGCGTCGGCAATTTCTTGGCGATCATTCGCGTGAAGCCGGACGATTCGCCCGACCCGCAGTGTTTTATTCGTCCGGGCATTGCGAAGCTGTTGGCCCTTGAATAATTTCCCCTGATAAACCCGAACGTAACTGAGCTGGCCGAAACTCTCGTCGACAATCTTAAATGCCATCGCCACCAACGATCGTTCCGGATCGCAAGCCAGCGGTGTTTCCGCACCTTCATTGTCGTGATCCCGGGCCATCGCCACGCGATCCAGCGGACTGGGCAGATATTCGCAAACCGCGTCCAGAAGCGGCTGAATACCTTTATTCCTGAATGCCGTGCCCATCATGACCGGCACGATGTCGCGGTTGATCGTCGCTTCGCGGATCGTCTGCCGAATCATTTGTTCGCTAATCGGTTCATTTTCCAAAAGCAGAAGCATCAACTCATCGTTAAACATACTGATTGCTTCAAGCATCTCATGTCTCGCCTGCTGGGCCGGTTTAAGATATTCATCGGGAATGGCTGAGCGAACACAATCTTCCCCGGATTTTCCCTCAAAGGTAATCGCCTGCATGTAAACCAGATCGATTACACCCCGGAAATCTTCACCGGAATGCATAGCCAGTTGGATCGGAACCGCGTTCAGCTCAAGTTTTTCTCGTAAATCCTTGCAGACCCGCGACGGATTGGCCCCGACCCGGTCCATTTTATTGATAAAGGCAATTCGCGGCACGTTATACCGTTTCATCTGCCGGTCCACCGTCACCGATTGACTTTGAACCCCGCCAACCGCGCAAAGCACCATGATCGCTCCATCCAGGACGCGCAGCGACCGCTCGACTTCCACCGTGAAATCCACGTGACCCGGGGTATCGATCAGGTTGATGACATTCTCATCGCCCCATTCAATTTGTGTGGTGGCCGAGGTAATGGTGATCCCTCGCTCACGCTCCAGGTCCATATAATCCATCGTGGCCCCGCCGTCTCCGCCTTTGACCTCCAGCATCCGATGAATCCGTCCGCTGTAATAAAGGAAACGCTCGCTTAATGTCGTCTTCCCAGAATCAATATGTGCTGAAATACCGATGTTTCGTATTTTACCTATCTTTTCCATAATTCTTTCTTTACTTAATCCTAATGACTAATCTAATTTGTAAGTATTAACTGGCGTCATAGAGGCTATCAGGCCCAATACACGCGATAGCGTAAATTCGCCTTGACGGGTCAAAAACTTGTCCGCAGGATCGAAATGCCGCTGTTTCCACCTCTCGGTGGAGATTAGATTACAAATCCCCCGAAGGTGCCGAACAAATCAGTATACCACACCCAAAAATAAATTACAAGAACTTTTTTAAGACATAACGGATATTTCTTAAATCTCAATTTCCGCCGGATTGATCTTTGTCGAGCTATGTTTGGTCGGCCGAGAACGCTTAACCTGTTTGGCTCCGACAAAAACTTCGATCTGCCGCATCGCCTGTTTCAATCGCTTTTCATTTTCCACCAGCGCGATACGAACGTATCCTTCGCCGTTTTCCCCGAATGCCCGTCCCGGAGAGACCACTACCTTGGCTCCTTCCAGCAATCGCAGTGAAAAATCAATTGTCCCCTGTCCCGCCAAATGCTGCGGGGCTACCTTCGCCCACACAAACATCGTCGCCCGCGGAGATTCCACCTCCCAGCCGATTTTGGTCAATCCCGCCACAAGGCAATCGCGACGCTTCTGATAAATCTTCGCCTGCTGGATCATCTCCTGTTCGCAATTTCGCAGCGCGATGATCGACGCGATCTGGACGGCCTGGAAAATTCCATAATCGTAATATCCCTTGATCGTCGCCAACGCCTTGACCATTCCACGATTGCCCACGCAGAACCCGATCCGCCAGCCGGCCATATTGTAGCCTTTGCTCATCGTGATAAATTCCACGCCAACGTCCTTGGCCCCTTTGGCGGACAGAAAACTCGGAGCCTTGTAATCGTCGAAGCAGGTCAATCCATACGCGAAATCATGAATGACGGCCACTTGGTATTTTTTCGCGACCTTCACCACTTCCTCAAAAAATGCCGGTTCCACCGTCAGCGTCGTCGGATTATGCGGATAGTTCAAAATAATAAGTTTAGGCCGCGGATACAGATGGTCCAGCACATAAGCGATCCGCGATAAAAATCGCTCGTCATTTCCCAATGGAACGCTAATCACGTTCCCGCCCGCCAGGGCAATCGCATAGTTATGAATCGGAAACGCCGGGTCTCCAACCACGGCTGTATCGCCCGGACCCATCAGAGCCAGGCATATATGCGAAAACCCTTCCTTGCTGCCCAGGCAGGCGATTACTTCCGAATTGGGGTCCAACTCCACCCCAAATCGCGATTGATACACCTTGGTGATTTCCCGGCGGAGATTAAAAATCCCAGACGATGCCGAATACCGGTTATTTTTCGCCTCCTGGGCCGCTTCGCACAGCTTATCGATCACCACCTGCGGTGGACGGTCTACAGGGTTACCCATCCCCAGGTCGATCACGTCCTCATTTTTCTGCCTCAGCGCGTGTTTCACCGCGTTGATCCTGGCAAACAAGTAGGGCGGCAGACGCAAAATCCGATCCGCGGGTTTTATAGGCATATTGTCGATATCATTCATTTTTAAAATCCTTTTTAAGATATTTTATTTTTCTGTATTCCTTCGTGGTGATCTTTTCTATTCATTAGCCCGAAGTTCTTTAATCCAACTTGCGAATTCCTTGGAAAGCAAATTATCATGCACCGTTATTTTGGCGCTTTTAAAAAGTTCCGTTTGTATTTTTTCCATCATTTGGTTTTCAAGCCTGCTGCTGACCTGCCTGGTCAACTGATCGTGCACTTTATCAAATGATATCGGCATGGGCAAGACTTCTTGATCAACTTTGATGATCCAGAATTGATCGTTGACTTTTACCGGAGAAGAAACTTTATCAATCGCCAGGGTAAATATGGTTTTAACCACTACCGCCGGAAATCGCGGATCCTTCGGAGCAACCTCTCCGATTTGTCCTCCCACCGGAGCGCTCGTAAAATCAATCGAGTATTTGCCAGCCAACGCCGCGAAATTTTCACCCTTCTGCAAACGATTATACACTTCTTCCCCGATCTTGATATCCTGAACGACGATGACGCGAGCCTTTCGCCTTTTACCATAGGCCTGCTCATATTCCTCTTTCACCAGTTCACCGGTGACTTTTACTTTTTTCCGGGCAATCGCCCGCAGATACCCCTGTTGCCGGATGCCGACCTGGAACTCGTCAAAACTAATCCCACGTCGCTCCAGAATTGCTCGCAACAGACGCTGGCGGTCATTAAAGGAAAGATCTTTACCCAGGTTGTCTTTCTGGGGCCCCAACTGATCGACCACGGCATGGAATTCCTGATCGATGTCCCCTTTGCTCAATGCGATCCCTTCCGCAGCCGCCATTTGTTTGGCCAACTCCAATCCGATCATCTGCCGCACGACCCGCACACCAGACGAGGAATACAGAATCTTGAAAAACTCCTGCCGTGATACGTCCCGACCGTTGACCTGGGCAATGGCTCTGGAATCGGTCCCCGGAACCACCGCGGCAGCGGTCTGATTCGAAGGAATATCGGAGTTCTCAAACAAATCCCTGACCGTCTTCGTCTGGGCTGATAAATCAGCCGCCAGCGAAAATAAAAGAACCAAACTCATAACTCCACGCATAAAAAATCCTTTCGGAATGTTTCACATCGAGCGGTAAATTTGCGTAAAAAACCAGTATAAACTCTTGCGTCTTATGCGCCAATAAAGAAAATAGGATTTGTGTTGGTTTGGGTGTGCCACGGTCGGCTTGCCCGATCGTGTTCTTTAAGACACGGCTGGACAAGCCAGCCGTGGCACGACACAAGATGGAATAAATAGGAAACAGTAAAAATGGAAAAATCGCTCATCATTTGTAAACCCGACGCCGTCCAACGCGGACTGGTCGGAGACATTTTAAACCGATTCGAAAATAAAGGATTAAAAATAATCGCCATGAAGATGATCCGCGTCAGCCGGGAATTGGCCGAGAGGCACTACGCGGAACACAAAGGCAAAGACTTCTTCGACGACGTCGTCAACTATATTACCTCCGGTCCCGTGGTCGTCGCCGTCCTGGCCGGTCCCTCCACCGTCACCGTGATCCGGCAGATGCTCGGCAGCACCGATGGCAGAAAGGCGCCGCCCGGAACCATCCGTGGTGACTTTGCCGTTTCCATTCGATATAATCTCGTGCATGGCAGCGACTCGGTGGAAGCGGCGGAAAGAGAAGTTGATCTTTTCTTTACCCCCGAAGAATTGTTAAAATATGACCGTGATGTTTTGAAATGGGTCTGGCAGTTGGAAAATTAAAAAAAATGTCAAAATCTCTTAAAACGAACGAACGTATCTTTATCTACGACACGACGTTGCGCGACGGAACGCAGGGCGCGGGGGTCTCGCTGACCCTCTCGGACAAAATCGCCATCGCCAAAAAACTCGATGACCTCGGTGTCGAGTACATCGAAGGCGGTTACCCCCTGAGCAACCCCAAAGATGAAGCTTTTTTCGCCGAGACTCGAAAAATAAAATTTCACCATGCAAAAATCGCCGCCTTTGGCATGACCCGCAAACGTCAGACGCGAGTCGAGGATGATGAGTGCATCCAGTCCCTGCTTGCCAGTAAAGCTCCTGTCCTGACTATCGTTGGAAAGGCGGACGAATTCCAGGTCCGAAAGGTCCTTGCCGTCAGCCAGGAAGAAAATTTGCGAATGGTCGAGGATTCCATCCGGTATTGTCATAAGAAGGGCAGAGAGGTCATCTTCGATGCCGAGCATTTTTTCGATGGTTTTAAACGCGACCCGGATTACGCCCTCAAAGTTCTGATCGCCGCTGCCGAAGCAGGAGCCGTCAATCTCTGTCTGTGCGATACCAACGGTGGAACCCTGCCGGAAGAAGTTTTCCAAATTACCACCAAAGTCTGTCAGACCCTATCAGACTCGGTCATCGTGGGTTTCCATGGCCATAACGACGGAAATGTGGCGGTGGCAAATTCCCTCGCCGCCGTCCGGTCCGGGGCACGTTCGGTCCAGGGAACCATCAACGGAATTGGCGAACGATGCGGCAACGCCGATTTAACCTCTATTATTCCCAACCTGGCTTTGAAAATGAAATTCAAGGTTCTGCCTCATCCGGCGAACCTCCGGAAAATCACCGAAATCTCCCGCTATGTCTATGAAATTGCGAATTTGAACCTTCGCGAAAATCAACCCTTTGTCGGGTCCGCCGCTTTTGCCCACAAGGGAGGAATGCACGTCCATGCCATTCTCAAGGACACCACCAGCTACGAGCACGTCCCGCCCGAATCCGTGGGCAATACTCGAAAAATCCTTATCAGCGAGCTTTCCGGTGCCAGTAATGTCCTCGCGAAAAGCGCACTGATGCAACAGTTGCAGGATAAAAATCTTGCCCGCAAGATTCTGACCCAGATACAGGACCTGGAAAACGTAGGATACCAGTTCGAAGCCGCCGAAGCCTCTTTCCACCTGATGGTCCTGAAAACCCTCGGCCAGCATCGAAAATTCTTCGATCTGGACCATTATCGCATCGTCATCCATAAGATAAATGGCCAGCTTTCGACCGAAGCGATTGTCAAATTAATGATCGATGGCGAAATGCAGCTCCAGGTCGCGGAAGGGGACGGTCCGGTCAACGCCCTCGATGCCGCCATGCGAAAAGCCCTGCTTCCCTATTATCCAAAAATCGCCGAAATGTCTCTCGTCGATTACAAGGTCCGCGTGATCAACTCCCGCGCGGGAACCGCCGCCAGGGTACGAGTCATTATCGAATCCGCCGACAAATCCGAACACTGGGGCACGATCGGTGTCTCCGAAAATATCGTCGATGCCTCCTGGCAGGCCCTCGTCGACTCCATTGAATACAAACTCTTAAAAAACAAGTAGTTGACAGTTGTGTCACAATAGTGTACACTTTTATGCACAGAAATATTTTTGTTTTTTGGAGTTAGACGATGAAATTTATTACCATTCGCGAGTTGCGGAGCAAGGGCGGGCAAATACGAAAAGACCTGGCCAAAGAGAAGGAAATGATCCTGACGGTTAACGGGCTTCCTTTTGCCCTTCTTTCCCAATTGAGGCCGGAGTCCATGATTGAGGACATTATTGCGATACGCCGCGCTAAAGCACATGCGGCTTTGAAAGAAATTCGGGCAGACGCCAAGTCCAAGGGGTTGGACAAATTAACCATGGGCCAGATCGATGAAATTATTGCCGAAACCCGAAAAGAAAGACGATCCATGATGAAGGGTCGATAATGAAATTCGTGATCGACACTAATGTTCTTGTTTCGGGGATACTAACTCCAGATGGTACGTGCGGTAATATTATAGATTTAATCATTGACGGTAGAATTGATATTGCCGTTGATGGGCGAATTATGGATGAATATGATACCGTTCTACGAGGCTCTCTCCTCCATTTATTGAAGGAAAGAGTTGGCGAAGTTCTTGATGTTATTGAAGTTACGGCAGATCATATTGAGCCTCTAGCGTTGAAAGTGGAGTTGCCTGATTTGACCGATCTTCCCTTTTTGGAGGTGGCGGTATCAGCCGGAGCGGTTCTTGTTACGGGTAATAAACGGCATTTTCCAGCCCAGCAATGCCGGAACGTTCAAGTCCTCACCCCACGGGAGATGCTGGAACTATTGAGTCAGGAACCATAATCGACCGACGCATATCCCTTCTCTTTTTGAAGAATCCGTACGTCCGCTGGAACTTGCCGCGAAATCACTCGCTGAATATTTTGCATATCAGTCCGATTTACCCATTCCCGGGCTTGCTTAGCCTTTTTTCCTCCGCGAATATGCCGGTCGATCAATCGATCCATCAACAAATCCTCCGGCCCGGATAAGAAAATCGTCTTATGGGCATACTGCACAAGTTCACGCCACCCCGGTTCGTCCAGCAACAAATAATTTCCCTCCACGATAAAAAGACCTGATTCCGATATAGCGATGGCATCCGGAACAACATCATGAATCGTACGATCATATCCAGGCCAGTAAATTTTATCCCCGTTTCGCAATGATCGTAGAGCCTTCGCAAAGTGGTCCAAATCAAAACTTTCCGGTGCGCCTTTTATCTCCGACAGGCAAATTCTTTCTCCATCGCGCTCGATAAAATTATTCTTCAGATATTCATTGGACAAATGAAAGCCATCCATCGGAAGAATCGTAATATCTTTTTGATATTGCTCCCGGTCCAGCCTCTGTAATATGGCAGCGAAAGTGGATTTCCCCGACCCGGGCGGACCTGCCAAAAAAACGATTCCCCGATTTTCGGGATAGGTCAGTTCCATAAGGTTTTTAAGGACAGGACGATAAACTGTCAAAAGTTCCTCCGCTGACAGGAGAACTTCCTCTACCAAACCGGCGACATTTAATTGCATACGCATGTAATCCACAAAGATATCTCCTAAAGACATATCTTATCGGATGTTCGCAAAAGAGGAAAGCTCTCAAACAAAATGCGCAATAATTGCGCAAAAAACCGCCCACCATTTGCACGTCTCATAAACACACTTAAGGTGGCCATAATATTTAGCCGATAGAAGGAGAAGATGTCGTCGGCGCTAGGTAGTGGCCAAGTGTTGTCTTCTTATGGAGGAAACTACAGATGGCCAGCGTCCTGAAGAAAAATGAAGCTCGTGCGCACAAAGTGTGTCGAGTTGGTAGATGCCTGAGAGGATGGATAGACGGAGAATCGGTTTTCCGGTACTTCGAAGAGTCGCCCGCGCGGATAAAGCAGAATCGGCGGCTCAGCGAGGTCTGGTTCGAGGAAGGCTGGTTCTCCAGGAATCTGCTTGATGAGTGATTTTTCCTATCGGCAGATTCTTTGCTTGAACCAAGGAGAGGGGGAGAGAGAGAAATAAAACATCAAAGGTAGAATATGGGAACTATAAGTTCGGGAACTGGCTTAATCAGCGGTTTGAACATTACGGATATCGTGACCAAATTAATGGCCATTGAGCAACAGCCGATTACGTTGCTCCAGAGGCAGGTCAGTAAACTTTCGACCGAAAAAACCGCCTACCAGACCATTTCCGCCCAGCTTCTGGCCTTGAAGCTCGCAGTCACCCCCTTCAAGTCCGGAGTTACTTTTCGACCCAATACCGCCAAGAGCAGCGATGAAAACATCTTAACCGCCCAAGCGTCCTCCGCCGCAGTTCCGGGTCAATATACCTTCAACGTCCGCCAGTTAGCCCAGAGCCACCAAATGGTCAGCCAGGGATTTAATGATACCGATCAATCCCCGATCGGAACCGGAACCATCAGTCTCGAGCTTGGGCAGGGAAATCTCGATCGGGATGTTGAGTTAAATGTTCTACGCAACCAGCAGGGAATTCGCCAGGGTCAAATTCGGATTACCGATCGGGCCGGCGTTTCCGCCGATGTCGATCTTTCCACCGCCGTCACCGTTTCCGATGTCCTTCAAAAAATTAATAGCGCTGGAATCGGGGTCCAGGCAAAAGTTTCCGGCGATCATTTTGTGCTCGAAGATACCACGGGGTCTGCTTTGCACAATCTGGTGGTTCAGGATATCAATGGCGGATTCTTCGCCTCCGATCTCGGCATCACCGGAAACACGGCGGCAAACTCAATTACCGGAAGCAATGTCGTCACCCTGTCCGACAACAGCCCTTTGGCGTTTTTAAATGACGGGAACGGCATACGCACCAACGGATTTGGCGACGATTTACAGTTTGCGCTCCAGGACGGAACGAGTTTTAACGCCAACCTGAGCGGAATGATGCTCGATTCCTCGCTGAGTATCCTTAACAACGGTCAGGGCATCAGAGCCGGTTCCATCAAAATCACCAATAAAACCGGGACCTCGGCCACGATTGACCTCAGTACCGCAAAAACCGTAAACGACGTTGTTGGGGCAATAAATAATTCAGGTTTGAATCTTACTGCCACGCTGGTCAGCGGATCAAAGCTTATGATCGCCGACGGCAGCGGCGGAACGAATAATCTGGTCATTGAAAACGTCGGCGCCACGTTCACCGCGACCGACCTGGGGTTGGTGGGGAGTTCCACTACCACTTCCCTGGTCGGAAAAGAGATTTATCGCGTTACCACGCTGGGAGATGTCAAACGGGCGATAGAAGACGCCGCCCATCGGGCTTCCAATCCGGATAAACTCGCGGTCAGTATTTCTTCCGACGGAAAAAACCTGATCCTTACCGACACTACCGGCGGATCGGGTAATCTGGTGATCAGTTCGTTATCCGGATCCCATGCCGCTGAGGATCTCGGCATCGTCGGAACCTATTCCACCGCCTCTGTTACCGGCAAACGCCTCGTGGCAGGACTCAATACGGTCCTCCTTCGCAGTTTAAACGGCGGATCGGGAGTGGCTGCGGGAATTATTGCAATTCAAAATCGGTCCGGGCAATCCACGCAAGTCGATTTGCGAAACGCCCAGTCCCTTCAGGATGTCCTGGATACTATCAACAACACGTCCGGAATAGGCATCCAGGCTAGTCTCAATGAAACCCGCACCGGAATTGTTATCAAAGACCTTACGGGTTCGACCACCGCAAATTTAAAAATTTCCGACGTCGATTCCACCACCGCCAACGATTTGCACATCGCTATCGATTCGGCTGCCAATCAGGTGGATGCGGGAAATAATCATTTACAGTATATTTCCGAAAACACTCTGCTGTCCCAATTAAACGGTGGGACCGGCGTCGCCGCCGGGTCCTTCAGCATCACGGACAGCGCAGGAAACAAAGCGACCGTAGTCTTAAGTTCGGCCAATCTATCAACAAAAACCGTCGGCGATCTGCTCGATTTGATCAAAGGGCAGGGAGTCGGCATAAGCGCCGCGATCAACGCCACAGGGGACGGCATTGCGATTACCGATACCGCCGGTGGAGCCGGGACGTTGACCATCGGAAATGTAGGCTCCAGCACCACCGCTTCGAATCTCAACATTGCCAAAATGGCCGATACCCCCGGAGCTGCCACGATCGACGGTTCCTTTGAATACAAAATCAGCATCGGAGGTTCAGATACCCTCCAGGCTCTTGCCGATAAGATTAACGCTCTGAAAGGTCCATTCTCCGCCGCGATTATCAATGACGGTTCAGACGTCAATTCCTACCATCTGAGTTTGACCAGCAAGGTCGGCGGCAAGGCGGGAAAAATCATTTTAAACGGCGGTGGAACGAATTTGAATATGTACGATCTGACCGAACCGAAGGATGCGATTATTTCCCTCGGCAATTCCTCAGGCGGAAATTCCCTGGTCGTCACGTCCAACAAAAATACGTTTATCGGATTGGTTCCAGGTCTGACAATTACGGCGAATAACGCCAGTGCCAGCCCCGTGACAGTGACCGTTTCCCAGGACGTCGAATCCGTCAAGTCAAAAGTCCAGGCGTTTGTGGACAAATTCAACGCCGTCATCGAGACCATTTCCACGCAGACTAAATATGATTCCGAGACACAGCAAGCCGGACCGCTCCTGGGTGATTATCAGGTCCAAAGCATCAGCGACAAGTTGTACAACCTTATCAACAACAACCTGACCGATGTTGGCGGAATCCGCCGCCTGAGCCAGGTGGGAGTGTCCATAGGCTCCGACGGAAAACTCCAACTCGATGATCAAAAATTCCAGGACGCCTATACCGCCAACCCTACCGCCGTGGAAAATTTCTTTTCCACCCAGGATAAAGGATTGGGATTCCTCATTGATAAAATGACCGACGATTTTACCCGCAGTTCCGACGGGCTGATCGCACGAACGACCGGAACCTACGATGATCGCACCAAGCTGCTCAATGATCGGATTACTTTCCTGCAGGATTTGCTTAAAAGCAAAGAAACGCGATTATATACAAGTTTTAATAATATGGAAACCGCCCTGGCCAAATTGCAGGGAATGCAGTCTGCGTTGTCAAGTCTGTCCTCGATTACGTCGACAACTACCAGTAGTAGCTCAAGTTCCTCATAGTGGCAGGATCGATGGCAATGACGAATAATTATGAACAAGGGAAAATGGAATATCTGCGGACGAAGGTCCTCACCGCTTCGCCCGAAGAGCTGCATTTGATGCTATATGACGGCGCGATTCGCTTTGCCGAAGAAGCCAAAACCGCTTTGCAGGAAGGCAACATGGAAAAGGCCCATGACGCCCTTGTGCGAACCCAGAATATTGTCCTGGAAATGTCGTCAGGACTGAATCACCACATAGACCCCGACTTATGCGCCAAGTTGAGCAGCCTGTATAATTTCATCTACCGCCGGCTCATCGAAGCCAACCTTAAGCGGGAAATATTACCTATCGAGGATGCCTTGAAGATACTGAATTATCAGCGGGAAACATGGATACTGCTGATGCGGCAATTGACCCAGGATCATAAAGATCAGTCGGCCGTCGCTGCCGTCCCTGCCGATGAGGAAAGCAATACATCGGATAATTCCTTTAGTGAACCCGGGGCCAGTTTAAGTTTAAGCGCGTAAGTACGGCAGACTCTTCTCTTTTAAGGGTGTAGTTTCCATTTTACGTTGAAAATTTGAAAAACAGACCCCTTCTCTTTAGGATGTAACTTTCTGAAACAATGGAGGTTACAGGCCCAAAGGAAAGGAGTCCGAAATGATTGTA
>Ga0265292_1000438_pt1 | contig 60584 bp, 47 predicted proteins | sample Munlanlewell296A_FD_189080 | JGI IMG/M metagenome (GOLD analysis project Ga0265292, IMG submission 189080) | Leachate microbial communities from a municipal landfill in Southern Ontario, Canada - Leachate well 296A | ecosystem: Engineered > Solid waste > Landfill > Unclassified | place: Canada...
GGAAAAGATAAAATTTCAAAAATAATTCCCGTATAAATGCATATTCGCGGGATAAATTCAAAAATAACATTTTTATATCCCCTGATAATTCATACACTTCCAGTCATCGCAAATAGCTCCATTTGAACCTTTACACTCCCACTGAATGATTACCCGAAAACACCGCTTTTCACAAGATTTGATTCGTTTCCACCTCGACGTGATGTTCCTGACGATCGTCGGACAAAAGAATGGTTTTGTCCGGCTGGTCTACTCCGTCCACCGTAACACGCGTTACGGTGTTAGCCCCCCCGTGAATAAACGTAATATGATAGAACGTTTCCCGGTAGCGGTAGTGCATTTTGAAGGTCTTCCAATCATCGGGGAGGCAAGGCTCAAACCGGAGTCGATCCACATCGAGGATTAACCCCAAAAGCGATTCGATAATCAACCGGTACATCCATCCGGCGGACCCGGTGTACCATGTCCATCCTCCTCTTCCGACATGTGGGCTGGCCGCATATACGTCCGCGGCGGCGACATACGGTTCCACTTTATAAGTCATGATTTGGTCGGGCGTCGAGCCGTGGCGTATGGGGTTGATCATAGACATCAGTTCCCATGCCCGGCGATTGTCCTTCAGAGCGGCAAAGGCCATCACGACCCAGATCGCGGCATGGGTATACTGTCCGCCGTTTTCCCGGACACCGGGAACATATCCCTTGATGTAACCCGGATTCAGGGAGGACTTGTCAAACGGTGGAGTTAAAAGCCGGATGAGGGAAGACTCCCGAACTACCAGTCGCTGATAAACTTCTTCCAAAGCTCTTTTCGCCTGAAGGCGATCAACGGCGCCGGACAGAGCGGACCAGCTTTGGGGAATAGAATCAATTTGGCACTCCGGATTTGTTTTGGAACCCAGAGGGGTTCCGTCATCGAGGTAGGCCCGCAAATACCAGTCGCCGTCCCATCCGTTTTTTTCGATATTGTCCCGCAACCGTGCCATTTCATTTTGGCAACGTTCGACGAAACCTTTGTCCTCTCGCCTGAGGGCAAGCAGAGAAAATTTCTGGAGCACGTAATAGAGGAAAAATCCCAGCCAGACGCTTTCTCCTTTGCCCTGGGCCCCGACCAGATTCATGGCGTCATTCCAGTCTCCGCTGCCCATAAGAGGCAGACCGTGAGCCCCAAATTGCAGACCATGCAGAATGGCACGAACACAATGTTCGTACAGTGTTCCCGTTTCTTCGGACCGGAGTGGTAAATCGTAATAGGCCTCTTCCTCCGGCCTGATCGGACGACCCTGGAGGAAGGGAATTTGTTCTTCAAGAACGCCGGTATCCCCGATACACTCGACGTATCGGCACACAGCCAGGGGCAGCCACAAAAAATCATCGGATATCCGGCTGCGAACCCCACGACCGGAAGGTTCATGCCACCAGTGCAGAACATCTCCTTCTTTAAATTGATGGGCGGCCGAGCGCAGCAAGTGTTCCCGAAGCAGATGAGGGTCCGAATGAATCAACGCCATGGCGTCCTGCAACTGGTCGCGGAAACCAAAGGCTCCTCCGGACTGGTAAAACCCGCTGCGTCCCCAGAGTCGGCTGGAGATAGTTTGGTAGAGCAGCCAGCCGTTCGACAGAATATTGATGGTCGGATCGGGAGTCTCCAGGTACACCGTCCCTAGAGTATGGCTCCAATAACCCCAGACCTTTTCCAGCTCCTGACGGGCCGGATCGCTCCCCCGGATTCGCTGAACCAGATTTTGTGCTTCTTCGGTATTCCTCCCCGCTCCCAGCGTGAAGACCACCTGATCTTCCTGACCCTCTGCCAGATCGAATTGCACCTGCATGGCACAACAGGGGTCCATTCCCGCCCCGACTTTTCCAGATAACCGAGTTTGGTACATGGCGGCGGGATTACCATAAGTGCCGTTGCGCCCCAGAAATTCCATTCGATCCCCCGTTACACTGTGCAAAGGTTCGTTGACGTCGAAGAACACCACGCGGTCGGAAAACTCCGTATGGTAAGGATTCCGGGCAAACATCGCTCCCGTCTTCGGATCGACCTCCGTATTGACATACATCGACGTTTGATGACGCAACCGGCCCAATACCAATTCCATGTAACCGGTGGCGGAAAACCGTCGCGGTCGGCCGGACAGGTTTTGAATTTTAATGACGACGAATTTGACGGGAAGATCGGTCGAAACATACATCCACATTTCCGAGCGTATTCCCGTTTCTGTGTACTCAAAAACACTGTACCCAAATCCGTGCCGGGTGCAATAAGGCTTTTTACCGCGTGCGGGAAGCGGCGAGGGAGACCAGAATCGTCCTGTTTCTTCGTCGCGCAGGTAAAAGGCTTCCCCGCTCGTGTCGCAGACCGGATCGTTGTGCCAGGGAGTCAATCGAAACTCATGGGCGTTTTCGAGCCAGGTATACCCCGCTCCGCTTTCGGAGACCACCGTGCCGAAAATCGGATTCGCCAGCACGTTGACCCAGGGAGCTGGAGTCGTCTGGCCGGGTGAAAGCCGGGTGATGTACTCCCGTCCGTCCCGGGTGAACCCGCCACGACCGTTAAAGAAATCCAAATCCCGGTTCGCCAGCGCAACGTGATCAGCGGGTTCCTCAGAACGGGAGCCGGTGGGTTTGAACCGGGGAATCTTCGGTTCGATCCGCCCGCGACGTTCGATTTGTTCTTCCAGGGTTCCTCCTCCGCTCGTCAGTACGATGCGAGATACTGTCTGGAGCAGGATTTGATCCTCGTCCGACATCTGGTCCCCGCGACGGACAAAGATTCCGGCTGGACGATCTATCGTGTGAGATTCCGTGCCGGCGGTAATTAACCCCATGATCTGGTCTTGCAGCAATTGGCGGTAACCTGAATAGTCCTCATTTAAAATGACCAGATCAACGGCCAGTCCTTTCAATCGCCAATATGCGTGGGCCTGTACCAACCGCCGCACCAGTTCCATCCGGGACTGATCGCTTATTCGCAACAGAACGATGGGGTAATCTCCCGATATTCCCATACTCCACAGATTGGTTTGTCCCCGCCGATTCTTTATCAAAACGCTCGAACCGGCCCTACGCAGGGAACTGCTGTAAAGAATGGACCCCGCCAGTCGCCCGTAAATCTGAGCATCCGATTCCTGAGCGTTGAACTGGTTGAGAACCACTTGCCCGTGAGTCCAGGACAACTCGAACACACGGTCGGCCAAACGGTGATCGTGATACTTGGAAATAATCTTCAGAGCCGCCTCGCGTGTTTCCGCGACTCCGGTGATCAGGTCCATTCGACCCGTTTCCCCCGGTCGAAGGGTGATTCGACCCCGCAATGCCGCAATGGGGTCCAGGACCGAACCGTCGGTATTGGACAGGTCGCCCTGTGTTTCCATCGCCTGCGGCTGGGCCGGAGTTTTTCCGCGACCGATGAACTTTGCACGGTCGGTTTCAAAGGAAATTTCCTTCAATTCCGCCCCTCCATCATTGGTCGGAGGGTAGGAAGTAATCATGTGAAACATCCAGACCGAGTGTTCGCCGGGAGACCGTGGTCGGCGAGTGCAAAGGATGGCCTGCTGTTCAGGAACGATTTCGGTCTGGACAAATAGATTGTGAAAGGCGGGATGTTCCAGAGCGGCTCCTCGTTCGGTCATATCTATCTGGGCATAACTCGTAAGTTCGATCGTTCGTGACGACCGCGAGTAATTGGTGAGGTTAATTCGCCGCAGTTCAATGTCATCCTCGGGAGAAACGGCGATTTCCGCGTGCAGGTCCAGCTCGTGATCCCGTCGCCGGAATTCAGCCCGACCTTGCGAAAAAATGGCCTCGTAATTTTTGGCCATGCGGAGGGTCGGCTGATATCCCATCGACCAGACTTCGCTACCGCCGACATCCCGGAGATAACAAAAGGTGCCGGAATTGTCCAGCGTCGTATCCTCTCCCCATCGCGTAATAGCCGTGTTGTTCCAACGGCTGTATCCGCTTCCGGAATTGGTAATCATAACGCTGTATCGCCCGTTGGACAGCAAATGGACTTCGGGAATGGTTGTCTGTGGGGTGGAAAAGACGCGCATCAGGTCTTTCCGTTCCGACGCGGTCCGTTCGACGGTCGGTAATTCGGTGGCGTGTGGCAGGAAGGGGTAGCTTTTTGGAACTCGTTCATGGAGCAACAATTCCGTTGCCTGGAACATCGGTTCGGACTTGAACCGTTTTTGCATCGGTCGATTCAGCAGCGAGTAGGCCAGGGAAAGAAAACTCATACCCTCGTGGTGGGCCATATACGATTGGACGACGGCGTGGGATTTTCCGCGGGGTATGCGAGAGGGGGTAAAGTCTACGGCCTCATAAAACCCATACCGCCCACAATATCCGTCCCGGGCCATTCGTTCGAGGTTCCGGCACGCTTCATTGGGGGCGACCATCAAGGCCAACGCGCTCGCATACGGAGCGATCACCAAGCTGTCCCCCAATCCTCGCTTAAACCCCAAACCAGGCACTCCGAAGGCCTGATACTGGTAGTTCAAGTGGACGTCGGTGAGGTTGTAACCGGATTCCGAGATTCCCCACGGAACACCCAGCCGCTGACCATACTCGATTTGACGGTCCACCACGGCCTTGCAGGTCTGATTCAGTAGTGTATAGGGATAGGTCGGCATCAAGACCAGTGGCATCAGATATTCAAACATCGACCCGCTCCAGGAAAGCAGGATTTGCCGGCCTTTCCACACAGTCAGCAACCGGCCCAGGGCAAACCAATGTTCCTGAGGTAATTGACCCTGCGCGATCCCGACAAAACTTCCTAATCGGGATTCGGAACCCAGAAGATCATAGTAACTGACTTCCCTCCGGCGGTCGTGGACGTGATACCCGATCGCAAGGAGTTTCTGGGATCGGTCGTAAAGAAAGTCATAGTCCGGTTCCGACAGTTCGCCGCACTGTAAGGACAGTTCCTCAACAATCCTAAGCCGGTTTACCGACTGATTGCTCGATTCGGCGATTTGACCCACCAGTAGCCTCAACCAAGCCGTCTCCTGGGGGGTAAAGTTCGATGAATGGGACGACACATAAGACTGGATTTTCCCAATAGTTGGACCGGCGATCAGAGACAAACCCGCGACGTTTCCTAATGTTGGAATTCGATCTAAAATCTCAAAAAGACTCTGAATGTTCCCGTGTTGTTCTTCCGCAGCCACCGACAACTTTTGCCGAAAACTTCCCGCCTCTGGCAAAAAAGGAATCCATGGAGCGAAAAGGGCCAGTTCTGCCAAAAAATCGAGGCACTGCCGCGTAAGGGCCTTCACCCACCAATGGAATTCATCGTCGGGTCGTGACGCGGTGTGCAGCTCTAAGTCTCTGGCCAAATCGGTCAAGAGACGGCACCGATTGTAAAGTTCCGAAAGGGTGGGTGGAACTTGCCCGTCCGATCTGAGCATTTCCCCCAGCAGTTCCGAGACACCGGCAGGTAAATCCTTCAGCGATTTTGCCTGCTCCAAAAGCACGTAGAGAGTATCTTGGATTCCCTCAAACCCACGGGTCGGAAAAATCTTTTCCTGGGAAAGCGACATCAGACCGGTCCGCAGGATCAACAGATAGCTTGCGAAATTGCCGCTGTCCACCGTGGAAACATAATGTGGAGCCAGCGGACGCAGGGAATGAGTATCGTACCAGTTGTAGAGGTGTCCCCGATATTTTTCCAGCCGGGTCAGGGTTTGCATGGTTTTTTGCGTCCGATCGAGGAGGGCTCCAGCGGAAAGATAACCGAAATCATAAGCGGCCAGGTGGCTGAGTAATCCCAGACCGATATTCGTCGGTGATGTGCGATGGGCAATGACGGGATTAGGTTTTTCCTGAAAATTATCGGGGATCAGCCAATGATCCTCCGGACCCATGAAGGTTTCAAAGTATCGCCACGTAGTTCGTGCCAGCTTACGCAGGAAGCGGGTTTGATGTTTGGACAGGACCATTTTTTCCGGTCCCGGCGGGAGGCTGATCCACCAGGCGATTAGAAAGGAAAAACACCATAGTCCGCAAATGGGTCCTGTTATAATTAATACATCCGGGTTGCGATACCAAAAGTATCCAGCCCAAAGCAATCCCGCCGCAGGGGCCACCCACATTGATCGCAGAAAATTTCCCAGGCTGCTTCGGAGTTTACAGTTCGTTTCATGAAACGTCTGCCACTCCAGCAGATTCCGGTGCGTCAGGTGGATTCGAATCCACGTGCGGACGATGGCGTCCACGCTCCGGTAGGCCTCGAAAGGAAGGAGTGTCAGGGCAAAGAGGTTTTGCCCGATCTGACGGCCCAGGGATAAAACTGTGGTGCGTACGTGGAGATTCCACGGAACCTCTTTCGATCGCTGAAAGAGTTCCAGGACTAAATTCAGAACCGGAGACAAGAAAAGAATCGCCAGGACGACCCAAGTCCAGAAAACAGGCGATGGGCCGACGATCCAACCGAAAAACAAAAGAAAGAGCAGCGAAGGAGCTACCAGACTTCGGCGAAGATTGTCAAAGATTTTCCATCGTGAAAGAAGGGATATCGGATTCCACTGCCTGTGGTTGGCCGGTCCTGGAACCCAGGGAAGCATCCAGCTTGCGATCTGCCAGTCACCCCGAATCCATCGATGACGTCGTTGAGTGTCGGCCAGATAATTGGATGGGTAGTCCTCGGTCATTTGCACGTCGCTGACCAGAGCGGACCGAACGTAACATCCCTCGAGAAGGTCGTGGCTGAGAATGCGGTCATTCGGGAATTGTCCGGTAAGCAGTTCGTCGAAAGTTTGGACGTCGTAGATTCCTTTTCCGATGAACGATCCTTCCCCGAAAAGGTCCTGATAAAGGTCCGAGACCGCGCGGGTATAGGGGTCGATCCCTGGTTCGCCTCCGAAAAGCCCGGCGAACCGCGATTGGCTATAGCTGGGCAGCGTGATTTCCACACGCGGTTGAAGCAGGCCGTAACCCTCGACCACCACCTTTTGTCTCGGATCGTATTTCGGACGATTCAGAGGATGGGCCATCGTCTCCACGAGATGCCGGGCTGAATCTCTCAGCAATTGAGTATCCGTGTCCAAGGTAATGACGTATTTTATTTTCGCCAGAGCCGAAAGGACACCTATGGCCAAAGAAAATCGGTCTGGGTTTCCCGTTCGCAGCAGAAGATTCAAGTCTCCCAGTTTTCCGCGCTTTCGCTCCTGTCCCATCCATACTTTTTCCAGATCGTTCCACAGGCGGGGACGGTGAAAAAAGTAAAAAACGCCAGGCCCGCCATCGGCGTATTTTTCGTTCAAGGCTTGGATGCCCACCGAGGCCCGTTCAAGCAGTTCCGGGTCCCCAGGCATGTTTTCCAGGTCGGCGTCGGGAAAATCGGAAAGCAGTGCGAAATAAAAGTTCTCCTCCCGGTTAGCCAGGTAGCGCACTTCCAGACCCTCCAGGAGACGGTCGATGGTCTGCCCATCCGGGAGAATCGTCGGCACTACCACCAGTGTGCTGAACTCCGGAGGAACGTGCTTCGCAAAATCCATGCGGGGAAGTATCACGGGTTGAACCATCATGAGACTCAGCCGGTTGATCCAGGCGACGGCAAAATGACTAGCGGCGAAAACCATGGGGACCGAAAGGAGAATCAGGCCCGTAAAACTCATTCCGTGAAAATGGGCCATGGCCAAAATCCACCCGCCCACCGACAGGGTCACAATCGCCACCGCCGACAAATAGAAAAAGAAAGCAAACCGTCTCCCGATCCGATTTGTAACCTTCGGAAGGGAAAAACGCATTTTCACGGCCCGTTCCAACCGGGGTAGGCCTTTGTCCACCAGGTAAAACCCCACATGCCGCTCGCGGGGGTCGCTCTTATTACGGGATAGTTCGATGGCCTTTCTTGCGACTTCCTCTTGCGAAAAAACACTTTTCCGGGCGAGGGATTCTATGACGTGTCGGTATCGGTCTCGCGTGTTGAAATCCATTTGCCCGTAAATGTCCGCGGGATCCTGCCGCAGGATTTGCTCCACCGCGCTTAACGATTCCACGAATTCACGCCAGTCCATCGCCCCCAGGAAACGAAAGCTGTTGATGCTGTTTCCGATGGAAACCTGATCGGCCGCCTGGGTCTGGTTCTCTTCCTGCACCCGTTGCTCGATGGTCGCAGCGTCTTCCGAAAGACGTTGCTCCACCCAGGCCAGAGAAAGGGCCATGGAGGGACTCTGCCCCTGGAGGCAGCGGGCCAGTTCCGCCACAAACGCACTGGACATGGGAGGATTGGATCGGGCCATATCGGCCAGCACCAGAACCAGACTCTTTGGATCCTTCTCCGCCGTTTCGATCATACGGTCGGCCCATAAATTGGCCTCGTCCCGGTCCCGACGACCCTGGGCGATTCCGACCGCCACCCGGCGAAGATTTTCAATCAGTGCCAAACGGAGCATAATCGGTATCGCCCACAGTTCGCCAATGCTCAGCACGACCCCCGACTGGTAGGCCCGGGTGAAACAACTGATATTTTCAGCGTCGATTTTACCATCGACGTGCGAGATCAATTCCTGCACCAGGTCGTACACCCGCGGAAATCCCGCCGAAGGACCGTTGGACAGATAGGGAAGTTCGCGGCTATAGCCTTTGGGAAAATGTCGGCGGGCCGTTCTGATTTGTTCTTCGATCAAATAAAAATTATCCACCAACCATTCGACGGCAGGCGTGATCTGGCGATTGGACTTGATGGCGGAAGAAATCATGTGGTAGGTTTGCAGCAGAAAGTTTTCATTCTCCGCCAGGCGCGAAAGCAGCCGGTCCGATCCAGGCCGAAGGGCGATCTTATGCCATCCCGCCAAAGACCGGGCATGAAGTTCAAGCTGATGAATACCGAACAATTCCGACCGTAGGGGAGCTTCATCGGGTAGCCGGGGGGCGACCCGTTCACCAAGGAGTCGGGCCTTGGCTTGTCGAATGCGCTCATCAATTAGTTTGCTAAGGATCATCATTCCCTTACTTTCCTGTCTTAGTGAACACCAGGCAAAGTTCTCCCGCAGGGTTCCGAACGACTGACTACCGTGATCTTTATTATGGTTAGTGTTGGGGAAAAATGCAACCGGTTAAAAAAAAAATTGGTGTTGAGTGTCTTATTCGTTGATGTTTACGAATATTTATACCATGCCTGGCATGCCCCTTCACTGGATACCATGCACGGCCCCACCGGATCAATCGGAGTGCATCGCCGTCCGAACAGCGGACAATCCACCGGATCGATCAGACCTTGTATCACCTCGGCACATCGGCATCCCGGGGGATCAGCCACCACAGGTATGGAAATGTGAAATTTCTTTTGACTATCAAACTCCCCATAACGTGATTTTATCGCCAACCCGCTCTCTGGAATAATTCCCAACGCCCGCCACTCCGTATCAACCGTCGCAAAAACCTCATCCACCAATTTCTTCGCCGAAAGCAGCGGTTCCGGCTTAACCACCGCCGAATAAATATTTTCCACCAGGCTCTGCTTTTCCACTACTTGAGAAACAATCCGATCAATCGCCGCAATAATCTGCAAAGCATCAAAACCGGCCACAACACAAGGCCGTAAAAATTTCTCCGCAATCGGTTTATAAGCATCCGCCCCGATCAAAACACTGACATGTCCGGGACACAAAAATCCATCAATCGCGCACGTCGGCGAGACAAGCAACGCCTCAATCGCCGGAATAACCAGTTTATGCGCCGTTAATGCGGAAAAATTCCTGATCGTTTTTTGATCAGCCCGCAAAATGACATCCGCCGTCGGCGGGGTCGTCGTCTCAAACCCCACCCCCGCGAATACAACCTGCTTACCAGGATTTTCCATCGCGAACGCAAGCCCATCGGACGCCGAAACAACCACCTGAACATTTCTTCCCTCTGCCCGCTGGGCCGCGAGCGAACTTTTACTTCCCGTGACCCGAACCATATCACCATAAGTAGCGATCACGACATCTTTCCTCCCCGCAAGTTCGATCAAGGCATCGATATATCCCGCCGGAGTAACGCAAACCGGACAACCGGGTCCGGAAATCAGCTTGATGTTTTTCGGCAGTAACGACCGTATCCCCGCCCGCTGAATCGCCACCGTATGCGTTCCGCAAATTTCCATAATTCGTATGGTTCGATCAACCAGTGCCGCCTGCCGGAAAAGATGTTCAAGTATGTTCTGTATATTGTCCATGCGTCCTAAGCCAATTTCTCATCGATCTGATTAAAAATCTCCCACGTCTCGCGCGCAACCTCCTCATCGACGATCTGAATCGCATACCCCGCATGCACCAGCACATATTGTCCAATCGCAACCTCCGGCACCAGCACAAGATTTACGTTATACTGGTTACCCACAAGTTCAACCCGACCCTCGCAGCCGTTTATTTCAATCACTTTTCCAGGATACGCAAGGCACATAAATTCCGACTCTCCTTATTTAACCGCGCAACAACAATAGCCGCCTGTCCAAGAGCAATACCTCCGTCGTTACAAGGGAACCGCTGATGTTGAAAACATCGAAGTCCAGCCCCGCTCAATCGCCGATTCATCCGCTCACTAAGATTCCGATTCCCAAAACATCCACCCGATAACACGACATCGGTAATCTTAAATTTTCCCGAAACAATAATAGCGACCGAAGTTAAAAATCCCGCCACCGTATTATGAAATTTACTCGCAATTATTTGTACATCAACCGACCGATCAAGATCGTAATTAATCTCCCTGATCATAGACCGAACATCGATAATTGTCACATCATTTACAGATTTCAGACCAAATGGATATTCTTCACCCGTCAGAAATTTCGAGTGCGATTCCAAAAGCATCGGAGCCTGGCCTTCAAAATGATTCATTGAGGCAATTCCCAAAAGGCAGGCAATTCCGTCAAAAAGACGTCCCAGACTGCTGGTAGGGGGGCTGTTGATCTTCCGCTGGATCATCTGAAAAATCATCTTTCGCGTCTGACTATCGGGGCAAATCCTCGCCGCAATCGGCAAATCAACGGCCTCATCGCCAAACGCCTGATAAAGAAGCCCAAGCCCAGGCCGGAATGTCTGCTTCGCCGCCGCGTCGGATCCCGGCAAATAAAAATAATCCAAATGCCCCACTCGTGTAAAATCAACCCGGTCCGCCACCATCACTTCACAGCCCCAGATCGCGTTATCCGTACCCAAACCGACCCCATCGGCGCTGATTCCGATCACCCGATCGAACAACCGATGTTCCGCCATACAGGAAACAACATGCGCATGATGATGCTGAACCAGTATCAGTTCCACATCGACTTTTTCCAAAGCGTACTGCGTCGAAAGATATTCCGGATGCAAATCGGTAACGATAACTTCAGGCCGAACGTCGAAAAGTGCGCTCAAATGATTAATCGTCCGGCGAAAATGATCATACACCGCCGGGTCCTTTAAATCCCCCAAATGCTCGCTCAAATAAACTTTTGATCCTTTAACGAGCGCCACCGTATTTTTCAATTCCGCCCCGACCGCCAATATGGGTTTCGGCGAATTTATTCCCAACTCAAGCGACCCCGGAACAAATCCCCGCGACCGCCGCATCATAATCAATCCGCTCTCGCGGGCCTGCAAAACCGTATCATCCACCCGCCGATAAATCGGACGGTCGTGCATCAAAAATAAATCCGCGATACCCCCAAGCCGATCCAAAGCTTTATCGTTATCTTTGACAATCGGCTCATCGGACAAATTCCCGCTCGTCATAACCAACGGCCCAAGCCCTTGGGCAAACAGAAGATAATGATAAGGCGTATACGGCAGCATAACTCCAAAACTGTCCAATCCCGGCGCAACGCTTTGGGCAATGGAGTGTGTTGACTTTCGACCCAGCAGCACAATCGGACGGGCGATATCCATAAGCAGCAACCGGCTCTGCTCATCGAGTTTACAAATTTCCTCCACCGCCTCTATCGACCCCACCATCAAAGCAAACGGTTTAAAATCCCGTTTCTTCAACCGCCGAAGTCTCCTGATCGCTTCCTCGCTAGTTCCATCCGCCGCCAAATGAAATCCCCCCAACCCTTTGATCGCTACAATTTTCCCCGCCCGCAAAAATTCACAAGTCCGAACTATCGGATCACCTTCGATAAGTTTTCCGTCTTTATCCTGCAAAAATAAATGAGGCCCGCATTCCGGGCAGGCAATCGGCTGGGCATGAAACCGACGATCCGCCGGATTCTCATATTCCGCCAAACATCGCGAACACATCGCAAATTCCGACATGGTGGTATTAGGCCGATCATAAGGAATGCTTTTTACAATCGTGTACCGAGGCCCGCAGTTGGTGCAGTTGATAAACGGATACCGATATCGCCGGTCCGCCGGATCGAGCATCTCCCGAAGACAATCCCCGCAAACCGCCGTATCGATGGTAACTTCCGCACTGACCGCCCCCATGACCCGGCTGCTATGAATAACAAAACGGTCCTCCCCACAAACCGCCAACTCCGTAATCGTAAATTGATCAATCTTAGCCAGTGGCGGCAATTCATCGTGCAGTTGCCTGATAAACCCATCAACTTTTTCCATCGCCCCCTCAATTTCGATCAAAGCCCCGCCCGGCGTATTTGTTACAAATCCCCCCAACCCAACTCGCCGCCCCAAATTAAAAACGAATGGTCGAAAGCCAACGCCCTGAACCTGTCCCGTAACCTCAAGCCGTCGGCGAATCATTGTGTCCTTCATTAAATCGCTTTCGTTAATCATATCCAAATTGTGGATTATACATGATCAGACCGGTGGAATAAACACCCAGCGATTTTACAAGTCAAACAAAGAATAGCGTAACTGTTCATACCCATTGAAAATTGGGCTCATGGGGAAAATTAAGTGAATCGGATCAAGGGATATGCCTCCCGGACTAACCCCCGACGGTAGTCGGGCGGTTCTTAAAAGTCCCCCTGCTACCGCAGGAGGTTAGTCGGTGGACAAAAAAACCTATGGCCTGAATGGTTACTATAACAAAAATTCGTTCTTGCATGTAAATATCAGGAAGCAATAAGTATTCGGTATGCTCATGTCGCCGGACAGAATTTCATGGACTTATAACAACTTCAGTTTGAATATGCTGATACAAAAAAACTTGTCATTCTTCCCTTCACTCAACATGACGGAATCGGATAATCGGCATATCCAACATGCCTATGCTCGTCTGCGGCGAACCATCGCTATTCCGCCCATAGCCATCAGGATCAGCGAGGTCGGTTCGGGTGTGATGGTATCGACCCATATCCCTCCAGATGAGGGAATCCAAGTCACCCCGCCATTAGTACTAAGTTCGGTGAAGATGTCGAAGAAGCTGTCGATGGCGTACAGACCGCCGCCTACCCCGCCGATGGTCGTGCCGCCGGTGGAGGCCAGCGTCGGACTCTCGCGAAGCATGAAGCTCCCGCCGCTGATGTCAAGGGAAAGCATTTCGGTGCCATACTGCATGATCGGAGTGCCCACTGGATAGCCGTTATAGGTATTCCGGTAGTGAACGCCGGAAGGTGAATGCAGCATGGTGAAGGTACTTGGACCGCTGGTGCCGGGCAACCCGACAAAGGTCAATTCGGTAAACACGTCAAAGAATGAATCGGCAACCGCATCAACCGTGGAGGGCAGAGCAATCTGTGATGAGGGATTGTCGATAACGATGCTGGTCAGCGTTATCCCGGTTTCACCGTAGGTCACGGAGCCGGACGGGTTCCTGATGTAACCGGCCTCGCCCAACACCATGTTGCTCGTCTGAAGCACGCTATCAGCAGATGCCACACCGACTGCCAGCGTAAGAACTAGCGCAAAAATAGATAGATAGGAAGTTTTCATGTCTTGCTCCTTTTCAAAAAAATAAACCTTTTCCCAAACACCATTCTAGAGTAAGTCGATAGATATTATATACTATCTGACAATGATGTCAAGAATAAAATGCAAAATCACACATTATGAATAATACAGGAAAACATAAGTGTGTCTGCTAAGACATTTTCTTTCAATCCAAAATTCTCATCCTAGTTCTATCTCTTCATGGACCCATCAATTTCATTAATCCTTGAACTTCATTCTTGCCAAACCAGTCGATGGTAGGTTAATTTCCTTAAAATGTTAATTAAAGCGAACGCCTTGATCACCATGACCGGTTCGTTTCTTACCCCAGGCTTAATACGGATCGAAAAGAACCGTATCGCTGAGGTCGGTTCGAATTTGTCCACGCTCGGTGAAAGAATAATCCAATTTTCCGATCCGCGTCGTCTTACCGTCATCGTGCCAGGATTAATCGACTGCCACTGCCACCTTGAACTTTCCGGCCTCGCAGGAAAAATCAAATTACGAAAAAACCAATCACTTATAAATTGGCTGATGAAAATATTGATCTATCGCCCCAAACGAAAACAAACCCAGGATCGCTGGGTCAAACTTGGCGTTAAACACTGTCTGGCCGGCGGCACAACCACCGTTGCCGACATCTCCGCCAACAATCGCTCCTGGCAAACGCTTTTATATGAACCGATCCGAAAAATCTGTTTCGCCGAGGTCCTGGGCTTGGGCCGCAAAGCCGACCGGGCAATTAGCTCCTTGCAAAATCGAATGAAAACCATGCCCTCTGAGCGTGAAGGATTCTGGAAGGGCATTTCACCTCATGCCCCGTATTCAACCGACCCAAAAATATATCAAGAGGCAATCGACCTCGCCAATCGCCACGAGTGGCGACTGATGACCCACCTGGCCGAGGATAAAGCGGAAGACGAACTGATCCGCCACGCCCGTGGTCCCTGGCGAACGATTTTAAAAACATTAGGAGTATGGAATAATCCCTCGATAAAGAGGCACGACCGTAAGGGAGTGAATATTGAAAAGAGCCGCGACCGTGAGGGAGCGGGTATTATTAAGGAAATGAGTTTTAAACCCACCGGCCTAAGCCCCGTCGCCTGGGCCGAATCGCTGGGCATTCTCGATCAAAAAATCTTACTGGCCCACGTCAATTATACTGATGACCACGACATAAAAATCCTCTCAAAAGGGCAGGCGTCGGTGGTTTACTGTCCATTGGCACATCAGTATTTTCACCACCCCCAGCATCGTTATCGCCAAATGCTCGATGCCGGTATCAACGTAGTCCTCGGCTCCGATTCCCTGGCCTGCAGTCCGAGCTTATCCATCCTGGATCAAATGCGGGTACTGCACCAGGCAGGCGGTTTAACCCCGGAAATGATTTTGTCGATGGCAACCATCCAAGCCGCAAAAAGTTTATCCCTTGAACACTTGATTGGAACACTGGAAACTGGTAAATTGGCAGACTTGATTATTCTTTCGATGGATCGAAAATATGCAGGTGATGTTTTTGCTGGAGTATTTGATTCGGCAAGTTTCCTCACCGCGGTCATGATCGACGGAAAATTTGTTCTGCCTAAAGAGGCACGACCGTAAGGGAGTGTTGGATTTTATGTCCGAATTGGAACAATCAGGATTGGGTTCAAATTTCAACAGCGGCAGCGGTAGCAACGGTGTCAACGAGGAATCCGAATTTGGAAAGCTGGTCCTTAAATATCACTTTGCTTCGTCCCGAGAAGTCAAAGAGTGCCTGGACCTGCATCGGCGCCTCGCCGGCGAAGGTGAAAATAAACCCATAGGCCAGGTGTTCGTCGAAAAAGGTTATCTCACCACGTCGCAATATCGGCGTCTCACGGAAGAATTTGAAGGCATAAAAAAACCTTCCAGGCAGCAAATTCCAGGCTACCAGATACTCGGAAAACTGGGAAAAGGCGCCATGGCCACCGTCTACAAAGCTCGGCAAGTCTCCCTCGATCGAATCGTGGCGGTAAAGGTCTTACCCAAACGCTACAGCGAAAATCCGGAATTCGTAGATCGATTCTACCGCGAAGGAAAAGCCGCCGCCAAATTAAACCATGCCAACATCGTACAAGCCATCGACGTCGGAGAAGGCGGTGGATATCACTATTTCATCATGGAATATGTCGATGGATACACCATCCACGACAAACTCACCCAAAATCGCCGCTATTCCGAAAAAGAAGCGATAAGCATCATCATCCAAATCGCCGATGCGCTCGTCCATGCCCACGCCCGAGGATTAATTCACCGTGACGTCAAACCGAAAAACATCATGATTGCCAAAGACAACGTCGCCAAACTCGCCGATATGGGTTTGGCCCGCGAAGTTTCCGACACGAGACTAGCCCAGTCCGAAGCCGGACGGGCCTACGGAACTCCGTATTACATCTCCCCCGAACAAATCCGCGGCGAAGTAGAAATCGACGCCCGGGCCGATATCTATTCCCTCGGCGCCACTTTCTATCACATGGTCACGGGAAAGGTTCCCTTCGAAGCCGCCAATCCCACCGCCGTCATGATGAAGCACTTGCGAGAAACACTTGTCCCGCCCGATCATCTGAACCCCGAGCTTTCCATCGGATGCGCAGAAATCATCGAAGTCATGATGGCAAAAGACCGAAACGACCGCTATCAAAACGCACAGGAACTCCTCGAAGATTTAATGGCCGTCCGACAAGGCCGACCGCCCATTCATGCCAGAAAAATATTCGATATGAGCCAATTAGCGCATCTGGAGCATGGGGACGAACATAACAATATCTTACCCGTAAAACATCTCGACCCCCGCAAAACAGCTTCCACTTCCGCAACATGGAAAATTACTGCGGTTATTCTTTTGCTTTTATTGATATTTTCTGTCTTAATTAACATTGTTTTAGCCCTCAGATAATTCAGTAAATAATGGAAATTGATACAGGAATAACAATGAAGCGCATGATGAACGTCCTGGCAGGTTTGGCCCTGCTGCTGAGTTTACCCGGTTGCCTCGTAAATCTGAACCGTGTCCCCGGAGATACCCAAAAATTCAAGGAAAACCAAACCGGATATAACTATTATCTCTATGTCCCATCCTGGCACAACAATGACCAGTCCTGGCCCATTATCGTGACGTGCCATGGAACCCCGCCCTATGACTCCGCCTGGTCCCAAATCCATGAATGGCGAGGAATTGCCGAACAATATGGCCTGCTGGTGATCGCTCCGGAATTGCAGGCCACCAGCAGTGGAAGAACGCTTGACTCTCAAGACCAGATTCGACGTCAACAACAAGACGAACAGGCCATTCTGAACATCGTCCAAAAAACAATTACCTCCCTTAACGGAGACCCTGATCGAGTCTTTATGGTCGGATGGTCGGCAGGGGGATACGATGTGTATTATACCGGACTGAGAAACCCCCAGATTTTTCGGGCACTGGCTGTGCGAATGGGTAACTTCGATGAAAAATTTCTTACCGACGTTACTCCCCGCATGGACCCGTACCAATCGGTTGTCGTATTCCTGGCATCAGAAGATTTTCCTGCCATCAATACCCAGTGCCGAAATGCCTATAAATGGCTGAACGATCGAAACATGAAACGGGTCTCTATACGTGAAATCCCAGGCCTCCACGAACGCAAACCCAAAGCCGCCTTTAGTTATTTCAAGGATGTCGCCGAACAGTATTCCTTCGTCCGGCTTAGTGCCGTCAAAAATGTCGACGGCGATCCTTTGACCGTCCAGTTCTATGCCCATATCAGCCCGGAACCACAGACCGTGGTGTGGGACTTCACCGACCATAAAATATCAAATGAAATGGCTCCTAAACACAAATTTCCTAAACCCGGCACCTATGACGTCAACGTAACCATAATAACCAAAAAATCCGCGAAAACCCAGCGAAAGATAAAACTGGATTTGACCGATAAGAATCCGTAGATACGCATCGCATGCGTCTCTCTTAATGATTATGATTCGCAAATTTTTTTTTAATTTAATGCTCATCCTCCTCTCCGGCTGTGCCGTAACCCAGTCGCAAAAAGTCCCACATGATCCGTTGCTCCTGACTGATCCCGAATTTAACCGTGATTACTACATTTATCTGCCCAGCAGTTTTGGAAAAAAACCCGTTCCTCTCGTAGTCACCTGCCACGGAACCAATCCCTGGGACAGCGCACGCATGCAGATCAACGAATGGAAATATCTCGCCGAAAAAAATAAGTTCGTCGTCATCGCGCCCATAATCAATTCCGCTCGAGGATTTATTCCGCCCTCGCCGCCGGAAGGAACGCAAATATTGAAAGACGATGAACGGTTTATTCTCAAAATCGTTCACCGCTTCCTAAACAATATCAACGTAGACAATCGCGCCATCATGATCACCGGATGGTCCGCCGGAGGATTTGCCACCTATTACGTCGGCTTGCGCCATCCGGAGATTTTCCGGGTCGTCGTCGCCCGACAGGCGAATTTTGTCCGCGAATATTACCCCGCGGAAACCTGGCGGTTCAATCCCTGGCAGCCGATCCTCATCTTTTATGGCGACAAGGATATACCCATCTTGAAGGCGGATTCCCACGTCGCCTATCGGTTCCTGAAAGACGCTGGGCAGCGAAATCTTTCATTCCAGGGCCTCAGCGGCGGACATTCGAGGCACCCGGAGGTCGCTTTGGAATTCTTCCTCAATGCCGTAAAAAAATATCCAAATCCCACCATTCGTTCCGCCAAACTCTATCCCGGTGGACAGTGCCGGATTAAATTCGATTCCGGAATCCTCGGACCAGACGATACGGATGATATCTTCTGGGACTTCGGCGACGGAGACAGTACTCCGGGAAAAGTGGTGGAGCATCTCTATGCCAAACCCGGAAAATATTCGTTGGCGGTGATGCGATCTTATCAGAATAAGATAAATCGTTTCACCGGTTACATTGAAATCAATTCCCGAACTCTTGCCGTAAAACCCAAAGCGAGAAAGTAATGCCTCATAAATTAAAATTTAATATTCAATGTCCAACACTCAATACCCAACATACAGATAAAGAAAGAAATGTCGTTTCTTCGTTTTTCTCTATCCTTGAAGGTTGGATATTATTGGGCGTTGTTTTGGTATGCCTGATCACCCTCCCGGCTCATGCCGTTTTACAACCCTCAACCAGACCCACCGCCCCCAAAGTCCTCAACCTCCGCCTGGCCAGCTACAATATCCTCTCCGCAAAATTCGCCGACAAGGCTTTTCAAAATATTCAATCGGTTCATCCGGACATCGTCCTGCTTCAGGAAGCTCCTCTCTCGCGAATCAAGTCGTTTGCGCGAAATCTCGGAATGAGTTACCAGTTTGGCCCTTACGGGCCGAAGAGCTCTACCGGATTGGGAATTCTTACTATCGGAAAAATCAAACCCGTAAAATTATTTGATATGCCCAAAGAACGAAATTTCGCCCTGGCCGCCTCGGTCGAAATGGGTAACCAGAAGTTCCTCGTCATTTGTGTCCATTTAAAATCCCTGCCCCGTCCCCTCCTGACCGGCCTGCTGAAATCCATGAGACCGCGCCAGGAGCAGGCAAAAATGATCGTGGAACTTGTCAAGCAAACCAAAACCCCCGCCATCGTCGGAGGGGATTTTAACACCCTTTCCTTTACTCCCGAATTTCTCACCCTCAGTTCCATCCTGAGGGATTGCGCCTCCGCCGTCGGAACAAGCAGTCAGCCCAGCATCTTTGTCAACGGTATCGGATATCGTATCGACCACATTTTCGTCCGCGGACCCTGGAAAACCCGCGCCAGCCAAGTCAGCCCGCTCCCCGGCTCCGACCATCGGCTAATCTGGGTTGACCTGCAATTACCGATGAATGGCAAAGCTTCGCACCCCCACTAAGTACAACATTTCACAAATAAAGTACAAAATCTACCATGGGGTGGCATGCAACGCCGTGAACTTAACGGCAAAGCGGTGTGTAAATACACTTGAAGTGATAGCGTGTACGGCTTTAATCTCATTCTATCATTCTTGAGAATGTTAGAATGAGATTTGTTGAGTTGACGTTGATGCTCAATGTTCAATCCCACCCGATAATTTCTTTAGCCCATAATTTTTCTTGAACCCGACTGCATGTCGAGTTATCATTCCGGTATGAAAAAAAACGCCTTAACAACCTGTGTTATTTTCATCGGTCTTTTTATTTACGGTTGCCAGAATCCGCATGCTCCCGTCCAGCCGGCCTCCGGCGCGGTGGTCATCAATAAGGCCGAATTCGATACCGCCTGGGAGGAAACCATCGACGTCCTGCGAGAGCATTATTTTGTTCCAGATCGCCAGGATCGGCGAGCAGGATTGATCGTTTCCTATCCGGCCCTTTCCAGGCAGTGGTTCGAAGTCTGGAGGGATGACGTCCAGGGCACCTATGAGAAGACTGAAAGCTCCATCCACAGTATTCGCAGGACTGCCCAGGTAAAATTTGTTCCCGTTAAAGAAAAATATCAAATTCAAATTTCCATCCTCCTTCAGCGAAAAAGTCAACCCGAGCGACAGATAACGACCGCCTCCGGAACCATTCTGGCCTTTCGCGACAAAGCTCCCCTGGTTTCAGGACAGAATATACCCAAATCTGAAGCCGTTACGTGGACACAGGTCGGCGAGGATGTAAAATTAGCGAATTATTTACTGCATCGCCTCGAGCGCAGGCTCCCGGAATCGCAGTGGACGGACCATTTCTAATTCCCAAGGTATGCCTACAAATTCAAAAGATGTGGCCGACATTATTAAGGGCCTGACGCAACAGGATCAGGTTCTCGTTGTTTGTAACTATGAGCTTTATGACGGTCGATGGGATTTGATGACCCACGATCTGGTCCAGAGGCTGGAAGGGCGGCCCTATATTTTAAAACTCGGCGAGCGAATCAAAGAAGATATAGAGCGTGTTAAAAAATTACAGCAAATCGAAAACGACTTCGGAATAATGTTAGGTGATTTTGTGAAAATTTAGGAAGCGAACAGCGTCTTTGGAGATTCAACATGCCCATACGAACAGCGCTACTCAGCGTTTACGATAAAACAGGAATTCTAGACTTTGCCCGCGAACTTTCCGCTCTGGGTGTCAAAATCGTCAGCACCGGCGGGACAGCCAAACTTCTGGAAGAAGGGGGGCTGAGCATTATTCCCGTGGACCAGGTTACCGGGTTTCCCGAGATGATGCATGGCAGGGTCAAAACCCTGCATCCAAACATTCACGCCGGAATCCTCGCTGACCGTGATGTCCCCGAGCATATCGCAGCCCTGGAAAAACATCAAATCGAACCGATTGACCTGGTCTGCGTGAACCTTTATCCATTTGTGAAGGTAACCTCAAATCCAAACTGCACCCTCGCCGACGCGATTGAAAATATTGATATTGGCGGACCGACGATGGTTCGCGCCGCCTGCAAAAACCATAAACATGTCCTGATCGTTACCTCGCCCGATCAATATAAGTTCATTCTCGAAAAAATAAAAAACGGAAAAATTGATAGCGAAACTCGTCGCATGCTCGCCCATGTCGCGTTTAGGATGACCGCGGAATATGATATCCACATCCAGGAATATCTCGCCGGGCAGCTAAAGCGACCTTCGGAAGATTCTATTTTCCCGAAAAAATTATTGAGCGCGTACAAGAAAACGTTGGACTTGCGCTACGGTGAAAATCCACATCAAAAAGCCGCGCTGTATATCGACACAAAATCCGTGCCGACCGGCTGGGGCAATATTACGCAGGTTTCCGGAAAAGAGCTTTCGTTTAACAATATCGTCGACGCCAATGCCGCCCTGGAACTGGTCATGGAATTTACCGATAAACCCGCCGTCTGTATCATCAAACATACGAATCCCAGCGGGACCGCGATGAATGACGATCTGGTCGAAGCCTATCGCCGCGCATACCTAGGCGATCCCAATGCCGCCATGGGCGGGATCATCGCCGTCAATCGTCCCATCCAGCCCGATCTGGCCGAAGCTATTGTCGATTCATTAGCGCGATGGGGAAAAACCGCCGGGGCCAACGCCTTTTTCGCGGAAATCATCATCGCCCCGAAATTTACTCCCGAAGCACTCAAAATTCTCACCACCCGTAAACCCTGGGGGCAGGAAGTGCGTCTGCTGGAAGTTCAAGACTGGATAACGAGCCGCGACCGTGAGGGAGCGGGTATTTCTGAATCCTCCCAGGCATATTGGGATATTAAACGTATCCGCGGAGGCCTTCTCGCCCAAACCCGTGACGACGCGAGTCTCAACGAAGATCAATGGAAAATCGTCGGCTCGACGAAACCGACCAACCAGCAAATGAACGATCTTCGTTTCGCCTGGCTGGTCTGCAAACACGTCAAAAGCAATGCGATTGTCCTTGCCAAAGATGCCACCCTGCTAGCCGCAGGCGCCGGGCAGATGTCGCGGATCATGAGCGCAAAACTTTCCTGCGAAATTGCAGGCGGTCAGACCAAAGGTTCCGTGATGGCATCCGATGCCTTTTTCCCGTTCCGAGACAGTATCGATCAGGCGGACAAGGTCGGCATCACCGCCGTCATCGAACCCGGCGGTTCCAAACGCGACGAGGAAGTCATTCAAGCCGCCAACGAACACAAAATAGTTCTAATCTTCACAGGCACCCGGCATTTCAAACATTGATGAAAAAATAATGACGCGAAATGATTTACTTAGTTGGCTCCACGTCCACCTCGCCGCAGGGGTCGGTCCGAAACGTTTTAAACTTCTGATGGATGTATTCGGTTCCCCGCAAAAAATTACAAAAGCATCGTTGAGCGACCTGAAATATGTTCCGCACCTCGGACCGGCGACGGCTCGGCAAATTTACGAAGGGCTTCAATCGGTCGATCCCGAATCTGAACTACTCGCCGCCGAGCAGGCAGGGGTAAACATTATTCCTCTCACCGACGATTCATATCCTCAGTTGTTAGCCTCCTGCGCCGACCCGCCGGCAATTCTTTACGTCAAAGGCGAATTAAAAGAACAAGACCAATTATCCCTTGCCGTGGTGGGCACGCGAAGACCGTGCCATTACGGCAACGAGCAAGCCTATCGTTTCGGATATCTTTTAGCCCAGGCGGGCATCGCCGTGGTTTCCGGCCTCGCTCGCGGAATTGACGGCCAAGCCCATCGCGGAGCGATGTTGGCCAAGGGCAGAACCATCGCCGTTCTCGGCTGCGGCCTGGGTCAAATTTACCCCCCGGAACACAAAGACCTCGCCGACGAGATCATCCGGCAAAACGGCGCAATCATCAGCGAATACCCGATGAACATCCAACCGACTGCCGGAAATTTCCCCGCCCGAAACCGCATCGTCTCCGGCATGACCCTGGGCACATTGGTCGTTGAAGCCCCGCTCCAAAGCGGCGCCCTCATCACCGCCGCCCTTGCCACCGAATACAATCGTGAAGTCTTCGCCCTCCCCGGCCCGGTAGATATCCCCAATTTCCAGGGCTGTCATCAGTTCATAAAATCCGGAAAAGCCAAGCTTATCACCAGCCTGGAAGACATTCTCGACGAGCTAGGACAGGTCGGCACAATCCTGAAATCCGAAACGAAATCTTTGACAAAAACGAGCCGCGACCGTAAGGGAGCGGGTAAAGAGTTACCTTCCAAACAAAACGACACTTTAAGCAATTTATTCCAAGCCGCGCTTTCCCCCGCCGAAAAAACAATCTGGGACTTTCTCGGCCACGGTCCCAACGACACCGACACAATCTGCCAACTGTGCAATCTAAAAGCCGCCGAAGTTTCAGCAACACTGACCACATTACAACTCAAAGGCCTGGTAAAACTCCTGCCGGGAAATCAATTCACCAGAAGGTGAAAGGGAGTAGCTGGTAGTAGAGACGCATTGTATGCGTCTTTTTTTTTGACTGAACATTAGCTTACTATTATTAAAAAACACCTGCGAAATATAGAAAATTCTTCCCTTTTTGACTTGCATGTTAATAAGGTACCGCTAATAATCTAGCGGTTTGATAATAGGGTTGGTGAGTAAATAATGATGAAAGAACGATTACAAAAGTTGTTGTCCAGAGCGGGAATAGGTTCTCGCCGCGCGTGTGAACAGCTTATTTTAGACGGCCATGTTGCTATTAACACTAAACTTGTAACTACACTTCCGGTCTTGATCGATCCCAAAAACGATCATATTTCAATTGATGGCAAGGTGATCAATGTTTCTCCCGAAAGGAAAATTTACTTATTACTGAATAAACCAAAAGGCATAATCTGCACGATGAAAGATGACCGGGACCGTAAAACCGTGCTTGATCTTTTACCGCACGGCGCGATTAATGAAAGAGTGTTTCCTGTGGGACGGCTTGAAAAGGATGCCCAGGGACTCTTGGTTTTAACCAACGACGGAGAACTAACCAAAAAATTGACACACCCAAGTTTTGGGGTCGAACGCGTCTATTTGGCCGAGGTTGCCGGTCGTGTGGATGGAACATTTGTCGAGCAGTTGCTTAAAGGGGTGTGGCTCTCGGAAGGAAAAGCAAAAGCCAGTCGTGTAAAAATTGTAAAAAGAGGCAATGAACGGTCGCTGGTGGAAATTACATTGAAAGAAGGTAAAAATAGACAAGTAAGTCGCATGTTGGCCAAATTAGGACTGCCCGCAAAAAAGCTCACTCGCATCCGTATGGGCCCCTTGGTGTTGACAGGGGTTGGCATTGGGCGTGTCAGACGTCTGACACCTGAGGAAATACGTAAATTAAAGCAACTGGTAAATCAAAAGTCCGAATTGCTTTTATTGTAAAAAAGCATTATAATATATCAAGGGTATGTCGGTATCAATGTTTTTATGGGAAGGAATTTAAAAAATGAAACCTCAGCAAATCAAGATTTTAGTGGTCGATCCGGAAGCGGCAAGTGCGGCTAAAACCACGGAAGTTCTCTCCACACAAGGATATCAGGTCGATGTGGCGCGTTCATCGGATGATGCCTTGTCCAAGACGGCGGCAACGATTTATCATTTAATCATCACGGAAATGAATCTCAACGGTCCAATGGGCGGATTGGACATGGTCCGACAGTTTAGAGATACGCATCGGCACACTTGCGCCATTGTATTGACGTCCGATCCGTCTCTGGCAAGTGCCGTACAGGCCATCCAGCTTGGTGTCTGCGATTATCTATCAAAACCGGTTCAGGACGACAGCCTGCTGGAATCGGTCAATCGTTCATTGTCTCGGCGGGGAATTTATCTGACAAGCGAAGCGACAATTAACAAGTCCATCGGGGCAAGACTTCGCCAATTACGCCGCGAGATGGGACTGACGACTCAGCAGTTGGCCAATCGGGTGGGGGTGACACAATCACAGATTTCCCAGGTGGAAACCGGAAGAAGTGCCGCCTCTGTGGTCACGCTCTATAAAATCGCCCAGGCCTTTGAAATGAGCCTGGGGGAAATGTTGCAAGGGGTCTAAGGCACCGCATTTCACAAATACTTGTTCATCAGACGTAGGCGGCGATGTTGTGAAAATTTATGATTTTTGCTAGTTGCTCGGGGTGGCCGGTGCGGGCGGAAAGCGCGGCGGCTTCTAAAATGGCCAGGACGCCCAGGTGCCGTTTTAATTCAAAATCCGTCGATTTCTGATGTTCGATTATACTTTGCCAGATGTGTTCAAAGTGGCGGTTATAGGCGATTTGGCGGGCTTCGGTTAGCTCATATTTCTGGGACCCGGCGATCGGATTTCCGGAGCAATCGAAAAATTTCGACTGTGTGGGTTCAAGGCGGACCTGTCCGGTATTGGCGGTGAGGAAAATTTCATCCTCGGGCGGTCCGGCGTTGACGGCGACGGTGATCGAAGCCAAAGCATGGGAATAAACCAGATTTGCCTGGGCAAAATATTGAATGGCCTTTTCCGTGGACTGCGCCGAACTAAAAATCTCTCGACAATAGACTTGTGAGGGCAGAGTCAGCCACTTATGGGTCAGAAAGAGGGCAGAGTACATACCGGCGGAAAGCAGGTTGTTTTCGGCGGGCAGTTCCAGATCGGCCAGGGACGTGGCGGATCGGCAGTTGATGGAGCGGATATGCGCGTCGCCAATCCAATCCTGGACGCATTGATAACCTGGGAAAAAGAGCCAGGGGGTCCAGACAAAAATGGCTGAATTATTTTTTTCGGCCTGCCTGATTAGTCGCATCGCGCCCCCAAGCCCGCCTATGGTCGGCGACCTTAGCACCGGACAGCATCCTTTTTCAATCACGGAATCGAGAAATTCATTTTTGCAGCAATCACGCCAGAGCAGAAGGATGCCGGGTTTTTCCCGAAGGACCATTTCACGGGGATCGTCATAAAAATGGATTTCAGGGTATTTTTCGCGGTACATATTGAGAAGTGGGGGGTGTGTATCACAGACGGCGCAGAGCTTGACGCGATCCGATTTTTCCAGACAAGTCAATATCTGCTCGGTGTAACGATCGACCCCGACGATGGCTAAGTGCACTGGTTCCATTGTGGAATTATTTATTGGTTTCCGCGGGTTCGCGTTCCATGAGAACTTTCCGCAGGAGGATAAAATTTTGTCCGCGATATGTGGTTATTTCGCCACTGATTCGGAAGATGATGGATTCGTGACCGGCGGCCACGTCGGTTTCCATTTTTTCGAGCCAGCGATTTGGCAGGACTTTTACCGGAGGATCGGCGAGGATTTTACCGTCGGATTCGAAGATAAACACGCTGTAATCATTGGTGGAATTCAATCGGCCACGTCGATCGGCGACATAATGTCCTTCGGGGAGAAGTTTGTGTTTGATCTGGGATTTGGCAGGTGACCCAAAGGAATTGGCGGATCGGGAGTGCTTTGTTTTTCCTTTAGGTCGGGCGGACAATTCCTCTTTTTCGCTCGACCCGGCAGGGACCGATGGAGAGGTGATTGGCGGACCTTGTTCGAGGAGTTTTTGCATTGCTTGCTGGGCGTTGGAGATATCTTCGGTGGATTTAGTGGTGGGGCCGGCGGCGAGCAACCAAGTGGTCAGCCCGACGAAAATACAAACGGCCATGATTGTGATATGAGTTTTATATATCTTCATATTTACCTCCTTATTTATATTAATTTCTAAAACTGGACCTTTGGTACGGTTCGTTCATGTGCGTTTTCCAATTCAAAGAAATCCTGCGGTCCGAAACCCAGCATTTGAGCAAAGAGGACCGCTGGCAGCACCTGTATTGCTGAATTATACTGCTGGACGGTGTTATTATAAAATTGCCGGGCGGTGCTGATTTGGTTTTCCGTGTTGGCTAGTTCCGACTGCAATTGCAGGAAATTTTCGTTGGCTTTGAGGTTGGGATAGGATTCGCTAAGGGCGAATAACTGCCGTAATGCTCCCGTCAAAATATTTTCCGCCTGGGCTTGGTCATGGACGTTTTTGGCGGAAAGAGCTTGCTGGCGGGCCTGGACGACCTCGTCCAGAGTTTGCCGTTCGTGGGCGGCATAACCTTTTACGGTTTCCACGAGGTTTGGGATCAGGTCGTATCGCCGTTTGAATTGAACGTCAATCTGACTCCAGGCGGTTTTGACCGACATGCGCAGCCGGACCAGATTGTTGTAGATCAACAAGACGGCGAAGACGACAAGTAAGATGATGGCGAGGACAATTATGCCGGCAATCATGGCCTTTCCTTTTTTTCGTTTCGGGTTAAAAACTCGCAATCAGAAACATTTTTATATATATAATAATCTGAAAGTTTTGTCTAAAATGCAAGTTAAAAGACAGATACCCGGTACTCCCTCAGTCTTTTCGGGCCGCTTCTTTAAGAGGCACGACCGTAAGGGAGTGTTCTTCCCGCTGCCGGAAAAGACTGAGGAAGTACGATACCCGCTCCCTTACGGTCGCGGCTCTTTTATGTGGAGAATAGTCAATGAAAGTTCTTTTGGTGGTCTATGATAACGATTCGTTTATCCATTGGTTTCCTTTGGGATTGGGATATGTGGCGTCGGCTCTTCGCGATGCGGGGCATGAGGTAACGGTTTACAGCCAGGATAAATTTCACTATCCGGAGTCTCACCTGCAGGCTTATCTGAACGAAAATAGGTTTGATGTGGTTGGGGTCAGCATTGTGGCGGGGTATTATCAGTATCGGAAACTTTTACAAATATCCGAAGCGATAAATGGTTCCTCTCAGCGGCCATTTTATGTGATAGGGGGGCACGGACCGGCACCGGAGCCGGAGTATTTTTTGAAGAAGACCGGGGCGGACGCGGTAGTGATCGGGGAAGGGGAGATTACGGCGGTCAATCTACTGGAGGCGTTGGAAAAGAAAAGAGACTTGGCGACGGTGAAAGGAATTGCGTTTTTGCAAAACGGCAGGGGGGTGGTAACCGAACCGCAGGAGTTGATTGCGGACATCGACACAATAGCGTTTCCGGCGTGGGACCTTTTTCCGATGGAGTATTACACGCTGCTACGAATGCCGCATATCCAAAACAAGGATCGGTGCGGGGTGATGCTGACGGGAAGAGGATGCCCGTTCAAATGCAATTTTTGTTACCGTATGGATGAGGGGATTCGGGTCAGATCGCCGGAAAATATCGTGCTGGAAATTAAGGCGTTAAAGCAGAAATATGGCATCACTTATATTGCGTTTGCCGACGAGCTTACCATGGCATCGAAGGCGAGGACGAAAAAATTATGCGAGGCGTTCATTCAGGCGGACCTGAACATTCGCTGGACTTGCAATGGTAGATTGAATTTTGCCACGCCGGAGATTTTGCAACTGCTTAAAAAAGCAGGGTGTGTGTTCATCAATTACGGCATTGAATGTATGGATAATGAAATATTAAAGGTAATGAACAAGAGCTTGACCGTTCGGCAGATTGTCGAAGGGATCGAAGAAACGTTGGCGGCGGGGATTTCACCTGGATTTAATATTATCTTTGGTAATATTGGGGAAAATGCCGAGACGCTTCAAAAAGGCGTGGATTTTCTTTTAAAATATGACGATCACTCGCAACTTAGGACAATTCGGCCCGTGACGCCGTATCCAGGATCGCCGCTGTATTATTACGCGATCGAAAAAAGATTGCTTAAAGATTGCGAAGATTTTTATGAGCGTAAGCATGTCAATTCAGATTTGCTGTCGGTGAATTTTACGAGCGTGTCGGATGATGAATTTCATCGATTGCTTTTTGACGCAAATGAGACATTGCTGGAAAATTATTTTAAACATCAATTGGAAAAGGCGATTGACGCGGCAAGGAAACTTTATGTTGACAAGGATGCGGGATTTAGAGGTTTTCGGCAAACCTAAAACCAATATAACGCGCAGCGCAACATAATATCCATTATAGGACGTTGTAAAAAGCTATCTATCTCTGGATCGGTTGATCAGTCGCTTCGAGGACTTCCTGTCTGGTTCGAGATTTACGGAAACTTTCGGCGTCAAAACACTCACGTAATAATTCGGTGCTGTTTGCCAATAACTGCGTGATAAGTTTGGTTCCCGCCTCTACGTGTTGGCCGGCGTGGTAGTTGATTTTCAAAAGCCAGGCGGCAATGGCGTCGTCGATTTCACGGATATATCGCATTACGAGTGCATAGGGAAATTCGTTTTCGAGTTTGTTGACGAGAAAAAGATCGAAATCACCGGGCGGACCGATATCTGAAGCCAGTGATTTCAGTTTTTCATAGGCTTCGATGGCTTCGGGATGATCTTTGAACCAGAATATAAGGCCGGTCGATAGATTCCACATCAGAGGATTGACACCTCGGATTTCGAGGGTTCCGTTGGGATAGGCTCGATAAATTTTATAGACAGTACCTTTAGCGGATTTCGGGTCGGCGAGTAGAAATTCGATTTCTTCAGCGGTATATCCCACGGCGACGTGATCGCCGAAGTCAAAGATATAAAGTCCAGCGTATTTTACAGGGTCCGATAATAATGGTAATTTATTGATCATTCGACGACTAATTTAGCGAATTTTCTTCGGCCTACCTGGACGACCATTCCGCTGGCGGGGGTGATTTGGAAATTGGGATCGGTGATGGGCTGGCCGTCTACCTTTACCCCCCCCTGCTGAATCATTCGTTTTCCTTCAGCGTTGCTGGGGACTAATTTGATCTCTGCAAGAAGTTTGGCTAATAGTTGCGGACCGGTGGATGAGATTTTTACCTGGGGTAACTCCTCGGGCAATTGGTGCTCGGCGTGAACGCGCTGGAATTCTTCGGCTGACCATTCTGCGGATTCAGAGCTATGATAGAGTTTTACGATTTCTTTGCCCAGAGTCATTTTAGCTTGCTTGGGATGAGTTTTCGAGGGGTCGGCGAGTTGTGCGATGGCTTCCTTTTCGATATTGGTCAATAGAGTAAAGTAGGATAACATCAATTTGTCCGGGATACTCATAACACGTTCGAACATTAGTTTGGGTTCGTCATTCAGGCCGATGTAATTTCCGAGGGATTTGCTCATTTTGTTGACACCGTCGGTGCCGGCGAGGATGGGGACGATCATTACTACCTGGGGTGGCTGATTGGAGTCGATTTGCAAATCGCGTCCGACGAGATTATTGAAGGTCTGGTCGGTTCCGCCAAGTTCTACGTCTGATTCGATCACCACGGAGTCGTAACCTTGCATGAGCGGATAGAGCAATTCATGGACGCTGATGGGGATTTCCTGCTCGAAACGATTTCGGAAATCTTCGCGTTTGAGCATTTGTCCGACGGTCATTTTTGAGGCGAGTTTGAGGACGTCGGAAAATTTCATTTCCCCCAGCCAGGAGCCGTTATAGCGAATCTCCAGGTGATCGGGATCGGTTAAGAGGATTTTCCCTGCCTGCTGGAAATACGTTTGCGCGTTTTGCCGAATCTGGTCGTCGGAAAGGACGGGCCGGGTTTTGCTTCGTCCGGAGGGATCGCCGATGCGGGCGGTAAAGTCGCCGATTATCAGGACGGCTTTGTGGCCGAGGTCTTGAAATTGACGGAGTTTTCGCAGGACGACGGAATGTCCGAGATGAATGTCCGGCGCCGTCGGGTCCATACCGAGTTTTACCCGCAGGGGTTTATTCGTCTCGGTTGATTTTGTTAGCTTGGCGGTGAGTTCCTGCTCGCTGAAAATCGCTTCGACACCGCGTTTCAATAGTTCCAGTTGTTCGGTTATGTTTTTGTTCATACGGTCAAGATAGTCAGGAGAGTTGGGAAAGTCAATATTTATACGGATAACTGCTGGCCGTCGTAACTTAAGAAAATATTTGCGGGCAATTTTGTTTCCAGATCGGCGTGTTTTATTTCGTGGGCGATATGCGTCAGGTAGGTTTTTCGGGCATTGATCTTTTGGGCGGCGATTAGGGCCTGGTCGAGATTGAAATGGGTTGGATGCGGGGTATAACGCAAGGCGTCGAGGATGAGGATGTCCAAACCATGCAACTGATCCATCGCGGCAGGAGGAATCTCGCTGCAATCGGTGCAATAGGCGATATTTTCGATTCGAAAGCCCAGAACTTTATCCCAGCCGTGGCATAGTTCGAGAGGGATGATTGTTTTTCCGAAGAATTCGAATGGTCCGGTGACTTCCACGTCCAGCAAATTTGGGATTTCCGAATAGACTATTCCGGTATGTCCAAAGGCGTAAGGAAAAATGGTTTTTAGGGTTTTTATTGTTTTTGGGGAACCGTAGCAAGGAATTTTTTGGTTTTGCATGGCGGTGAAACGCCGGAGGTCGTCGAGGCCGAAGATGTGATCGGCGTGGGTGTGGGTATAGAGGATAGCATCGACGCGGGTGATGTTGTTGGCCAGACATTGCAGGCGAAATTCCGGGGTAGTGTCGATAATGATGACCCCCCCGCCGTATTCGACCATCAAGCTGGAGCGATGCCGTTTGTCGCGGCTGTCGTCGGAGGCGCAGACCGGACAGCGGCAGGCGATCATGGGAATTCCGTGGGAGGTGCCGGTTCCTAAAAAAGTTATTCTTATTTTTTCATCGTTGGACATAATTAAAGTTTCGGGTTTCAGGTTTCGCGTTTCGAGTTAAGAATGGACTCGAAACCCTAAACCCGAAACTAAACTCCGGTTTCGGGCATTTGAGCGGTGGTTTTACATTTGGGATATTTACTGCATCCGAGGAACGTTCCGCGGGCTGAATGTCTTACCGCCATCTGAGACCCGCATTTTTCACATTTGATATCTGTCAATTCTAGTTTTTTCGGCTCTCTTTTCGGTTTTGCGGTTTTTGGGGTTTCATCCACAGCGTCCACGGCGGTCGTTTTGTCCGTCGGCAATTTTTGAATATTTCGACATTTTGGAAACGCGCCGCATCCCAGGAAAGGGCCGCGTTTGGAGAATCGCTTGACCATCATAGCACCGCATTTATCGCATTTGATATCTGTCTTTTCGATTATGGGTTCCGGCCAGTCGATGGCGATATTGTCGGGAATCGGTTGCGTAGTTTTGCAGTCGGGATACCCGGTGCATGCCATAAAACTTCGCCCTTTGAACCGTTTGGCCGCCATCGGCTTTCCGCACTGAGGGCAGTTGATCTTGACCTCATCGGGTTTCACTTTTTGCAGCGGGTTGCCCTCTTTATCACAGGGGATTGTTGTTTTACATTCGGGGTAGCCCGAGCAGCCAAGAAAAGTTCCAAATCGCGATGACCGGACGACCATCGGCTTTTCACATTTCGGGCATTTTTGCTCGGTAGTCTGTTTGGGTTTTGGTTTTCCTTCCTCATCGACGGACATGGCATTTTTGCAATCGGGATATCCGCTGCAGGCGAGGAACCGGCCGGTCTTGGTCCACTTGTATACCATGGGTTTTCCGCATAGCTCGCAGGGGTATTCACTTTGGGTAGACTGTTTTTCCATGTTCTTCGTGGCCTGCTCCAGCGATTTGCTGAAGGGTTCATAAAATTCATTCAGAACGGAAACCCAGTCGAGGTGGGCTTCTTCAATTTTGTCGAACTGCTCTTCCATGTGGCTGGTAAATTTGATGTCCATGATAACCGGAAAGTGCTCGATTAACTGGATGGTAACGACTTTACCCAGGTCGGTGGGAAAGAATTTTGCTTCTTTTTTTTCCGCGTAATTTCGGTCCTGGATGGTGGAAATGATCGAGGCGTATGTGCTGGGCCGGCCTATGCCCTGTGCTTCGAGGGTTCGGACGAGCGAGGCTTCGTTGAATCTCGGGAGCGGTTGTGTGAAATGTTGCGTGCCATCCAGATGGATCATTTGCAATAATTTGTCTCGCTCCAATAGAGGCAGGTTCGCGTCCGCTCCTTCCATCCGGTCAGGCAGCAGAGCCAGAAAACCCGGAAAGGCCAAAATGCGTCCGACGGCTTTGAATTCGCCGGTATGGTTTGGCGCTGTGGCGGTAATCACGGCTTCGGTGACATCCCACTTGGCAGGATTCATCTGACAGGCGACGAACCGCCGCCAGATTAAATCATAAAGGGCAAATTGATCGGGTTCGAGATGACGTTTAACATCTTCCGGTGTGAGATTTACATCGGTCGGTCGAATCGCCTCGTGAGCTTCCTGGGCACTTTTGGAAGCGGAATAATATTTTGGCTTTTCCGGCAGATAGTCCGAGCCGAATCGGTCGCCGATGTGTTTCCGTACCGCGGAAATCGCCTCCGGCGCAAGATGCGTGGAATCGGTACGCATGTAGGTAATCAGAGCGGCGGGTCCTTCCGTTCCCAAATCGATCCCTTCGTATAACTGCTGGGCTATCCGCATAGTCCGCTGGGTAGCGAAGCCCAGGCGGGTGGCCGCTTGCTGCTGAAGGGTGGCGGTGGTGAACGGAGCCGAGGGGTTTTCCAGGCGTTGTTTTTTCTGAATCGAGGTAATTTGGTACTGGGCATTTTTCAAGGCTGACACGATATTGTTAGCCTGGCGATCCGTTAGAATTTTGTCATTATTACCATCGAATTTAATAAGGTCGGCTTTAAAAAGAAGATGCTTATCCAAGACCAATTTTTGTTTTTTAACGATAGGCATAAGATAGCGAAGCGATTCATCTAAAACATTTGAGTCTTTCGGCATGTCCGATCCGGTTTGAATTACCGCCTTTCTGCCAATTTGCCCTTCGACGCCGTATTTGGTCCGAAATTTTATCAGGGAAGGATCATTGACACCGATAATTTCCAGTATCAAGTCGGTGTGAGGATGGCGCAATCGGTCGCCAATGGATAATCCGCTGGTACCAGTTTCCGACTGAGAAAGGGCTTTGGCTTCCTGATCTTCTTGGGCTTTTTTCTTACATTCTTCCAGATATTTTTCGTAATCGTTGTTTGCCTCATTCGGGTTTTGCCCGGCATGAAGAATGACCGAGATTTCCCAGCTTTCTTCGGGGATAAATATTTCAATCTCCTGCTCGCGATCGACGATCAGCCGGACGGCGACGGATTGGACTCGTCCGGCGGAGAGATTTTTGGCGATCTTTTTCCAGAGGAGCGGACTTAACTGATAGCCGACGATGCGGTCGAGGATTCGCCGGGCCTGCTGTGCGTTGACTTTGTCCATGTTGATTTTTTGCGGGTTTTCGAAGGCTTGCTGGATGGCTCGCTTGGTAATTTCGTTGAACATGACGCGTTTGGCATTTTCTTCGGGAATTCCAAGGGCACCGGCCAGGTGCCAGGCAATGGCCTCCCCTTCCCGGTCAAGATCGGTTGCCAGATAGATTTCGTCGGCGGTTTTGGCATACTTTTTGAGTTCATCAACCACTTTTGTCCGGGTTGAAAGAATCTGGTAGGTCGGCTCAAATTGCTTATCCAGTTCCACGCCGAATTTGCCCGTTGGAAGATCGCGGACGTGTCCCATCGAAGCCTTCACCACGAAACTGGAACCCAAATATTTGTTAATCGTTTTTGCTTTCGCAGGCGACTCGACGATCACCAGCGATTTTCCTTTACCAGCTACCTTTTTATCTTTCGGCGTTTTTTTCTCGGTCATAGGCCCCATCACTTAATCGGAATTTAGAAAAAAATAATGTTCATGCCATTTTGGCTCCGACGTTACCACCTGCAAACTTACTTGTCAAGAACAAGCCCCACGCCATTTTCAATAAGGATTTCCACAATTTTTTGGGCGGCTTTTCCGTCACCGTAGGGATTGGCGATTTGAGTGACGGATTGGTAACGGTTCTGATCGGTGAAAAAACTTTCCAAAGTCTCTACTATTTTATTGTTGTCCCGGCCGACGAGTATGGAAGTTCCGGCGGATATTCCTTCCGGTCGTTCGGTGGTTTCCCGCATGACCAGAACCGGTTTGCTTAGGGAGGGAGCTTCCTCCTGAATGCCTCCAGAATCGGTGAGGATCAGGTAGGAACGATTCATCAGCCATACAAAGGGTAAATACCCCAAGGGTTCGATTAGATGCACATTTGCGATATTTTTTAACAGTTCATTGACAGGCTCGCGGACATTTGGATTCATGTGGACGGGATAAACCATGTGGACATCGGGATGATTCTCGGCAAACAGTTTAATCGCCTGGCACATTTCACGAAAAGGCTGACCGAAGCTTTCTCGGCGGTGGGCGGTAATTAAAATGATACGCCCCCCCCCTGCCATTTTTTCGATCCGATCTTTGATTTGTTCGACTTCAGGATAATTCGTTTGTTCGATTTTTTTCAAGGCCCAGAAAAGCGCATCGACGACCGTATTTCCGGTAATAAAAATATTTTCGGGTATTATTCCCTCATCCAGGAGGTTATTTTTGCTCCACTCGGTCGGGGCAAAATGAAAATCGGTGAGGACGGAAGTCAGTCGGCGATTAATCTCTTCGGGATAAGGATTTTTTTTATCTTTGGTGCGGAGTCCCGCCTCGACATGGCCGACGGTAATACCGCTGTAGAATGCGGAAAGCGAAGCGGCCAGGACGGTAGTGGTATCGCCCTGGACAAGAATGATGTCGGGTTTTGCCCGTAAAAAAACTTCTTTGAGGCCCTGGATAACTTTACAGGTGATATCGTAAAGGTCCTGGTCTTCTCGCATGATATCCAAATCGTAATCGGGGGTTATGGAGAAAACATCAAGAACCTGGTCCAGCATCTGTCGGTGCTGGGCGGTAACGCAGACGATCGACTCAAAGCGGTTATCGTTTCTGAGAACGTCGATCACCGGAGCTAATTTGATCGCTTCCGGGCGTGTTCCAAAGATCGACATTACCTTTATTTTTTGGGGCATTATTTGATCTTACCCGTCCCGTAAAAATGAAAAAAGCGGGTGAAGGGACTTGAACCCTCGACATCCACGTTGGCAACGTGACGCTCTACCATTGAGCTACACCCGCTTATCGCACTTAATTCTATAGTATCATTTTACGATTTCAAGAAAAAAATGTCGATATTATGATTGGTTCTGAATCGCTTCGGACTCACTGGCGGTTAATTGAATCATAGTCCAATCGATTTTCGTGTCGGCGGGAATATGAGCTAATGCCCTGGTTCCCATGACGTCTTTAATCCTCGCCGGTTCAATCCCCCCGCCCGGTCGTTTCACGGTCAGCATGGCCGGGGTAAGGATTGTCCCGGAGGGTATGTCAATGGTGGAAACCAGACTGCCTCTGGAAACGTTTCGGACTTCGTGCTCGCAGGGGAGCAACCGCCTTTGGGGAGTTCCCATTGCCATCTGGGCTTCTTTCGCCGAGGAGATATATTGCCCCATCTGGGTCTCATCCAGGGATAAAGCTTGATCCGGTCCCGGCATCAATCGGTCAAGCGTAAAATGTTTTTCCAGGATCACCGCCCCAGCCGCTACCGCCAGCGCGCCGGTAATCCACTCCGATGTATGATCGGAAAAACCCACCGGAACTGGAAACCGCTGGGCAAGATTTCCGATCACCGCCAGATTGGTGTCGGATAGCGGTGTCGGATACGAACTGATGCAGTGGAAAAGAATCAACCGGGAAAGCGAACCATGATTGGAAAAGCAATCAACTGCGTCATCGATTTCTTCTATCGTGCTTGCCCCCGTAGACACAATCACCGGTAAATTTGAAAGAATGGCTTTTTCCAAAAGCGGTACATTCACCAAATCCGGGGAGGCCAGTTTGATCGCCGAAACTCCCAGTTCCAGCACAAATTCCAAATCATCAATGCTGAATGGTGTAGCCAAAAATTCGATGCCTACCTCCTTGCAATATCGGTAAAGGTCAGTAAATTCCTGCCGAGTTAATTCCAATTGCCGAAGCATTTTTCGTTGATCGACATGCCCTTGCTGATTCTGGTAGGTCGCGGTCGGTGAATTGGGGATCACGAGATTTTCGGCTGTAAAGACTTGAAACTTGATCGCGTCGGCTCCGGCACGTTTGGCCGCATCCACCAACTTTCGGGCTGTGTCCGCGCGACCGTTATGATTAACGCCCGCCTCGGCGATAATATAAACCGGCTCGCCGGGCCCGATGGTCCGATGACCGATTAACACGCCGGTCGAGCTAGACCAGTAAACCTTTGGCTTGCTGCGACGCATTCTCTCGATTCTCCTGGATAAACCGTAAAATGGCCTCGGCCATGTATAAATCCCGTCGTTCATCAATATCGACGATCAGATCAGAATCGGGGCCAACGATCCCTCGACGATCCGTGCCCAAAAAGCAGTGAAAGTCTTCCGCATGTTCCGGTTTGCGGTACAGCGACTCCCGCCGGATCGCCAAAACCGCACCATTGGGAATAAACATCGGAGTAAGGTCCTGCCGACGGTAAATCGCTTTTTTACAATTCAAAACGACCCGGTCGTCATTCTCCAGCCGCACCATCCAATCCGGATGGTGCTTGCCCACCGGAGTGTAACTTTGAACCGAATCCCCGCCACTGGTCAGCAGATGCCTGACCGCCATATCAATTAATCCCGTCGGCCGGATGGGAATATTACCATAGAGAAGCACCGTAACCTCTGCCCGAAACCCGTAGAGTTCTTCCGCCCGGTCCGTTCCGAATCTCGCCGCGGAATCCACGGTCGCCTTGTCATCGGCCAAGTCCGTAGGCCGACCGACCACCCAAACCCCGTCGTAATCATTGGCAATCTTCTGAACCTTAGGATCATCGCTGGTGACGATAATATGATCCAGTGATTTAGAATTAAGTGCGGATTCGATGGTATAGCCAATCAGCGGTTTGTCCAAAAGCATACGGGTATGCTTACCCGGCAATCCCTTACTGCCGGAACGGGCAATAATTACCCCCAGCGTTGGGACGTGCGTTTGACCGCCGGCATCCTTGCCACATTTACCCATATTTGCCTCTATAGTGCTCGAGTCTTATTTAATAGCAAATACATTATATAATATTTGATAGGTTTATCATCGGCGAACAGAGGGGTAAAACTTTTTTAAATTTTCATCATTTTTTTCTTTTTATATGACTCATAGGCCTTTTCGGTCAGGCTGATGATATCCAGGGCATTTAGTCCGCTGTTGATTTTTGGGTTCTTCTTTTTCAAAATGCAATCGGCGAAATATTCGCACTCGGCTGTATAGGGATTGATCGGTTCAAACGGAACATTTTGGAAGGTCCGCTGAACATCCTTATTTTGGGCGGCGTCATATCCGGTCTCACCCAGCCCGAAGATACCCTGAAGGTTTCCACCGACACTCTGGCCGATCGTTCCTTCGGCCAGGATCGCGCCCCTGGACCCGTAAATTTCAAGCCGCGTTTTGGACGCCTCGTCCGGAATGCAGTAGAAACAATCGACCGTGGCATGGGCTCCGGATTTGAACTCCAGGAGGGTCGTCGATGCGTCTTCGGATTTATATTTTTGCACGAGATTTCCGGTCAGGGCGGTCACGGTTTTCGGTTTACCCGCGAAATATTCGAGCAGATCATACAGATGAGTCGCCATATCGATCAGAGCCCCCCCACCGCCCTTTTTGGGGTCCTGTCGCCAAGCCCCTTTTATCGGCGGATACCAGCAGGACAGCTGGGCTCGCATGTAGACGATCTTTCCCAGTTTGCCTGCTTCGATCAGCTCTTTGATTTTCTGATGAGCGCCGTGAAATTTCATCATGTACCCTTCCTGCAGAAAGACTTTGTTTTTCTTGCAGACAGCGACGGATTCTTTGGCTTCTTTCAAACTGACGGTGAGTGGTTTTTCGCAAAGAATATGTTTTTTCTTCGCCGCCGCCAGTTTGATCTGTTTGGCATGCAGGTGGGCGGGAGTGGCGATATAGACGGCCTGCACCGCCGGATCGTTCAGCAGGTCGATTTCTTTGGTGTAATAGTTGGGAACATTAAAATCTTTAGCGATTTTCTCGATATTGGCCACGTCCATGACGGCCACCAGTTCGCAATTTGGTGCCTGGATCAAACCGGGAATCGTTTTGCGGTAAGCAATTCCGCCAGCCCCGATCACTCCCCATCTCACTTTCTGTGCCATAGATAAATCTCCTAATTTCTAAAAAAACTTTTTAATCTGTAACCGCTGGAGTAACAGTGCAGCAGCTAGGTTCATAACAGATTATCGCATCTTTTTCAAGAGGGCAGTTTGCCCTTCTAACCTGTGTTGGCTCTCTTTACGCATTTTGTGTTTACGGTAACGGATGACGGCTTTATAGATGAGTGGATAGGTAATCAGGGTTACCAAAAGCCCCACCACGCAGCTTCCCACCCAGAGTTCCAGCCCGATTTCCATGGTAACATCCATCAGACGGGACCAGAAGGAGGCATCCCAAATATCCAGGCGAGTCGTTTCTTTCATCAGGCCGAGGATTTGCGCTTTGATTTGCGGGTCCACACTCCAATTTCCGGTCAATAGAAAATGTCCGACAAGATAGCTAAAGCCGTAGATGGCGGGGTTTGTCAGAGGATTGGTCACCCATGCCATCGGGATCACCACCGCCTTGTTGGCCCGCAAAATCGCCGCCAGGGCGATAGCCAGAACGGTTTGCAGGCCGAACGTCGGGGTCCATGCGACAAAAATCCCCACCGCCGCGCCGAGGGCGATCCGATGAGGGGTATCGTCCACGTGCAATATATGATGAAGGAAAAGATCCTTGACTTTTTTAAAGGTTTTTTGAATCACTACAACTCAAACTCCAGCAGGACCTTTTCGTCGTAGGTGCTGCCGATGGTAATATAATCCAGGACTTCGCCTTTGATAACATTGGCCCGATGATTATGACCCGACAGGCACAAACACAGGGTCGGGTGATTGTCCAAAACCTCCCTGAAACGTTGACTGCCGAGAAAGGCGGCGGCGAAGTCCCAATTGCTGTTTTGGCGATACCAGATCAGTTTTCGGCAGGGAAGATGATGAAAGACGGCCACCATTTTTTCGCAATTCCGGGAAACACCGATTAAATCGGTCTGAAGCTTTTCGATCAGATGTTCCACGAATTCTTTGTCGCTCATGGGAAGGTTAACATACTGCCCATCCCGCCACGATGTCGTAATGTCCCGGTGTTCCGGCAAAAGTTGATCGGTCGGATCAAGCAAATGCTGGTATTCCGATAATCGCAAAGCCCGGCCAGGACCGACTTTGGCTTCGTAAAATCGCATGGGAATCTTTAATCCCTCGTCCCGGAAACTGTAATCGTACCAGCCGATGTTTCCGACAAATCCAATGTGGTCGACGATCTTCGGTTGATGGTCGAGCATCCAAAATCCTGCCTCCTTGGCCAGACGGGGGAGGTGCTTGGACCATTTTTCAAAGGAACATTGCCCAGGTCGAACCCATAAGTCGTGATTCCCCGCCACCAGGAATTTTTCTCCCTTAAATTTGGAAAATAACTCCAGGCAGCCTAAAAAATGTTCCGGACCGATCCCAGCGATGTCCCCAGCCAGGATGAGAACGTCTCCGCCTCGCAGAACCGTCTTGCGGGCAAGTTCCTCGGCGGGCTCCTTAGATCGTTTGATATTATAATGTAAATCGCTGCTGGCTAATATTCGCATGATGATGATTGTATCCGATGCCCCGAAATGTGTCAAAACGATAAAGTTTACCTTGAGAGATATGCTTTCTTTTTATATTATTTGTGGTAATTCTTTGTGTAGAGACGCACTGCATGCGTCTGTCTGATTTTTTTAGTCGAGGTAGTAAAAGTGAAAGTGTCCGAATTACCATCGCAATATAATCCGCGAGACGTTGAGCCGAAGATTTACCAATTCTGGCTGGATGGAAAATATTTTCATGCCGAACCCGATCCTTCTAAGAAACCTTATTGTATTGTCATCCCCCCGCCGAATGTAACGGCTGCTCTTCACATGGGTCATGCCCTGAACAATACGCTACAGGATATTTTGATCCGTTACCATCGGATGCTGGGTGACAATACGGTGTGGATTCCCGGCACCGATCACGCCGGTATCGCGACGCAGACGGTGGTTGAAAAACGCGTGCTGGCCGAAGAAGGCAGACGGCGAACCGATTTCAAGCGAGAAGAATTCGTCGCTAAAATTCAGGCATGGAAGGATCAATACGAATCTCACATCTTGAGCCAGCTAAAGGCGATGGGATGTTCCTGCGATTGGGACCGCACGCGATTTACAATGGACCCGACCTGCGCACGGGCGGTGCGCGAGGCGTTTTTCCTGCTGTTTAAAGAGGGCTTGATCTACCGCGGCAAACGTCTGGTCAACTGGGACCCGGCCACACAGACGGCCCTGGCCGACGATGAAGTCGAAATGCAGGAAATCGACGGTCATTTTTGGTATTTGAAGTATCCGCTGACCGAACCGGTGGAGATTGACGGTGAAACGATTGAATATATCCCCGTGGCCACCACGCGGCCGGAAACGATGCTCGGCGATACAGCGGTGGCGATGAATTCGCGTGACCCGCGAGCGAAATTTCTGGTCGGCAAAAAAGTAAATTTACCCATTGTCAATCGCCAGATACCGATCATCGAAGATGATTACGTCGTACTGCCCGATCCCAACAGCGAAGACGTTAAAGCCAAATATGCGACCGGATTTTTAAAAGTAACCCCCGCCCACGACCCCAACGATTACGAAATCGGTCAGCGGCACAATCTGCCCATCATCAACGTATTAGCCCCCGACGGAACGATCAGCGATCAGCACGGGTGGACGGATATCGGCGGTGCCGAGGAATTAGGCCTTCTCGGTCTGGATCGTTACGAAGCCCGAGAATCCATCGTCGAATGGTTCCGCGAAAACGACCTGCTCGCCGACGTAAAACCCTATCGCCACAGCGTAGGACACAGTTATCGCAGCCACGTGCCCATCGAACCGTACCTGTCTGATCAATGGTATGTGCAAGTAACGGACAACCGATTGGCCAATGCAGCCCTCCGCGCCATGGCGGACGATCAACACGATAAAAACACCGAACAGGCCAACAAACGTAAACCCCAGAAAAAATCCTGGGAAGGCAAACTCCATTTTTACCCCGAACGTTACGCCAAGACCTTCCAAACCTGGCACGAAAATATCCGCGACTGGTGCATCAGTCGACAACTTTGGTGGGGACATCGGATTCCTATATGGAGTATTAAAGAGGGAAAAATACCTGCATCGGACCAACGAATTAAGTTTTTTGATGACCTTGGACTTGAGGTCTATGAAAAGCAAAATCGATTAGTAGCACGCTCACGAGATGGTGGACCCATTAATATTCACTTCCATGCAGATTATATTGATATTTCCGAAAGTTATTTCTGTATAAAAGATATTAATGATAGGGAATTAATTGGAATCATTGAAGAATTTGGCTGCGTACAAGACCCTGATGTCCTCGATACTTGGTTCAGTTCCGCCCTTTGGCCGTTTAGTACGCTGGGGTGGCCGGAAAAGACAGACGCACTTGAAACTTGGAATCCGGGGAGTTTGCTTTGTACAGCAAGGGAGATTATTACCCTTTGGGTATCGCGGATGGTGATGACGAATTTGTTTTTCCTGGATCGTTTGCCGTTCGACAACGTTTATATTCATGCCATGCTCCAAGACGGCCAGGGGCGTAAAATGTCCAAGTCGCTGGGCAATGGGGTCGATCCGCTGGACATTATCGAAAAGTACGGGGCGGACGCGATGCGATATTCGCTGGCGGCCCTGACGACTGGGATGCAGGATATCCGCATGCCTGTGAAAAAGGAAAAAATGCCCGACGGACGGGAAATCAATACTTCCGACCGATTCGATATCGGGCGAAATTTCGCCAATAAGATTTGGAACGCCGCCCGGTTTACCATGATGAATCTTGAAGACGCGGAATCGCCCCAACCGCTGGCAATTAAAAGTCTCACCCGCGAGGACCGATGGATTATTTCGCGATTAAACCAGGCGGTCGATCAGATAACCACAGCCATCGACACTTATGAATTCGCCGAGGCATCGGCGGTGATTTATCGTTTCTTCTGGAACGAATTTTGCGATTGGTACCTCGAATGGATCAAGCCGCGGATGCGCCAAGCCGGCCAAAGCAAACAGCAAGCCCAGCAGGTTCTCGCCTTTTGTCTGGATCAGACCTTGCGACTGCTTCATCCCGCCATGCCGTATCTGACCGAACAGCTCTGGCAATATCTGCATGAAATTTATCCGAACCGGATGCTGGATCAGACACTCGTCTGTGATAAACCTCTGGTTATTTCCGATTGGCCTAAGGTTTGTGCGGATCGTTGCGATTTAGCCGTCGAGCAGGAAATGGAACAGTTGCAGAATTTGATTCGCGCGTTTCGTGATGTGCGGACAACCGTTAATCGAATTCGTTCGGCCAACAAGGAAAAATCGTTCAACGAATTGCCTTTTGCCCTGATTCGCTGCGGTGTGGAACAAGCGAAGCTTATCACCGATGCCAAACCGATGATTTGCGAACTTGGATACGTAAGTGATTTGAAAGTCGATGCCCAGGCGGAGATTCCTCCGGGAAGCTCCGTAAAAGTATTGACCTGCCCCTCGGGTCAGGCGATTGAGTTGATTATACCGCTGGCGGAGTTGATCGATATCGGACAGGAAAAAGTGAGAATCGAAAAAGAGCTTGCTGAACTTGAAGGCCACATCAGCCGGTCCGAAGCCCGACTCGCCAACGAAAGTTTCGTCAGTAAAGCTCCGCCCAAGGTGCTTGAAGAGCATCGCCAAAAACTTCAGGAACTAAAAACCCGCCGGGAATCGTTGACTTTGACTTTGGCGGAATTGAAATGACACATTTACTGACTTTTACGGAAATTTATAAGGAGCGTATTTGGGGCGGTCGAAATTTCAAGCGAGTATTCGGCAAACGCTTGCCGGAAAATGTTTCCATCGGCGAATCATGGGAACTGGCCGATTTACCGGAAAATAAATCGGTTGTGGATATCGGACCGGCGGCGGGAAAGAATATTGCCGAACTTGTTAAAGAATGGAAGAGCAAGTTGCTGGGTTCAGCCGGTCTGGACGGCGGGCAATTTCCTCTTTTGATTAAGTTTCTCGACGCGAACGATATTTTATCCGTCCAGGTCCATCCGGATTATGAATCCGCCGCCAGACTCGGTGGATCGGTTCGGGCCAAATACGAAGCCTGGTATGTGGTGGACGCGGAAAAAGACGCTTACGTCTATGTCGGATTCAAACCAGGCATAGACATCGACGATGTTAATCGCGCGGTAACCGAAGGCACGCTGGCCGATCTCCTCGTCAAGCTTCCCGCCCGAAAAGGCGATTTATTTTATATACCGGGCGGAACCGTTCATGCCATCGGTTCTGGATTGGTCATCGCCGAGGTCCAGACACCTTCCGACTCCACATTTCGACTCCATGATTGGAATCGTATCGATGTCAAAACCGCCAAGCCCCGTGAATTGCACATCGAGCAGGCCCTCCAATGCATTCGATTCGATATCACCTCCGAGTTGCCGGCCATCGCACCGACTTTTCGTATTACAAAAAATATCCGACCCACGGGCGATTCGATTTCCCTCCCGGTCGGCCAACCGCTGGCCTGGGTCATGATCGACGGAGCCGGGGTGATGACCGATGGCACGGTGAGCATTAACTTAAAACCCGGAAAAGTCGTCCTGATTCCCGCCGGTGTCGCCAAAGCCACCGCTGATTTTACTTCCCAATCCATATACCTTGAAGTTACACTGGAGTGAAATGACTAAATCCTAATGACTAATGTCGAATTCATAAATGACTAGTGATGAACATAAATATGACCTTGAGGAAAGAACGGCACGCTTCGGGGAAGCGATAATTTTATTTGCCAGGGAAATACCCAAAAATCCGATAACGTTGCCGCTTATTAATCAATTAATTCGTTCGGCAACGAGTGTCGGCGCAAATTATTGTGAAGCGGATGACGGGGAATCAAAAAAAGACTTCAACCACAAGATCGGATTGTGTAAAAAGGAAGCTCGGGAAACTAAATATTGGCTGCGAATGGTCGCGACCGCGGAACCAACTTTGAAAAATAATGCGAGAACTCTCTGGACGGAGGTCAAGGAGCTTCACCTGATATTCGCAGCCATTTTGCGGAAAAGCAAAAATTAGTCATTAAGGAATTAGTCATTGATTAGACATTAGTCATTAGGATTTAGTCATTTTTAATATGGAGTTATTATTATGAAGAAAAATGTAAGCTATCTTTTCATGTTTGTTGTCGTAATGGCGGCGGTCGTCTGGTTCGCCGGGTCCGGAAATGCCGCGCAGAAAAATTCGCCAATGCCGACAAAAGCGGCGGTGGTGGATATAGTAAAAGTCTTTAATGACTATCAGCGGACCAAGGAAATTAATGAGCGGTTGAACAAAGAGCAGGTCGAGTTGCAAAATCAGCGTAAACAGAAAATCGATCGGGTCGAAGCCCTCAAGGCCCAACTCGACAGTCTGCATCCCGACAGCAAGGATTATTATCAGCGAGAAAAAGAACTGCTGGAGCGTTCCATCGAATTGAAAAATTTCACCGACATCAAGGCTGAAGAGATCAAACGGGAATTTCGAGTGATGACCGAAGATATTTATGGAGAAATGCTCAAGACCATCGAGTCGGTCGCGAAAGACGCCGGTTATGATCTGGTTCTCTATCTGGACCTGACGGATATTCACGGCGACAATTTCCCTGCCTTGCTGGAAAAAATTCGGGAGCGCAAGGTGCTGTACTCGACCAAAGAAATCGACATAACTCAAAATGTCCTGGAAGCTCTCAACCAGAACTATAAGCTCAAAGGTTCCTCGTCGAGCGAGTCCCCAAAAAGTGAAGAAACGCCCCTGAAATCGGGAAAAACACGAAGGAAGTAAGGGCTTTTTGTCATGCCTGATAAAAAATATTCACTGAAACAACTAGCCGAGATGTTAACCGGCGAGCCGGCGGGTCCGCATGATCTGGAGATTTACGGAGTCGGCGATCTGGCCCAGGCCGATGAAAATCAAATCAGTTTCATCGCCGATAAAAAGTATTTACCGCAATTATCGCAAACCCGGGCTTGTGCCGTTGTAACATCGCCACAAATCAAGGTCGAAATGCCAGCCATTATCGTTCAGCGCCCGGATTTGGCGTTTGCCAAATTACTCGAGATTTTCGCCCCCCCCCTGCCGCATCCTCCGCCGGGAAAACACCCTTCCGCCGTGGTCGAAGCAACGCTCGATCCGACTGTCGCCGTTGGGGCGAATTGTTACATCGGACCCCAAACTCTGATCGGTCCAAACACCGTTATTTACCCCAACGTGTATATCGGACCCAACGCCAAAATCGGAAAAGATTGCCTACTTTGGCCGGGGGTGGTTATCCGCGAACGAGTGATCATCGGGGACCGTGTCATTATTCACCCCAACGCGTGCATCGGGGCAGATGGGTTTGGGTATAATCTGATCGAGGGTAAACACGTTAAAATCAATCATATCGGCACGGTCATCGTCGAAAATGACGTCGAAATCGGGGCTGGGGCTTGCATCGACCGCGCCAAAGCCGGAGCCACAACAATTGGGTTCGGGTCCAAGATTGATAATCTCGTGCAAATCGGTCATAATGTAACGATTGGACCTAATTCGATTCTAGTCGGCCATGTCGCAATTGCCGGCAGCGCCACGCTGGGCGCGTATGTCGTGTTAGGAGGAAAAGTCGGTGTTCGCGAGCACGTTAAGATCGGCGACAAGGCAAAGGTGGCCGCTTATTCGTTAATCAGCAAGAACGTGCCGCCAGGACTGGTGGTTAGTGGAATACCGGCCATCGAAAATCATGATTATCTGCGGCAGCAGGCATCCCTTCGGCGGTTGCCGGAGTTGGCGGTCAAAGTTACGGAGTTGACTAAAAAAATAAATGAGCTTGAGCAAACAATACACAATCTCAAAAGAAGCGGAGCTTGACGGCAAAGGGTTATTTACCTCCGAGCCGGTCCATGTCCGGTTCAAACCCGCCCCCGCCAACAGCGGGGTGGTCTTCGTCCGCACCGATCAGGGAAGCCCCGTCCGAATTCCAGTCAGGCCGGAAAATATCACCCGCCGACCTCGAAGAACGTCTTTACGAAACGGAACGATCGCCGTGGAAACCGTCGAGCATTGCCTAGCGGCCATTTCAGGACTGGGGATCGACAATATCGAAATCGAATTGACCGGTCCGGAGCTGCCCGGTCTCGACGGCAGCTGCAGGCCTTTTCTTCAGGCCTTGCAGGAGGCGAAACTTCAGGAACTCGATGTCCCTCGGCAGATATATCAGATCACCGAAGCCATAACCGTTCGCGAGGGCGATGCCATGATCGCCGCGCTTCCCGGGGAAACGGATGAACTCAGTATTCTTTATGATTTGGATTATTCCAACAATAACGCCATCGGTCGGCAGGTCTATGCGCTAAATCTAACGGCGGAACAATTCGCCACCGAGATCGCGCCGGCCCGAACGTTTTTGCTTCAGCAGGAGGCGGATTACCTTCGCCAAAGCGGATATGGCACGCATCTGACGTACCAGGATATTCTGGTGCTCGGAGCCGACGGCAGTCCGATTGAAAACGAATTTCGGTTTCCAGACGAGCCCGTTCGCCATAAAATTCTCGATCTGATCGGCGATTTGGCCGTCCTGGGCCGACATATTACAGGGAGAATCGTCTGTTACAAATCAGGCCATTCACTCAACCATGCCCTGGTGAAAAAAATTTCCGCCCGAATCAAACAAATCGAACTGGATAGAAAAATCGCCGCAAAACCCATCATGGACATCCGGCAAATTCAACGAATTTTACCGCATCGCTATCCATTTTTGCTGGTGGACCGGGTCATTGAGATCGACGGCGACCGACGGGCCGTCGGAATCAAAAATGTCACAATCAACGAACCTTTTTTCCAGGGTCATTATCCCCAGCAACCGATCATGCCCGGAGTGCTGATCGTCGAAGCCCTGGCCCAGCTCGCGGGATTGCTCCTCAGCCAGAAATTGGAGCATACAGGTAAACTCGCCGTGCTTCTGAGCATGGATAACGTCAAAATGCGCCGACCGGTGATCCCCGGCGACCAACTGATCCTGGAGGCTTATACCGTTCGAGTGAAACAGCGGACCGGACACGTCCGATGCGCCGCGCGCGTCGGCGATGCCTTGGCCGCGGAGGCCACAATTAAATTCATGCTCGTGGACGCTGATAGCGGACAATCGTAGAGACGCATTGCATGCGTCTCTTTTTTTCCGAAGGAAAAATTATGCCGAAAATCGCGATAAATGTTTATATTGATCCTGATGCACAATTGGCCGACGACGTGCAAGTCGGTCCGAATTGTTATATCGGACCGAAGGTTTCAATCGGACCTGGATGCAAATTACATAACAATGTAACGATCATGGGATCGACCACCATCGGGCACCAAAACGAATTTTATCCAAATAGCGTGATCGGCGGGGATCCACAGGACCTGAAATTCAAGGGCGGCTCAACTCAGTTGTTCGTAGGATCGAATAATATCTTTCGGGAAAACGTTACCGTCAATCGCGGAACCGAAGTCGGCGGCGGGAAAACGGTTATCGGAAACGGAAATTTATTTATGGTGGGAGTGCACATCGGCCATGATTGCGTGGTGGAAGATCATGTGATCATCGCCAACAACGCATTGATCGGCGGACACGTAAAACTCGAGCGTTCCACGGTCATCGGAGGCGGAGCGGCCATTCATCACTTTGCCACCATCGGTCGAAATGCCATGATCGGAGGACTTACCAGGGTGGTCACCGATGTTCCGCCTTTTATGATCTTCGAAGGAAATCCGGGAATTGTTCGGGGCGTTAATAGTAAGGGGCTTTCCAGGAACGAATTTACCGACGAGCAAATCCAAGCCGTCAAAGACGCCTATAAAAAATTATTTCGAGGTGGAAATTTCCTTTCCGCACTTGCCGAACTTGATCAGGAGCCTAACGAAGATCGGAACCTAAAATATCTGATTGATTTCATGCGGCGAAGTCTTCAGGGAAAATATGGCCGGTATCTGGAAACCATCCGCCACGATACCCCCGAAGATATCGGTAACTTTTACAAGGATAAATAACCATGACCACGTCAAAACTGCGCGCCGCCGTCATCGGGGCCGGCCACATGGGAAAACATCACGTCCGTATCTATTCACAATTACCGCAGGTCCAGCTCGTCGGCGTGGTCGATGCGAATATGGATCGCGCCAGGGAAATGGCAACGCAATACAATTGTCAGGCCTTTGAAAACATCAATGAAATTCTCGATAAAATCGATATCGCGTCCGTCGCCGTTCCGACGATCTATCATCTTTCCGTCGCCTCCGAATTAATCACCGCCGGAAAGGCCGTCCTGATTGAAAAACCGTTGGCCCCTGATTCCGCCCAGGCCCAGAAAATTCTCGACCTGGCCAAAAAATACCAGACCATCGTCCAGGTCGGACACACCGAGCGGTTTAATCCCGTCGTCAGGGCCATGCGCCGGCTTGGAATTCATCCGCGATTTATCGAAACAAATCGAATCAGCCCCTTTACTTTCAGGTCCGCCGATATCGGTGTGGTGCTCGATATGATGATTCATGATATCGATATAGTCCTCAGTCTGACCGGTCAAAAGCCCTCACAGGTGGACGGCGTAGGAGTCGCAGTTCTCGGTATTCCGGAAGATATCGCCAACGTCCGCCTGACGTTTCCCAACGGCTGCGTCGCGAACCTGACCGCCTCTCGCCTCGCGCTGAAGACCGAACGAAGAATCCGCGTCTTTTCCGAACAGGCTTACTTGAGCCTCGACTACCAGAAAAAAACCGGCATCGTCATTAAAAAAGACGCCAATGCCGATATCATCAAACTAGCCCGCGAGAAAAAAATCGACGACCTGGCCCAACTCGCGGGTTTTGATTATTCCAAACTCGTCAAAGTCGAACCCATCATCATTACCGACGAGGAGCCATTACGCGCCGAACTCGAAGCCTTCGTCAACGCCGTCCTCAACCATACCGAACCGGAAGTAACCGCCGAAGCAGGGTTCGCCGCCGTCGAAACCGCAGAACGAATCGTCCAATCCATCAAAGAACATAACTGGAAACTTTAAACTTCCGGTTCCTCTCCTGCGAGCAGGCGAATGGTAATCTCGGCAAGGGTAACCACGTCGAGGAAATTATGATGAATAACATGCTTCAATTTCCGGGCGTCAAGGTTTTTGACAAAATCGTGATAGACTTGGGGAATATCGGCTCCGTCGATATCGCCGCGCCGCGCCCGGCGGCAAAGGAAAAGTTCGACGGTTTGCAGCTGGCAGTTGGGCAGGTGCCTTTTCCATCGCTTCCTCGCCTCCAGGAGCATATCCAGATGTGTCGGAGCCTGGGGAACGTCCACCCGATGAATGATCGCGCGTTCCATAATACTGGGCAGATCAAATCGTTTTCCGTTGTAGGTTACAAGCACCTGCGTCGCGGACAACCGTTCCGCCGCGGCGGCGAGAATCCCCGCCTCTTGCGTATAATCTCTGGCCAGGGCTTGCTCAATGACGAAATCATTTTCCCCGTCGAAATAACACCACCCAATCAAAAAAATCGAAGTCCCGGAAAATCCGCAGGTCTCGATATCAAGATAGGTAACGCAAGGCGGTGTAGCCGCAGTGAGCGCATTCAACTCATGACCGGCGCATTTCAAATCAAGCAATTGGCCCGCCCCGAACATCACTTTTTTATAAAGTTGAACAATCGAAGCCGCCTCAGGCCAAACGGCGGTCAGATTTTTTCGTATTCGATAATATGTCCCCGCCGGCAGTTCAATATTTTCCCCATTCACCGTCTCTTCCAGCCGGATTATTTCTCTTCCCGGCTCTGAATTTCTATTTTGCGTTTCCCTGCTTTTAGCCCAGTAGGAACCCAAAAATATCTTCGACTTGTCCAGCTTGCCAGCCAACTCTTCCAGTTTTCTAAGTTTATCAGATGGAAACATCACTGTAATTCTAGCCGATTAAACCCAACCATGAAAGCACCTTCTTGATCTCCTTTAAGAGGCACGACCGTAAGGGAGTGTTCTTGATGGATTACCAAATTTTAAAGTTATCGCTGTACGCATAAAACGAGGAACGTTATAATGAGGTGCTTTGGAGAGGTGTCCGAGTGGCTGAAGGAGCAGCATTGGAAATGCTGTGTGCCCTTAATTGGGCACCCAGGGTTCGAATCCCTGCCTCTCCGTTTTAATGTTTGAACATCGGCACAAACCGTTACTTCCCCGGCACGCCTTTTTTTGGCGGCTAGCCAAATTCACCCTCATTTCTTCATGCCTGATCGGCTTTTCATTATTGATCGGCATGCTGGGCTATCAGCGCTATGAAGGAATGTCCTGGGTCGATGCCTTCGTCAATGCCGCCATGATCCTCGGAGGAATGGGTCCGGTAGGCGAATTGCACACCAGCGATGGAAAAATCTTCGCCGGATGTTACGCCCTATACTGCGGCCTGATTTTGATCGCGTCCATCAGCATCATCCTCGCCCCCATCGTCCATCGCTTCTTCCACCATTTTCATGCGGAAATCGAATCCGACAAATCTTAAAAATGTCATTGCGAGCGAAGCAATCTCATTCTTCCTCGCATATCTTTTTCATCGCCCAAGCCATATTCGCCCCCAAAACTCTCATCGTCTGCATCCCTTCCTCATCCTTTTCCACCTCGCCTTTATCCCGCCCGATCCCCATATTCCAGTACGAGGACCCAACCACGATCATTTCCTCGATCAGAAAAAAATGATTCATAGTATCAAACGCATGGATCGCTCCGCCCCGCCGAACCGCCACCACCGCCGCTCCTACTTTCCGCTTAAACAGACTCCCATTCATCTTAGCCACAAACCCCGTCCGATCAATCAGCGCCTTCATCTCCGCCGTCACATCAGAAAAATAAGTCGGCGACGCCAAAATAATCCCATCCGCCTCCGCCATCTTCTTAATGCAAGAATTCACAATGTCGTTCTTAACCGCGCACCGCCCATCCTTCTTCGCCGCGCATTTATAACACGCCCGACACCCCCGTATCTTCTTCCCCGCCAACTGCACCATTTCCGTATCAATCCCCTCTTTTTCCAATTCCGCAAAAATCGTTTTGACAAGTATCGCCGTATTCCCGTTTTTTCTCGCACTCCCATTAAACGCAATAACTTTCATCGAACAAACCTCGCTTTCTTAGTTTAGCAGTCGCCGGCACGGCAACTTCTTCTCTTAACTTTGCATTTTAATATTTGCAATTTGCAATTAAACTCTTTTCCACTTTTACTCTTTTCACATTCTTTTCTTCTTTCGTTAAGTGTAAATCAATGTCTACCCCAGAAATACATGTCAAGGCTTAAATCCCCAAACTCAGTTTGGCCCCAATCTTTTAAAATCCAGGAATTGGCCTTGAAAATTTACGAAAGAAACCTATAATCGATTTTTGCCTGATGGGCGTTCGGTAATTTTTGTTTGAGGTGATTTGCCATGAAAAATAGTCTTTTCCTTCCTATCTTTGTTGTGTTTATAGCCACAAATTACGGACTATCGCAAACTAGCCAGCCGGCGGAAGAGGCAAAGAAAAAGCCCATTGTGTTTCATTTCCAAATCTACGATCCCATCGAAGATTCCAAGCAGGCCGAGGCGTTAATTAATCGGCTGCACAGCGTTGGTCGCGACACAGATCGTGTTGTCGCAATCTCAATCGATACTCCCGGCGGCGATCCTGTGCTTGTTGAGAAAATGCTTGACGCAGTAAATGCTTTCCAGGGAAAGAAAATTGCCTTTATTGATTATGGAAGATACGGCGGATGTTTCGGGTATCCGGTCGCCCTTGCCCTGGCTTGCGATACTGTTATAATGCACCCAAAGGCCAGTTTAGGAACGAAGGAAAAGATTGAGCCGCTCGCCCTGGCCAACTGCAAGGGATTTCGTCCTTCGGAAATCCATCCACTCATGATGGATTATTGGAGACAAGGGGTTCCCTTAATCACTAAAGACCCCGAAATAGTCGAATGCGTAGAGAGGCTTTCCGTGGTTACTCAAAAACGCACATCTTCCGGGGGGCAGACCGTCGAAATGTTTAGCCAAAAAAGAACGGTTAGGAGTAGTGGCGGGCTTACGATACAGCATGTTTGTTTTGACGCACAAAAAGCCTTAGAATGTAAAATGGTGGATCGATTGGCCGATAAGATCGATCCGGAGGTTGAAGATGTTGTCGGCACGAAGAATTATGTCGATGCTGATATTCTTTTAAAATCCAACCTGGATAAAACAATACGAAACATGCTGGCAAAAGGCCAGATGTTGAACTCCAATACAAGGCACGTCGAGGGAGCGAAGGCCGAACTTGCGGCGTGCATTAGAAAGCAAAGCTCGGCGAAAACGGTGGCGCAAATTTTCAGAATACAACCTCATTTGCAGGTTATTTTGGCTAGACAACTCCAGAACGATTTTAAAGTTTATCCAAGCACGGCGTCGGGCTATATCCCAAGGGATTGGTTTCTGGACGATTTCCAAAAAGTAATCGATAGCTACGAAGAGCAAATCCAGACGCTTCGGGTAGATGCGGCAAGGGAAGAGCAGGAAAGAAAACGCAGGGATAATATTGGGGGCGGATACATCCAGAATGCCAACGAGCGAATCGGTCCTAATGATTCCGGGGGGTATAGAACAGGCCGCCGCAGCCGCAATAGAAGATAAAATGCAAAAAATGAATTTTTGGGAATGAAAGGCTCCTCCTCGGCCAAACATAGAGACAAGGTTTTTTTTCTTTCTTAAGCTGTCCGCTGTTTGCTGTACGCTGTCGGCTTGCCTCCTCGTCTACTTTCCCCTATAATTCCCTCATGGCTCGGAAGAAACGAAAATCGGATAACGCGATGTATCAACTCATCTTCGGTGATGAGAATAATTCATCTGCGCCTCAGCCGACGAAAACCAATCAATCCGAACAACCATTGACCGTCTCGGAATTGACCGATAAAATAAAATCCGCTATTAAAAAGAATCTTCCCGCCACCGTTCTCGTGGCTGGGGAAATTTCAAACCTCACCTTCGCCAGTTCCGGCCATGTCTATTTCACCCTCAAGGACGAGCAGTCCCAGATAAGCTGCGCCCTTTGGCGGTCCAACGCTGTAAAGGTAAAATTCGAATTGACCGACGGCCTCGCCGTCGTCGTTCAGGGCTACGTCGATGTCTATCCGCCTCGCGGCCAGTACCAGCTCTACGCCGAGCGCATCAGTCCCTTCGGACTCGGCGAACTGGAATTGGCCTTTCGGCAACTCAAGGAAAAATTGCAAAAAGAAGGCTTGTTCGACCCGGCCCACAAAAAACCGATCCCCGCTTTTCCGCTAACCATCGCCGTCGTCACCAGCCCCACCGGTGCGGCTGTCCGCGACATCCTCCGCACCCTCGAACTGCGCTGGCCCGTCGGAAAAGTCCTGCTCTACGGCGTCCAGGTCCAGGGCACCGAAGCTGCCCCGCAAATCGCCGCCGCACTGAATGATTTAAACAAAAACGCCGAACAATTAAAGATCGACGTGATCATCCTCGCCCGCGGCGGCGGGAGTCTCGAAGACCTTTGGGCCTTTAACGAGGAAATCGTCGCCCGTGCTATCTACGATTCGGCGTTACCGATCATCACCGGCGTCGGACACGAAGTTGACATCACCATCGCCGATTTTGTCGCCGACCATCGCGCCGCAACCCCCACCGCCGCCGCACAGGCAGCCGCGCCCGTTCTTGCGGAAATTCTGGCTGGGATTGAGGGGCAATATCAACGGCTGCGAAACGTAACAAGACAAAAAATGACCATCGAAAAAGGCAGACTAAAAAACCTGGCCGACCGCGGCATGTTCAAACACCCGCTCATAATCCTCGGTCCCTTTGCTCAGCGATTCGATGAAACCGTTCAGCGGCTTAATACCGCTTTGAAGAAAATTGCGACACAGAGCCGAAATCGAACTCACAACGCCGAACTGAAACTCGGAAAAATATCCCCAAACGTGTTATTAGCCAGAGCCAATAACACAATCGTGAAACTTTTACAGCAATTGGGCTATACCCTAAGTACGTTTTTGGCTACACAAAAAGGTAGCTTTGAGCAAAAAGTTACACTTTTGAAAATATTTACCGCCAATGTTGTGAAGACAAAATCAACAACGGTAACTCACCTGGACGCCAGGCTGTCCGCTCTGGATTACCGGCAGGTGCTCAATCGCGGATTTGCCATTGTCCGGCGGGAAAAAGATTCTAAAATAGTAACCTCTGTGGATATGATTGTAGCGAATGAAATGATGCAAACTGAACTGTTGGACGGAAAAATAACAAGTGAGGTAAAAGCAAAAAGTGACAAAAACTGAAGGTATCGTGAGGCCGGCGGTGATGCAGGACGTGGATGCGATCCACCATCTGATTAGCTATTACGCGGAACGGAACCAAATGTTGTTTCGGGTACTTGAGGATTTATTTGAACGGCTTCGGGAATTTCGCGTTTTCGCGGACGCCGCTGGTAAGGTGCTTGGTTGTTGCGGTTTGGCGTTGATGTGGCGAGACTTGGCTGAGATACGAAGTCTGGCGGTGGACCCGAATTACATCGGCTGTGGGATTGGCAAAAAGCTGGTCCTCGACGCTGTAAACGAAGCGCGGACCCTCGGCCTTAAACAAGTATTCGCCCTGACTTACGAATCTTCGTTTTTTGAAAAACTGGGATTCGTAGTCGTCGAGAAAGAAAAATTACCGCACAAAGTCTGGACGGACTGCATCCACTGCGAAATGCAAAATAACTGCCAGGAAATTCCCCTGGTTTTGGATTTGACATGAACAAATCGATCCGGTAGTGCACATTTTTCGAAATAGTGCAATTTTGGTGCAGTTTTGGTGCAATTCTTTAACCGCCAAGAAGAAAAGATTCTTTAGCCACGAATTACCCGAATGGGCACGAATATAAAGAGATTTAAACCACAGAGATCGCAGAGGACGCAGAGAAAATATTTATTTTTAGAGAGCGGGGAATTTGCCCTTCATGTTAAGTATAGCACATGGCTGGGGAAAAGCAAATTTTTCGGGGGGATTTTTGGGTCGTTTGCCAGTATATGGCATTATATACGTCTTGGTGAAAAAAGAGACAAATCACATTCGGATATCGTTACGGTTCGCGAATCGGTTATCGCTTTGAAATATGAATCACACCCTTCAGTATTTATTTCTTGGCCGTCTTCTGGTCTTCCCATTGCTGAGCGAGTTGTTCCATCTTCTTTTGAATTTTATCAAACCACGAACCGTTTTTCTTCTTCGGGTCAGGCGGTCGATTCTGCTCGTCCTCCAGATGCTGGCGGATGCGTTTGTTCTCCACCACGCCCAATAGCGAACTGGTTAAAATATAAAGATTCAATCCGCTCGGGGCATTGTAGAAGATCAGCCCCATGAAAATCGACATGAAGTACATCATGAACTTCTGCTGCTTGGCCTGAGACGGGTCCGCGTCCGGATTAGGTGCCGTCTGAGGACTGAATACCTGCTGGACGATAAAGGCAAGAAGAACCAGAACGGGCAGCACATTCAAGTCCTGAACATCGCCAATCATTCCTGAAAGCAGGGGAATTTTGTATGACTGAGAAAAATGGATTAACGCGTCCGATCCCGCCAAATCGCGGATCCAAAAGAAAAATGGCTGATGACGAAGCTCGAAGGTGTTATTCAACGCCGTCCATAACGCTATCCAAATCGGCATCTGCAACATCATCGGCAAACACCCCAAAATCTGTCCCGCCGGATTAACACCCTCGGCCTTGTACAATTCCATGGTGGCTTTATTTAATCCCTCCTTGTTGTTCTTGTATTTTTCCTTCAAGGCGCTGATTTTGGGATGAAGCTTCTGCATTTGCCGCTGCGACCGCATCATGTTCACCTGGCTGGACTTGCTGACCGGATGTAGCACGACCCGGACAATAACCACCAGTAGAATAATCGCTATTCCATAATTTCGCGTGACCAGGAAAAGCTTGTTCAGCAACCACGCCATGAAGTCCGCCAGCCACTGCATCGTGCACCATGAAGAGTCGAACGTGAGGGAGTAATTTCGTTCCAGGTACTTGCCCTGTGAAAAAAATGTGTGCGACTTGGGACCCAGATACAGATCAAAATTCATGTCCGCCTTTTTTTGAGGACCGACTGAAATAGGCTTGCTGACCCAGATCGTTGAAAGGTCTTTCCCCAGATCGGGAACACCCAGATCAGGCTCGGAGCTGTAAGTCTTCGCATCGACATAATCGATCAGTTTCCCGCTGATCTTTCCCTGGTCATCCACCGCCGCCATCAAGGCAGCGAAATATTTGTTCGTCTGACCCGCCCAGACCGCCTGTTCATCCACTGCGCCCATTCGACGCATCTGGTCGGCTAGTTTCAGCAAGTCGGACCGAAGGGCACTGGTAGCCTGGATACCGTCCCGACCAGACCGCCTAAGTCCGGCATAGACCTTCCGGTCTTCACTTCGAGGGTCCTCTTTCCGAATTCCCACCAGCCCTTCCTGCCGAATGACTGCCTTAAGGTTTTCACCGCTGAGATTTTCAAGCTCGATGTTAAATTTCAAATCGAGAGTGCCTTTCTTCAACTCGAAGGTCTTGCCCACTCGCATCAATTTCTGACCCTTGCGATCTATATCGATCCAGAATCTTACCTGCTGGCCATCCGCGTTGTGTGCGACCTTGTAAAACCACTTGGTATCATCCAGGCCGACCGTAAATAATTCGTTGCCCTTATCATCCATCAAAATGAGCTTTTCCGTGCTCAACGAATATCGCTCACCCGACGGATACTCCACCGGTGAAATCAACCGATATCCCTGTTTGGCATCGGACACGCTTTCCGCATAGTCGCTCAACTGGGCCGTTTTCAACGACGCCCCGAAATTGCTGAACGTCGTGCGCATCTTATAACCGTTGCCTTTGACGCTATTCCCGATGGTGATATTATCGTTTCGACTCTTGTCCTGATCCAGAAACACCGCCTGCGTGCTTGCCGGCTGGGTTTTCGGAGTCCTCGCCATTTGTGTCGAAGCCTCCTGCGTGGTCGGACCGCTGGTGGTTGCCGGAACCTCCGTTTTGGGCGGCGCGGGCCAGAACTTCGCACTGAACTGCTGCAAAACGATCCAGAATAACAAAGCCAGCATAATCGCCGTAATCAATCGTCGAGATTCCATATCCACCTTTTATATAAATGCAAAAGTAGTGTCTGAAGTTTGAAATAACTACAAACGGTTAATACTATTCCAAAGATCAAGATAAATCAAATGTTTTCACGGTAAGTTATAATGGCCGCCTCTTTAAGAGGCACGACCGTAAAGGAGTGTTCTTCCCACGGCCCACAAAAACAATTCCGTAGGAATTGTGCCACGGCTGGCTAGTCCAGGCGTGCTCCTCTTTTTCATTTTAAAAGACACGGCCGGACAAGCCGACAGTGGCACGGGTCCGAGTAAATATGAAACTGGGGAAATGATATGAAAATCTACAGGTGTTTATCTATGGTTCTGCTGGCAGTATTCTTTGATGACCCTGGTAAATGCCTGCCCGAAATCCTTGCACTTTTTCTCGCCGACACCGTTTACTTCAAGGAAATCATCCAGGGTCTTGGGTTTCAGCCGCGCCATATCCCGCAAAGAGGTATCGCCGAAAATAATAAAGGCGGGGACGGACCTCTGCTCCGCGATTTGGCGGCGGAGGATTCGTAATTCCTCGAAAAGACCGCGATCCACACCGCCCCAGGATTTGACCGTCACTTTTGACAGTTTGGTGTTTTTTTCGCGTTTGGGAGGCGGCTGAAGCAGACGAGGAGTTTCTTTTCCTTTCAACACCCCCCAGCCTTTTTCAGTCACATTTAAAACATTGTACTCACCGACCTTTTCCATGTAACCCTGAGCAGCAAGTTGCTCGACCCAGTCCCGGACGATCCGCTTATTAAACTCTGAAAGGATCCCCCATGTGCTGAGTGCATCATGGCCGTTATCCGTGATCCGCTGTTCTTTCGAGCCTATCAGGACCATCGCGGTATAATCGCCGCCGAATTTTTCGTTCAATCGCAGGACACAGGAAATAATTTTCTGGGAAACGATCAGGGCGTTTTGGACTAAATTCAAATCACCCAGGCAGACATCGAAGCCTCGCAGCTTTCCTTTCCCAAATCCTGGCCGAAATATTTCACAAGGCCCTGATGCCTGCAGGAAACACCGGTGCAGAAATTGTAAATGCCCTTGAGCTTGGTCAGTCCGATCTCGGCGGCATCGACGGATTCGGTATTTCCCAAAATGCTCTGCCAAACCCCATAATCACCGCCCGAATAAAACAAACAGCACTCCGCCTCCAAACCATCTCGACCCGCCCGGCCGCTTTCCTGCTGGTAATGCTCCAAAGATTTCGGCATCCCCGCGTGAATAACGTAACGGACGTTGGATTTATCAATTCCCATCCCAAAAGCAACGGTGGCAATGATGATATCCACTTTCTCCTGAATAAACGCGTCCTGATTCTTTTTGCGTTCATCGTCGGTCAATCCAGCATGATAGGGAAGAACGCTGTAACTTTTCGCCGCCAGCGTTTGGAACATTTCATCGACGTCGGCCCGGCGGATGCAGTAAATGATTCCCGATTCCGATGGATGACGTTCGAGAACTTCACAAACCTGGTTGACTATGTTACCTCGCCGCATCACCTTGTAAATCAAGTTCGGACGATCGAACGATCCGACGAGCATTTGTGGATTCCTTAATCCCAATTCCCTGGCGATATCATCCCGAACATGCGGTGTGGCGGTGGCGGTATAGGCGTGTATCGCGATTTTTGGAAACGCCTCCTTTAAAACCCGCAGCCCCCGATACTCAGGACGAAAATCATGACCCCACATACTGATGCAATGAGCCTCATCCACGGCAATAAAGGAAATTTGAAACTGCTGGAGATATTCGATAAAATCTCTGCCCACCAGCCGCTCCGGCGCCACATAGAGCAGTTTCAAATTGCCGCTACGAATTTTCTCCCCCACCTCTCGCCGTTCCTGGGCGGACAAACTGCTGTTCAGGCAGCCCGCTGGAACTCCATACCCCGTCAGCGCGTCGATCTGGTCTTTCATCAGTGAAATCAAAGGCGAAACGATAACCGCCAATCCGGGCATCACCACCGCCGGGGCTTGAAAGCACAGCGATTTACCTCCGCCCGTCGGCAAGATGACCACCGAGTCCCTTCCAGCCACCACGCAGGACATCGCCTCCTGCTGAAGAGGAAGAAACCGGTCGTAACCCCAATAGTGTTTTAAAATACCGCGAAGTTGTTCCATTCACCCTTCCTAACAATCACCAACCTCGAATTGGTTACTATATCGTCGGCAAATCATCCAATCAATCCAGAGCTATTTGCGATGACTGGAAGTGTATGAATTATCAGGGGATATAAAAATGTTATTTTTGAATTTATCCCGCGAATATGCATTTATACGGGAATTATTTTTGAAATTTTATCTTTTCCGCGAAAT
>Ga0265292_1000439_pt1 | contig 60284 bp, 62 predicted proteins | sample Munlanlewell296A_FD_189080 | JGI IMG/M metagenome (GOLD analysis project Ga0265292, IMG submission 189080) | Leachate microbial communities from a municipal landfill in Southern Ontario, Canada - Leachate well 296A | ecosystem: Engineered > Solid waste > Landfill > Unclassified | place: Canada...
GAGCCGGGCGGGTTTCTCTTTTCCCGGCGCTGGATCACCCTCGATGTTTGAATCTTGACATTCGGGGCTTTCGACGCAAAGCTACCAACATCCTGTTACTGCTTCGCGCGCCCGGAACCTTGGGCGCGGTCGGGGGACCATGATGCGGTCGGCCGGTCGATGCCGCGGCGTGTTCGCCGCCGGAATTGCCCTGCGGGGGGGGCGAGACCCTCCCCGCGTAGGTGCGCGCGGAGTGAAGACGCCCGTAGCCTCATCGAAGCAGTGTCTCGTTCACGCGCATGTCTCTACGTCGCGCCGAATCAAGTTCGGCGAAAGCATCCCTCGAACGACAAGGAGCAAGGCATGCGACGATTCGCGATTATCTGTGTGCTCGTGTTGGGATCGGCAATCATGGCCACTGCCGCCAATGCGGACACGGAGAGCTGCAATCCTCCGTCCTGCAGTGGTGTGGGAGTGCCGCCGACATCCGGCGGCGGCAACTTGTACGGGCCTTTCAACATTCCGGTGTCTGTCCCGCTTCCATCGAACCAGTCTGCAGTTTTCTGCTACCCCAACGGGAACATGTGCTACGGCGCCGCGTTTGGTTCGAACTCCGCCGTAGTGACGCTGAAGAAGAGCGACAGTGCGACGTACTGGTACAACCTCGGCGGGGCGTCGGTCGTGGTGGACACGGAGAAGATCTCCGTGACCTACTACCCGCCTTCTGCCCCTGGGGCTGGCGTCGCGCCGGGGAGTCAGCCGCAGGTAGTCCCGTCGGCGAATCCCCACGTCTGCCCAGTCGCGGGCACCCGGCCCACCTGCTGAGGCAGGGCCTCTTCGATGTGGCGGTTTCGAGTCCTGGCGCTTGCCCTTGCGCTCGCGCTCTGCCCTCTTTCGTGGGCGCCTGCGACCGCGCGCGCGCCGGGCTCGACACCGCCTAGGTGCGTATCTCATCTGAACGATCCTGTACCTGCCCTTGGAGTGCTGCCCTTTGCGAATGCTCCGTGTCCCGGCGTGCGGCCCGGGGGTCTTGTGCTCACGGGCGCCGAGCAGTGCACCCTCAGTTTCCTGTTCCGGGGAGCCGACCGGCATATCTACATTGCGACGGCAGGACACTGCCTCCTGGCGGAGGAGGGTGAACGCTTGTGGCGGCCGGGGACGGGTCCCCGAGCCAGGACGCCCGATCTCTTCGCCGCCGGCATAGAAGACGAGTTCGGCATCGCTCCAGTCGGGTCGGCGATCGCAGGCGCGAGGCGGGGGGAGTTTCCGATCGGGGAGTTCGCCTACGCACGCAGCGGGAACGGATACGAGGGGCGCGACTTCGCCCTCATCCGCCTGGATCAGGGCGTGTCCTATTCGGCGGCCGTTTGCCACTTCGGTGGTCCGACCGGGGTATACACGTACACAGACAAGGCGGCGCCGGCATCGGTGGCAGCCCCCCTTGTCTTTCGGATGTACGGACATGGCCTGGGTGTATCCGCCGGGACACCGGCGCGAACGTGGATCGGGCAGATTCCGTTTCGGGATGAGGTCGCTTTCGCGTGGGGACCCGGGTTCCTAGGTGATTCCGGCGCACCCGTGGTTGTCGATGACGGGCGAGCCGTGGGTGTGATGGTGGCTATCAATGTCGGTGGCGATTGGGGTCCGTCCGCTCTCGGGTCTGAAGTGATAGTCCGCCTCGGGCCCGCGGTCGCGCGCGCGGAGAAGGTCATGGGCATCAAACTCACCTTGCTCACGGCTCCGGTGGCATGAGTCGGGGGGCGCGCGATGCGCGGTCGCGGTGGCGCCGGATGCTCGTCGTCGGGTTAGTCGTCTTGGTTTCGTTGGGGTTTGTGGTCATCCGGCATGGACCCTTCGAACGGGACCGACCGGGGACGCCGAGGCAAGCCGAGAACGGTTTCCAGGCCGGCCGGATCGGTGGGGGCTCGGATGCGCGCTCCCGCGGGGAAGACGGGCCGACTCCCGAACCCGGATCTTGGCTACGTCCGCCGAAACCCGGGCGCTATGTCTACGAGTTCTCCTCGACCGATACGAGCCCATCTCCGGCAACCTTGCCGGCAAAGGGCACGATTACCCAGAGCGTCGAGGTGCGCGCGCGATCGTTCGGTGCCGAGGTTGTGATTCGAACGGGGACGGGGAGTTTCCGAAGCGTTGAGCGACAGCGATGGGATCGGGGAAGGGTTCTGCTCACTGCGATGGAGGCCGGCCCGGAGGGAACGACCGATGTCTGCGCGGTAGAGCCTGCCGCGGTCCTGGTGAAGTTGCCTTTGACGGATGTTCTTGTGCGCTCGTCGTGGGCGAACACCCATTGCTCGGGGCAGATGGACGTCAGGTTCTTGGGCGTCGAGCGGGTGATGGACGCGTCCGGAGCTTCGTGGGATGCCTGGAAGTTCTCCCGTCGGGTCGCGTACGGGTCTGGTGATCTTGATGCGACCATTTGGTTCGCGCCGGCGCTCGGGCTCGAAGTCAAGTCAATCCGGCACATGGGCGCGCGCCGGCAGGACGGCACGGTTCTTTCGAGCACGCAGACTTCGTTGTTGAAGAGTCACCCTTCGTGACGGAGGCTTGGTCGCCGGAGTGCGCGCCTCCCTGCATGGCCGGTACTATCTGCGACGGAGGCGTCGCCTAGCTTGGTCGATGGCGCCGGTTTGGAGTACCGGTTGACGGGTAACCGTCTCGAGGGTTCAAATCCCTCCGCCTCCGCCACATGAACGCAGGGCATCGAACACGCCCTGCGCGTCTTGCCCTCCCGGCGTCGGCTGGAATCCTCGTATCTCCCGCAGGGATTCCGGCGATCGAGTAGAAACCCTGACAAACCGGGTGAGTCGGCGTTCGAGCGAGCCTGGCTGCTCGAGCACAGGAGGGTATCGGAATGACACGAGGTCTTGTTCGACGTCGCTTGGCGGGTTCGCGTGCGCGCACCGCGATGCGAGCAGCACTCGCGCTCACGACGTTTCCCTCGATCTCGGCGTGCAGCTGACGCAGGATGAAATCTTCGGCTTGTTCGGTCTGCAAGCACCGTCGACCCCCGGCCGAGCGTCGCGTCCTCGGCCGACTGGCCTGGAACTCGAGGATCGGTGCGAGAAGATCCTTCTCGATGCCGGGTGGTCGGTGAAGAGAACGCCCAGAACGCGGGATGGTGGCGTGGATGTGATCGCGTCGCGCGTTGATGAAGTCGGCGTTGAGCACCGCCTGTTCGTTCAGTGCAAGGACTATGCTCGTCCGGTCGGCGTCGAGATCGTTCGAGAGTTGCTCGGTGTCCTTCCGCCCGGCCAGTCTGTCCGCGCGGTGATTGCCGCGCCGGCTGGGTTGACGGCTGACGCGGGTCGACTGGCAGACGATCGGGGCGTCATCGTTTGGGACAAGTCCCGCCTGAGCGAGTTTGAGTCCCGGACGGGCGACTAGAGGGAGATCGAGGTGCCGCAGAGTACCGCGACGGGGACCGTGACTCTGCCTGCCTCCACGCCAACCGCCATGATGTTCTTGGACGAGACAGGAGCCATCGCTCGGGACCGGTTCTTCGGGGTTGGATGTTTGAAGGTGCCCGAACCCAGCGTTCTCCTCCGAGCGCTTCAGACGCTGCGGGACCGGAACCACTGGTACAACGAGATTCACTGGGTGAAGATAACGCGCACCGCCCTGCCCTTCTACAAGCAAGTCGTGGATGTGGTTGCAGCGACTCCAACGGCCACCCTCGCGTGCTTCGTCGCTGATCGAAACGCAGCGGACCCCATCAGTCGATTCCGTACGCCCTGGAAGGCATATGAGAAGCTCGCGACTCAACTCATCATCGGAAACATCAGCCCGGGTGAGATCGTCGCCGTGCTCGCAGACAACTACTCGACACCGCACAACGTTAGCTTCGAAATCGACGTGAAGGCCCAGGTTAACCGACGTCTCCGTCGACTTGGAGTCATTAGCGTTTGCCGCCTCGACTCCAGGGCGGCCGACTGCCTACAGATCGTCGACCTTCTCACCGCGGCAGTCGCCTTTGAGTTCCGCCAGAGCGCCGGGCTGGCGAGTTCCACAACGCCCAAGGCTGAGCTTGCCGAGTATGTTCGGCAGGTCTTCGGAGCGTCCAGCTTCCTGAGTGGCTTCCGAAGCGCAAGGCTGAACGTCGCTCTCTTCAGAAACCCGCGTCCTCCGGCTTCGAGATCGCCGAGGCGCGCCGGGAGCCCCTAAAAAGTGCAACGGGCTAAAGGCCAGAGGCCCTCGCCCGCGCTCCCTGAGCGTACGTTCCCGGAGCTAGCCCAGTCAAGCAGTCAGGAGCGAACGCGAGGCTTGTCTACATTCATCCCGCCCTCGGGAGTGGAATCCCCTCTCAGGGCGTCGACCTTTCGCGTCGGTTTCAGGAGTTGAGCCATAACGATCTCAGCTGTCTGAGCGAGTTCGAATAGTGACCCGCCACCTCCGCCACGTGAACGCAGGGCATCGGACACATCCCGCGCTCCAACTTCGATATTCGGCCGACCCAATCCGCTCTTCCTTGCGACCGGACATTGCGACCGGATTAGGGAGTGCGTCTCGGGACATCGGGTCATCTGTGGCGAAAGCGTGATTTCTCGACCGCGCGCATCTGGGTCGCGCAACCCAAATCCTCTCGTGTCGCTCAAGCCTCCTGGCGTGCGCTGTCGATCATTCCCTTATGGGGAAGAGGTTGCGCGTCCTGGTCGCCCTATTTGTCGTCCCGGCGGGGCTCTTTGCGATCGTTCCCGCGCGCGCCGCCGCGGTGGAGTACTCAGACGTCTCGTCGTCGCACTGGGCAGACTCGGCGATTCGCTACGTTGCCGAGTCCAACGACTGGATGCGGGTCGGAGGACGAGAGTTTGGTCCGGACCGGGCACTCACGCGCGCCCTGCTCGCGCGCATGGTCGTGCGTGCGTTCTATCGTCCACCCGCCCCGCCGCCGTCTCCGCCGCCGTCTCCGTCGCCCGACCCAAGCCCTTCGCCGGAGCCTTCGGTCGATCCGTCGCCGGCCCCGTCCCCTGACCCCACGCCGATTTCCGAGCCTTCGCCGACTCCCACGCCGACGGTCGCCCCCGAACCGGCTCTCGAGTTCCACGACGTTCCCGAGACGAACTGGGTATACGGCTACGCGAACCGCGCGGTCCTGCAGGGGTGGATGAGCGCACCCGGCGGCTACTTCCGGCCCGGCGGGCTCGTGACCAAGACCGAGATGGACCGCACTCTGGTGCGCGCTCTCTGGCCGATCGACGCAATCCGCGGGATCACCGGCATCGCGACTGCGGACGGATATCGGTTCCGCCATTCCTCGACGCTCGCCTACGGTGTGATCGCGGCGCAACTTGGCTTTCACTACAACTACCCGAATGCGATGGGTCGCGAACTGGTGCCGGGGACCGTCGTCACGCGCGCGGACGGCGCTTACGCGCTGCGCGAGGCTCGGCGCAGCGGGGGCACCCTGGTGGGGGAGACCCTTCCTTGGGAGCTGCGACCGTACGAATTGGTTCAGGTGACGTCGATGGACTCCGTTCGGCGTCAGGTGGTCGAGTTCGCGCTTCGATACGCCAACTACCCGTACGTCTGGGGCGGATCATCCTCGAAGGGATTCGATTGCTCGGGATTTGTCTGGTGGGTCCTCAGGTCGGGATCCGGGCCTTCGAGTCGGGGTTACTCGGGTTGGTCGTTGCCCCAGAGAACCTCCTACGACATGGCGCATGCCACCTCGCGCAAGATCGATCTCGCCCACCTGCGGCCGCTCGACATCTTGTTCTGGGACGTGGAAGGCCCGAACGACCACACGTGGCAGGGCGTCGGGCACGCGGGCGTGTATCTGGGCAACGGTTGGTTCATCCACTCCTCAGGCAGTCGTGGGGGAGTGAGCATCGGCTGGATGGGCGAAGGATGGTGGCGCGACGCGTTCGTCTGGGGCCGGCGGATCGTCCCGACCTGAGCCCCGCTCTCGCCCTCGCGGCGGATTCTCTATACTGAGCCCCGTGGCCGTGCTAGGCGGGGAGCCAGCGGTGCCCTGTACTCGCAATCCGCTTTAGCGAGGCTGAATCCCCGCCTGCGGGCTTCGGTTGTACGTGAGCATTTGGAGCGCGGGCGATGAAGGTTAGGTCCCACGCGGCGTCAGTTCGTGAACCCGGTCAGGTCCGGAAGGAAGCAGCCGTAAGCGATGCCTGGCGGGTGTTGTGGGAGTGCCGAACTGGAGCCATGCGCACAAACAGCGCGTGCAGCCGCTGCACAAGGGCGGGTGCACGGCCACACTAAGTTTGCCGGCGACGAGAACTTCCCGGGAGTGAGGATTCACAGGTGACATCGATCGCCCTGTACCGCCGGTACCGGCCCCAGACGTTCGAGGACGTGCTCGGGCAGGGCCACGTCACCGAGACCCTGCAAGCCGGCATCCGCGAGGGCCGAGTCGCTCACGCGTTTCTGTTCTCGGGCTCGCGTGGTACCGGCAAGACCTCGACCGCCCGAATCCTGGCCAAGGCGCTCAACTGCGAGAAGGGGCCGACACCGACGCCCTGCAACGTGTGTGAGACCTGCGTGTCGATAACCGATGGCCGATCGCTGGACGTGATCGAGATCGACGCCGCTTCGCACGGTGGCGTGGACGATGTGCGGGATCTGCGTGAGAACGCCATGCTCGCCCCGGCGATCGCCAGCCGCAAGATCTACATCGTGGACGAGGCGCACATGGTCTCGACCCAGGGGTGGAACGCGTTCCTAAAGACCGTCGAGGAACCACCCGAGCACGTGATCTTCGTGTTCGCGACCACCGAGCCGCACAAGGTGTTGCCGACGATTCTGTCGCGCTGCCAGCGCTTCGACTTCCGTCGCGTCTCGTCGTCGACGATTGCCGATCACCTCGCGGAGGTGTGCGCTGCGGAGGGATTCACCGCCGACTCCGGCGCGCTGCAGTTGATCGCGCGCGCGGCCGAGGGCGGCGTCCGGGACGCGTTGTCGACGCTTGACCAACTTGCCTCCGGCGGATCGATCACGGTGGCCGAAGCGTCGCGGCTACTGGGGGTCGCAGCCGGGGACGCGCTATTCGAGTTCATCGACTCGCTTGCGGGAGGCGACACTGCGGCAGCCGTGCATGCAATCGCGCGCTTGGTCGACGACGGACAAGACCTGCGCGTGTTTGCGCGCGCACTGGTTGATCACTTCCGCGCGCTGCTGCTGACCAAGCACGTCGAGGACTGTGAGTCCTTGATCGACGTGACCGAGGAAACGCGCGCGCGCCTTTCGGGGCAGGCTGACACGATCGCCGCGCCGAAACTACTGCACCTGCTTCGATTGTTCATCGATGCTTCGGCGGAGATGCGCCAGCAAGTGTCGCCGCGCCTGGCGCTGGAGCTCGCCGCCGTGCGCGCGACCATGCCCGAAGTCGATGATTCCGCGGCTGCGGCAATCGCGCGCATTGAGCGTTTGGAGCGCCTGCTGGATGTGCGCGGCACGGCGATATCCGCGGCCGATGCGCCCGTTATTGCGAAACCTGCGTCGGATCCCCAACCGACTCCCGCGGTTGCTCCCGCAGAGGAGGCACCGCAGCCGGCCAAGAAGGCTGTGAAGAAGTCGGCTCCCGAACCTGTGAAAGCGCCGGAACCGCCACCGGTTGCTCCGCACTTGGAATCCTCGGCCGGAGGTCTGCTCGATATCGAGAAGCTGCGGCGTTCGTGGGCGGTCGTGCTGGAAGAAGTGCGCAAGCAGAGCCGTCGGGTACATGCCTACGTCGCAGAGACCAAGCCGGTTTCGATCGACGGGAAAGTGCTGCTGCTCGAGACGCCGTTTCCCTTCCATGCCCAAGAACTCGAAGCCGATCGCAATGCGCGCATCATTGCCGCCGCCGTTGCCGGTGTCTTCGGAGTGAATCCGCGGATCAAGGCCATTGCGAAGGTTCCCGATGCGGAGCCCGATGAGCCCGACTTCGGCTCGACCGAACCGGCCGGTGATCCGCTCGACATCGTGCGCGCCGGGTTTGGCGACGTGGTCATCGAGGAGTAGCGGTGTTCGAAGGTCCCGTCCAAGATCTGATCGACGCTTTTCGTCGGCTGCCCGGCATTGGGAGCAAGTCCGCGCAGCGGCTGGCGTTTCACTTGCTGAAGTCTCCGGCCGAGGACGCGCGCGCGCTCGCAGGCGCGATTGTCGCGGCGAAGGAGAAGGTGACGATCTGCAGCGTGTGCTTCAACGTCAGCGAAGGCAAGCAGTGCAACTTCTGCCGCGATCCCAAGCGCGATTCGTCGCTGATTTGCGTCGTCGAGGAGCCGGGCGACATCATCGCGGTCGAGCGGACGCAGGAGTTTCGCGGCCGCTACCACGTGCTCGGCGGTCACATCTCGCCGATGGACGGGGTCGGACCCGACGACCTGCGCATGCGGGAGTTAGTGCAGCGCCTGGGCGACGGTGAAGTGGTCGAGGTCATTTTGTGCACGAACCCAACCGTCGAAGGGGAAGCGACCGCGCTTTACCTTGCCAGACTCATCAAGCCGCTGTCCGTGCGCGTCACGCGGATCGCCAGTGGCCTGCCCGTCGGCGGGGACTTGGAGTATGCCGACGAGGTCACGCTCGGGCGCGCGCTCGAAGGCCGCCGCGAACTCTGATCGGCGCGCCGGTCAGCAGTCGTGGTCGTCGCCGGTGCCCCACTGGTCGTCGGGGCCGCGGCTCGACCAGTCCTCGCCGTTGTCGCTTGAGACGACCGGCTGGTCGGCAACGATGACCGCACCGCAGGTTCCGCCGGCCCCGTTGCCCCCAGTGTCGGACTGCATGTCGCCGCCGAAGTAGAAGATTGTGGTCCCGCCCTGGTTGGCGCAGACCGCCAGGCGCTCCGGCTCTGTGGACGGTTGGATCTGCTCGGCTGAGTCCGTGTAGCTGAAGCTTGCCGCGTTGGTGACGACCGTCACCTGTTTGGAGTCTCGGCAGTCCTTGCCGTCGGGAACGTCCTGCTTGGCTGGGCGGGCGAAGCTCGCGGCCGGCGCGAGCACAGCGAGGGCGACGGTGACGAGAACGATGCGGCGCATGGCGAATCCTCCAAGTGGTCCAAGGAACTGGTTCGACGCTTGCGCAGTGGTCTCCTGCCGGATCGCGCAACGTCGCAAGACCCGTCCCGTCTTGGGCCCGCAGGAGAGGAGGATTCTCCATCCCTATGGAGAACTTTGGGACGCCCGATGGAGGGGGAGACTATGTCACTGCAACCGCGCGCCCGTGCTTCGAAGATCCTGGTGGGGGTTTTGACGCTTCTTGCCGTCGTGCCCGTTCCAAAGTCATCATTTGCTTATCCGGAAGCGGGCAGTGACTCCTTCGACTCGTCTGCGATGGTGTTCTTCACTCCCGTCCCGGGCTGCCCGCTTGCTCCGGACGCGAACAACTCCCTGGTCCAGAAGGTGACCCTGAAGGGACCGACGACGGTGCAACGCGGCGCGCCGGAAACTCCTCCCGACGGCCACGAGACCTTCGAGACAGAGATCGTTGAACTCGAACTCAGCGGAACGAGTCCGTTGGGTCCGGTCGTAATTCGCCAGGACGACAACAGGCGCACGCTTGGCCGCGTCACCCAACAGGATGCCGGCAAGGACTTCCCGGCCGACTCCTTCTTCGACGTATTCGTGGATGTGCAGATCGGTCCCGCCACGTACACGAACATCGATCCCGTGCGCATGGCGTCGAAGATATACAGCCTGCCGCCGCACGCGTTCGCCTACCTGCCGCCTCCCGGAACCTGCGTTCCGCTTGCGTTGGAGGGAACAACCGTTCCGACGCTTTGGATGATCCACGCCGAGCACTTGCCGCTCACGACCCGTGACTGCGTCGCGGTGACCAATGCATCGCTCATGCTCTCGCAGCCGGGCTCGACGATGTCGATGACCGGCAAGAACGATGGACCGGGTTCCGCGCAGTTGATCTACGGAAAGGCCCCGCAAGGATCGCAGACCGTCGATACCGAACTGGTTGCAATGTCGCTCACCGGGACCCTGCACGACGAACGCGGAGGCACGATTCCGTTTTCCATCAAGGAGCCGCCGCGAACCGGTTCGTTCGGAAAGCTCAGCGGCGGAGGGCCCGACTCGTTCTTCGACGTGTTCATCGAAGTGCAACTCGGCGACCAGTCGTTTGGGGTCGGGCACCTGCCGATGCGCGGCAGCCATAACCCACAAGCTGGCGGAAAGCTGACGTTCCAAGGCCAGCATCCCCTCGGAGGCTGGATGCTCAACCGCCTTGACGTTGACTTCGGCGCTCCCGCGACGTGTCCCGCAGGTAGCTACCCGCCCGCCTGAGAACTATCCTTCGCCGGGATGAATCCTGTTCGGTTCTCCCCCGGCGACGTGGTCGCGATGCGGGAAGTGTGGCGCGGCAAGGTGTGGGCCGCGCGCCCGATGGTCGTCGTGCGTGACGATTCGGACTTGCACGCGTTCTGGTTCCCGCGCGGCACGCCATGGCGGCGTCCGTGCGCGCTCGACGGTTCGCCGATGCGCGTTCCGGTGCGAGAGTGGCGCCTTGCCGAAGATGAGTGGGATCGCAACGACAACTTGATCTTGGCCGCGCCCGGCGCGGCGCACGCGGTGCACTTGTTCTGGAGCGCAGAGACGGAATTGCTGGGCTGGTACGTGAACTTGCAGCAGCCGCTGGAGCGCACGTCGGTCGGGTTCGACTACATGGACCTTGCGCTGGACGTGGTCGCCGCACCCGACCTATCCACCTGGCGTTGGAAGGATGAGGACGACCTCACGGAGTTCGTCTCGCATGGGTTGCTTTCCGCCGGCGAGGCGCGCGCGGTGCGAGCCGAGGGTGAGGCGGTTCTCGTGCGCATGCATGATCGCGCCGCGCCGTTCAACGACGGATGGCCGTCCTGGCGTCCCGATCCCTCGTGGCCGATGCCGACGCTGCCGGTTGGTTGGGAACGTTCGACGAGGGCGTAAGGGAGCAGTCAGACCTTCGCGCGCGCAACGACTTCGCGCGCCCAGTCGACCAACTTGGATGCACGAATGACCGACTCTGCGGCTTCCTTCGCCGAGGCGCGGCGGGATTCGTATTCCACGACGTTCTTCTTCGCCAGGAGCGTGCGGAGTTGGCGCGCGCGCACACGAACCGCTTCGGAATCCGCGGCGACTTCTTCGAGCAGGTCGGCCGCGCGCACGTGATCGGAGTCGGCCGACCTGAGCCCCGACAGTGCGACGGTTGCCGCATCGGACGCGCTGATCGCCGCGTGGACGGCACTGAGCATCGCTGCGTCGTTCCTGGCTGCCGCCACGGCTGCGTGCCCCTCGTCGAGGAACTGCTCGGCCTTCCCTAAGTAGAGATGCGCTTCGCTGCGGGCGACGGCAGTGATCTTTCGACCTCTAGGCATGCGCTTGCCGCTTCTCGGGCTCGAAGATGGAGACTCCTTCGGCAGATATGCGTTCCCAAAGGGACCCTGAAGTTCGCCGTCGTCCGCGTGGCGAATCGGGCTCACCCTCAACGACGATGACGTTGAGTTGGTTGCCGAACCTTGCGCGCACGAGAGGGGCTATCTGGTCGAGCACCCCTCGCACGTCCTCTCCGCGGGCCTTCTCGGCGATAACCGCGAGATCGATGTCGCTTGAGGGTTGCATGTCCCCACGGGCTGCGCTCCCAAAGATGAAGGCGTCGCGAACCCCGTGCTTCGTTCGCGAAAGACGAGTGCGCAGGAACGTGGTGAGATCGCGATCCGCAGATTGCTCCCAGTCCAACAGGGGAGTTATGTGCTCCACGAGCGCATGGGATCGGTTGAACTCGAACAAGTCCGCGCGCGGGGTGCGGCGCACCTTGACCAAGCCTTGGTCCAGGAGAGAAGCAAGGACTGCGGATGCGGTCGGGTGAGAGATTCCCGCGCGCCGGGCGAGGTCGCGCGCGCTGGTTGCGTGTCCCGCGGGCAGGTCGTTGAGCGCCCGAAGGATTCGGACGTGACTCCCCGTGCGAAACAGGTCGTTCAGAGGCGCGTGAAGTCGCATGGGCCCTCCTTGCCGCCGATCGCAAGAAACCTTACCATGTGGTAAGAAGGCTTACCAGTACTACGCGTCGCCGTTCGGGGTCGGAGCGGGAGAAAGGGTACGATCGCGGCGTGCGACGTACGGGTTCCATCAAACGCGGCGTGTTCTTGGTGCTTGCCGCCGCGCTCGTCGTCGGGCCGGTGACGGCCGCGCGCGCCAAGTCCTTCGAGTTCTCCCGCGTGTTCATGCGGGTGCAGATCGAGCGTGACGGGTCCTTCACGGTGAGCGAAAGTCGCGTCTTCGACTTCGACGGCACGTTCCACCGAGCGTTCATCCAGATCGCGCGCGGCGACTGGGTGGTAACGCCGGTTGAAGTGGGGGAGGGCGAGCCGGGCGCCGGGTTCCGCCCTTACCGCCGCGTGGACTCCGTCGGCAGTGAGGTTTCCGAAACGTGGCTGTTTACGCACGGAGATCCCGACGAGATCCGGTGGTTCTACGACGCTGCCGACGAGCAACGTGCGTTTACCGCTGTCTACCGCGTATCCGGCGCCGTGCGCAGATACGACGACGTGGCCGAGCTGTATTGGAAGTTCATTGGGGACGGCTGGGACGCCGCGACGGCCGACGTGCGCATCGAGGTCCTGCTGCCGGACGACGCTGCGGCGACCGACGTCCGAGTGTGGGGACACGGACCGCTTGAGGGCTCGGTGCAGAAGTTGCCGTCCGGCGCCCTAGTGCGCGGCGGAGTGTGGACGACCGGGTACTTGCCGGCGAGCACGTTTCTTGAGGCCCGCATGACGTTTCCGACGTCGTTGGTACCCGAGGCGCCACGCGCGTCCGGCGCGCGCCTTCGTGACGTCCTGGCCGAAGAGGAGGGCTTCGCAGCAGATGCGAACCGCGCGCGCCTGCTGGCCCGAGTCTGGAACATCCTCGCCCCGCTCGCCGCACTCGTTTCGCTGGCGTTCTTCCTGTGGTTGTTCTTCCGTTACGGAAAGGAGCCGCAGATCCCGCGCGTCGGTCAGTACTTGCGGGAGCCGCCGACCGAGGATCCTCCTGCGGTCGTGGGGTATCTCATGCGCTGGGGGAAGGTCGAGCCGCTCGACATGGTCGCAACGGTGCTCGACCTTGCCCGACGAGGCTACTTACGCATCGGCGAAGTCCGCCACGAGCGAGGCCTGCTGTTCAAGCGGCCGAAGTACGAGTACCGGCTCGCTTTCGCGAAGTCGCCGGATGACCGTTTGGTCCCACATGAGAAGCAGGTGCTCGGCTTGCTGCGAGACGCGGGTTCGGGTGCGGACGGGATTACCGACGCCGAACTCAAGGACTGGGCGAAGCGGAACCCGTCGGAGATGCGCGCAACGCTCGCCGCGTTCGCGACCGCGGTAAAGAAGGAAGCCGCGCGTCGCAAGCTGATCGAGTCGCGCGGCAAGGTGATCGGCCTCAGCGTCGCCGCAGCGGTTACCGCCGGGCTGATTGCGATGGCCGGCCTCCTGGCGCAGGTCGCCGGAACCGAGGGAGACGTACTCGCGCGCGCGCCCGGCCCCGTCTTCGCCTTCATCGTCCTGGCCGCGCAACTTGCCATGACGCCGCTTCTGCGTCGACGCACGCCGACCGGCGCGGCGCAGCATGAAGGCTGGAAGGCGTTCGAGCGGTTCCTCAAGGACTTCTCCAGGTTGCGCGAGTCACGCCCGACCGCGGTCGTCATGTGGGAGAAGTACCTCGTCTACGCGGTTGCCCTTGGAGCGGCGGGTGAGGTGGCGCGCGCATTGCAGGTGCATGCGCCGGAGGCGGTGCAGGGGGGCGGCTTCCCCTGGTATGTGTGGTCATCCGACGGTGGCGCCCGCAGCTTCACGACATCGATGAGTTCGTTCACCACTTCTTTCACGGCCTCCGCGCAGGCGGCCTTTGCGACGGCGCCCTCCAGTGGGAGCGGCGGCGGCGGCGGGTTCTCCGGTGGCGGCGGCGGCGGAGGAGGCGGCGGCGGCGGCGGGGCGAGCTGAAGCCCTCCGCAAGACCCGATTCGCAAAGCAGGGAAAACAGCCATCGGCGGCGAATTCGGAGCAATCTCATTCTTACCGGGAGGCCGGGTATGCGCCACACTCGCGTCAAGAGCCTGCTTGCTTCGCTCGCGGTCGCCGTTGCGATCGTGCAGCCGGTCGCGTCACGCGCAGCGGGTGATCCTGAGTTCCTCCCTCTGGTGGGGGCGCTGCACGAGCACAGCGGTTATTCCGATGGCGACCCGGGCGCGACGCCGGGTACGTACTTCGCTTCGGGCAAGAACCACGGCATCGACTTCATGTTCAGCGCCGACCACTCCGACAACCTTGACGTTCCCGTAACGCTTAGCGATAAGTGCCTTGGACCGGGCATCGTCACGTGCCCGGGGGGAGATCCCGATCCGGCGCGCGCGCTGCGCAAATGGGACGCGACGCTTCAGTACGCGCGCGAGGTTACGGATGAGAACTTCACCGCGGCGCGGGGGTTTGAGTGGACTTCGGACCGCTTCGGTCACATCAACGTCTTCTTCTCGCGTAACTTCGCAAACGCCAAGACCGACGGCGGCTACGCCGGCACCATGGAGTCTTTCTGGAACTGGTTTACGACGCCGGCGTATCTACAGGGCGGGCTCGACGGGCTGGCGGTATTCAACCATCCCAACGACAAGAAGCTGCCGCAGGTCGGCGACCAGGATCCCGGCCGCAACTGGAATGAATTCGCTTACGTCGCGGCGGCCGACAACCGTATGGTCGGCATCGAGCTGTACAACACCAACGACGAGTACGGCGACTGGTACGTGCGCGCGTTGGACAAGGGCTGGCACGTCGGCGCGATCGGCGCGGAGGACGCGCACACGTTCGACGATGACTGGGGCGCGTCGAAGTGGGCCAAGACTGTGATCTTGTCCGCCGGGCGCTCCGAGGCGGAACTACGTTCCGCGATGCAGGCGCGGAGGTTCTACGCGGTCCGCGACGGGGACATCCGCCTGACGTTCTCGGTGGACGGCGCGATCATGGGATCCCGCCTCCAGCGCGCGCCGGGGCAAGCGCTTGTGGTCAAGGCGACGACCAACCGATCGGATTTGACGCTGGATCTGATCACGAGCGGCGGCGACGTGGTGGTCGGCGGGACGAGTTCGATCGACGCGCCGGTTGTGGCCACACCGGACGACAAGTACTACTTCGTGCGCGCGCGCGACGCTGCGGGGAACGCGGTTGCGTTTTCCAGTCCGGTTTGGATCGAGGCGACGCCGGCCGGAACGGCCGGCGAGTGGCTGGCCGGGGACTTGCATGTGCACACTTGTGCGTCGCATGACGTGTGGTGTGGCCCCGACGACGACAACACCGGGATGGAAGAGTTCTACACGTTCGGCGGATCGGTCGAGGAACGCTTCATCGAGGCATCCATTCGAGGGCTCGACTACTTGGCGATTACGGACCACCAGAGACCTGAGTCGTCGCAAGACCCGGGGTTCGGCACGCACGGCGTCATCGGAGTTCCCGGGTACGAGAACTCGATCCACGGCCACGCGCAGATGCTCGGGGCGACGCACACGTTCGACGCCGGTGACGAGAATGCGCCCGCCGTGCAGTCGATGGTCGATGCGTTGCGCGCGGAAGGCGGCGTGTTCCAGGCGAATCATCCGGCCGACAACATCAAGGCGAAGCCGTTCGCGTGTGAGGACACCGATCTGCTGCATTGGAAGTACGGCTACGACGTGCAGCCGGACACCATCGAGGTGTGGAACATCGCGCAGTGGTTCCAGCCGCCGTTTCCTTCGGCGACATCCAACGAGGATGCCGGACGTTACTGGGAGTGCTGGTTGAACCGGGGCGCGCACATCGGCGCGACGGGCGGCAGCGACTCGCACTGGCTGACGCTGTCGGCGTTCCAAGGCGTCGGGAACCCAACAACGTGGGTGTTCACGCGCGAACGCAGCGCGCGCGGAATCCTGGCCGGGGTCCGCGAAGGCCGCACGTCGATCTCGATGGTGCCGCCGGCCTACGGACGGTTGCGCCTGATCCTTGAGGCCGACGCCGACGGTGACGGCGTGTTCGAGTCGATGATCGGCGACACGGTGCCGCGCGGCGTCAAGATGCGGGCGCGCGCCGAGGGGCTTCCGCCGGGCGGCGTTGTGGACATCCGGGCGAACGGTGGTCCGCTGCTCACCGGTGAGCCGCTCATTCCCGGCGGAGCGGTGACGTTTACCTCGCCGCCGGACGCAGGCTGGGTGCGCGCGATCCTGATGCTGCCCGACGGCACCGCCGAGCGCGGCGCCACTTGCGATTCGACCTTCGGGGGCTCCACAACCTACTGTCGCAATCGTGTTCTGGTGGCGGCGCTCACCTCCGCGATCTACATGTCGTAGTCCGGGGTGTGCGGATCGGCACCGCAGGCGTAATGTTTCGCCCGCACGAGCAAAACGAAGGAGGAATCATGGGCTTCGCTCCGAGCACGATGCAGGACTTTCCGCTGACGATCCGGATGATCTTCGATCACGGGCGTCGGGTCTACGCGGATTCCCAATGCGTGACGTACGAAGGGAACGGCTGCCGTCGGGCGAGCTTCGCCGAGGTCGCCGCGCGCGCCGAGAAGCTTGCTGCCGCGCTTACGCGCCTTGGGATCGAGCCGGGCGATCGTGTCGGCACGTTCTGTTGGAACACCCAGGAGCACCTCGAGGCCTACTTCGCCATCCCGTGCATGGGCGCCGTGATGCACACGCTGAACTTGCGGCTGTTCCCCGAGCAGCTTTCCTACGTGATCAACCACGCGCAAGATCGCGTAATCATCGTGGACGATTCGATCGTGCCGTTGCTGGCGCGCGTCGCAGGGGAACTCAAGTCCGTGGAGCACTTCATCGTCGTGGGAAACGGTGACGCTTCGGCGCTTGGAGAAGTGCTGCGCTATGAGGATCTGCTCGCGGCCGAGACGACCGGATTCGAATGGCCGGAGGTGGACGAGCGCGCGGCTGCGGCCATGTGTTACACGACCGGCACGACCGGCGACCCCAAGGGCGTCGCCTACTCGCATCGCTCGACCGTGCTGCACACGTTTGGCGCGATGGCCGGCGGCGCGCTCGGGGTCGGCGAGAGCGACACCATTCTGCCGATCGTGCCGATGTTCCACGCGAACGCGTGGGGAACTCCCTACGTTGGCTGGTTCGTCGGTTCGAGCTTCGCGATGCCGGCCCGGTTCCTGCAGGCCGAGCCGTTGTGCCGCTTCATCGAACAGGAGCGGCCGACGTTTGCCGCCGCGGTGCCGACTATCTGGAACGACGTGCTGCGTTACTCCGAGCAGAACCCCGTGGATCTTTCCTCGCTGAAGTTGGTCGTGTGCGGCGGCGCGGCCGTGCCGCGCGCGCTGATGGAGCGGTTCCAGGAGCGTCACGGCGTGCGCATCATTCAGGGTTGGGGCATGACCGAGACATCGCCGCTTGCCGCGCTGGCCATTCCGCCGCACGATGTGAGTCCCGAGCAGGAGTTCGAGTGGCGGTCCAAGACCGGACGGATCGTGGCCGGTGTTGAACTGCGCATCGTGGATGACGAGGGAACGGTTCTGCCGTGGGACGGCGAGGCGATCGGTGAGATCGAGGTGCGCGGACCTTGGATCACGCGCGAGTATTACCTTGTCGACGCCGCGGAGAAGTTCCACGATGGGTGGCTGCGAACCGGCGACGTGGGCACGGTGAACTCCAAGGGCTTCGTCCAGATCACCGACCGCGCCAAGGACGTCATCAAGTCCGGCGGCGAGTGGATCTCCTCGGTTGAGGTCGAGAACACCTTGATGGGTCATCCCGACATCGTCGAGTCGGCCGTGATCGGCGTTCCCGACCCCAAGTGGGACGAGCGGCCGCTGGCGTGCGTTGTGCTGAAGGAGGGTGCCAAGCCCGACGCCGAAGGCCTGCGCGACTTCTTGTCGGGGCAGGTCGTGCGGTGGTGGCTGCCCGAGCGATGGACCTTCATCGCAGAGATCCCCAAGACCAGCGTCGGCAAGTTCGACAAGAAGGTCTTGCGCGCGCGCTACGCGAGCGGGGAGCTGGAAGTCGTCGAGCTGGAAGGCGCCAAGCGCTAAGACGCGTCGGGGTGTCCGCGCACGACGAGGGTTCCACCGGCGATTAGTCCACCGGCGATGATCAGTGCCACCTGGTTCTTGTCGGGGTGGAACCCGAATAGCGACAGTCCTCGTGCCGGCACGGCGGTCGCGATGCCCGCCGCGCCGAGTGCGCCGACGGAAAGCGCGCCTCGGACCAGCATGTGGACGGTGCCCATCACGCGTCCGCGGTGCTCGTCGTCGGTGCGCGCTTGCACCGCGCTCATCGCAACGATCAGGCTTACGCTGAACGCAGTGCCGAAGACTGCGGCGAGCAGGTAGCCGATCCACAGCACCGGGAACACGGCCATGAAGATCAGCACACCTCCCATCACGAACAGCGAGATGCGCACCATCCATATGACGCCGCCGGGTGGTTTGAGTTGCGAGACGACGAAGCCGATCACCATGCCGGCCCCGAACAGCCCCATCAGCCACCCGAAGCCCACGTCGCTGCCTCCAAGGGTCTGATGCACGTACCCGATGCCGAGTGCGAACAGCACGCCGCCGCCGAGCATCGCGATCGTGACCGCGTATGCCAGCCGGCGCAGGAATGGTCTTTGCCGGATGTAGCGCGCGCCTTCGGCCATTGCTTCTCGGAAGTGCTCGATCTGAGAGCCGGGCTCTTGTGCGTGCTTCGGCAGGTGCAAGCGGCTGAGCAGGGCGGCGGAAACCAGGAACGTAGCCGCGTCGAAGACGAACGGGAAGGAGTAGGAGCGTTGGAAGAAGTAGTCCCCGTAAGCCCATGACGGGAAGTGCCCTCCCGCCCACGCCAAGCCGGCGAAGACGGGGCCGGACAGCGGGATGCCGGCGAAGGACGATCCCATCACCAAAGCGTTGGCGGCTTCAAGTTGATCCTCGCGAACCACGTTGGGAACGGAAGCGTCGCGGGCCGGAAGGAACAGCAGCGCAAGGCATTCGGAGGCGAATGCGAACCCGTAAAGGGCTCCGATGTTGGGGACGAGGGGCACGGCTGCAATGACGGCGAAACGGGCGAGGTCGCTGTTGATCATGATGCGCTTTCGGTCCCAGCGGTCCGACAGCACTCCTCCGATCGGGGTAGCCAGGAACGATGGAAGCAGGCGCAGGATGAGGACGGCGGCCACCGCGGCGGGTTGGTTGGGAGCCAGCTCGCGCGCGGCCACGATGAACGCGAGTGTGCCGACCCAGTCGCCCAGCGCCGAAATCGCCTGCCCCCAGAACAACCGCCGGAAGTCGGGCAGGGCGAAGACCTCGCGGAACTTCTGGAGCGAAAGCCCGCCTTCCGGCAAGACCCCCGGAGGCCGGGGCAGGGAATCTCGCGCGCTCAGGTCCGGCGATTGTGATGGAATAGGGTTCTCGTCCGGCACAGGAAGGTGCCGGGCCTCTCTGTCACGGAACCTGTCGAGCACGCATGGGACTGTATCGGCGCAGCGATGTACGAGTCCAGGGGGATCGGTGATCCGATCTCTCGGCTGGATCGCCGCCGCATTCGCGGCCGGCACGATTCCATCGCCCTATCTCGCGGCGTTCGTCGCCGGACGCAAGGACGTCATCGAGGCAATGCGACGTCAGGATTCGCCTGGGGACGCTCACTTTCTCGTCGCCAAGCGGATGTCGAAGGCGTCGGGAATCGCGACGATCATCCTGGACATGGCCAAAGGGTTCGCCCCGGCCTTGCTGGCCGTGCGCGCGGACCTTTCGCCTGCGATGGTGGCGCTCGTTGGAGTCGCGGCGGTGTCGGGCCACTCGTTCGCACCGTTCTTGCGGCGCGCGGGCGGCCGGGGACTGACGACGGCGGCCGGTGTTTCGCTCGTGGTGGTTCCTTGGGCGATGACGGCTGCCGGTGTCATTTCGGTCGTGGGAACGACAACCAAGCGAGGCGGGTTCGGCACGAGCGTGGGTTTCGGTCTTCTGCCGGTGTTCGCACTGGCCTTTGGGTATCCGGCTGAGCTGGTGCTGATGACACTCGGCGTTGTGGCGCTCATCGCGATTCGCAGGCTGGAGGGGTTGGAGGAGGATCGCGCCGAGGGGGTTCCTCTCGGGCGGGCGATCCTTGGACGGTTGTTGTTTGATCTACCACGTGGTCGGGGGTCGGTTGGATGAGTCTTATCGTGCAGAAGTTCGGCGGCACCTCCGTGGGCGATGCCGAGAAGATCAAGAATGTGGCGCGCAGGGTGGTGGCGACACGCGATGCGGGCAACGACGTCTGTGTTGTCGTTAGCGCAATGGGGCACACCACCGATGAGTTGATTGATCTCGCGGAGAAGATCTCGCCGACGCCGCCGGGCCGCGAGATGGACATGCTGTTGACGGCCGGCGAGCGGATCTCGATGGCTTTGCTGGCGATGGCTATTCACGAGTGCGGGCACGAGGCGATCTCGTTCACGGGTTCGCAGGCCGGCATCATCACCACCACCGAGCACGGCCGTGCCAAGATCGTCGAGGTGCGGGCGACCCGTCTACGGGAATCGCTCGACCAAGGCAAGATCGTGATCGTTGCGGGGTTTCAGGGCGTGTCGCAAACTTCCGACATCACGACGCTTGGGCGCGGCGGATCCGACACGACCGCCGTGGCGATCGCCGCGGCCCTGAATGCGGACGTATGCGAGATCTACACCGACGTCAAAGGCGTCTACACCGCCGATCCGCGGGTCGTTCCCGACGCGAAGTTGCTACACGCGGTGAGCTACGAGGAAATGCTCGAGATGGCCGCGTGCGGAGCGAAGGTTCTGATGGCTCGGTCGGTGGAGTACGCGCGCAACCACGGCGTGATCATTCGGGTGGCGTCGAGCTTCTCGGACGAACTCGGGACTTTTGTTAGAGAGGAAGACGAGCGTATGGAAAAGGCGATCATCTCCGGGGTGACGCACGACACCTCGGAAGCGAAAGTAACCGTGCTGGGAGTTCTGGACCGACCGGGGATCGCCGCGCGCCTGTTCCGCGCGATTGCCGACGACGGCATCAACGTGGACATGATCGTGCAGAACGTATCCACCAAGGGTCGCACCGACATTTCCTTCACGGTTCCGCGCACCGAGATCGAGCGCGTGAAGGCGACGGTGGAGCCGATCGCCTCGGAACTGGGTTCCGAGGGAGTCGAGTACGACACGTCGGTGGCGAAGATCTCGCTGATCGGCGCCGGCATGAAGAGTCACCCCGGCGTCGCTGCCGAGATGTTCGAAACATTGTCAGCAGCCGGCGCCAACATCGAGATGATCTCGACCTCAACGATTCGCGTGTCGTGCGTCGTGCGCGAAGCCGACGTGGAGCGCTCGGTGCGCGCGCTGCACGACGCGTTCGGACTGTCTGAGGAAGCCGTCATCCGCGAGACACACCCATCCTGATTCGATTCAAGGGAGCATCATGAGTGACAAGAACATCGCAGTCGTCGGTGCGACCGGAGCGGTCGGCCGTGAGTTCCTCCGAATCATGGAGGAGCGCAATGTGCCCCTCGCTTCATTACGCCCGATCGCAAGCCCGCGTAGTGCCGGTAAGACGGTGCCGTTCCGCGGTGAAGACCTGCCCGTCACCGTGATCGACGAGTCCGCGTTCGACGGGATCGACATCGCTATCTGGGACACGCCCGACGAAGTCGCGCTTGAGTGGGTTCCGCGTCTGCGCGACAAACTCGTGTCGGTCGACAAGTCGGCGGCCTTTCGACTGGACGACGACGTGCCGCTGGTGATCCCCGAGATCAACCCCGATGCGGCGCGCACACACACCGGGATCGTGTCGAACCCGAACTGCACGATGACGACGATGATCATGCCGCTGGCCCCGCTTCACCGCGCGGCGACCGCGCGCCGCATCATCTGCTCCAGCTATCAGTCGGTGTCGGGCGCCGGCGTCGACGGCGTTGCGGACCTGTATGACCAACTCGAGGCGTTGACGCCTGATCGCGACGCGGTGCGTCGCGGAAGAGTGAACCTGCCGCCGGGACGCGCGTTCAAGCACCCGATCGCGTTCAACGTGATTCCTCATGTCGGCGGTTTCGACGATCTCGGCCGCACCAGCGAGGAGCGTCGCGTGTCGGCCGAGACGCAGAAGATCCTGGACGCGCGCATCGAGATCTTCGCGACCACGGTGCGCGTCCCGACCATCGCCGGCCACGGCATCAGCGCGTGGGTCGAGTTCGAGCGTCCGATCGAAGCGGCGGAGGCGCGCGCGATTCTGGAGGCCGCTGCAGGCGTGATCGTGCACGACGACCCTTCGACGTTCAGTTACCCGACGCCGTTGCAGGCAGCAGGCCGCGATAAGGCGATCGTAGGGCGAATCCGCAACGACCCTGAGAACGTGCACGCATTGGGCTTCTTCTCCGCGTGCGACAATTTGCGCAAGGGTGCGGCCCTCAACGCAATTCAGATCGTCGAGTTGCTGATCGCAGAGAATCTCGCGTAGCGCGCCGGCTCAATAGAAGTCGGCGATCCAGGGCGTCGGGCCGGCAAAGATCAGTCCGAGTGCTTCGAGCGCTTCGGGAGTGGCAGTCAGTCCTCCCGTGCGCACAGCGTTGTGCGCGCTCTGAAGACTCGTCCAGATGGACGCGCAAGCGGATGCATCCACGACTGCCTCGGCCTCGGACGCGCGCGCGACCTTCGCTCGTCCGTCGGTGACCACGATCTCCCACGGTCCTTCGTTCTCGGGAAATAGTGGATCTTCGACGCGAAGAGTCACGCGCGCGACGGCGAGCGGGTTGTAGCCGCGCGCCTCGATCGCCGCGGGAACATCGAGCAGTCGGACCATCCAGCGAAACGAACCCTCCGGCTCAACGGAGTCCTCGCCGGTGAGGTTGCCGAGCAATTCCACCGGAGGCCCCACCCACTCGATGCCGCTGCACGTCGAGCGGTGCATCGCCGCAAGACCCAGGAGCGCGCGCGCCGCATTCGGAGTGGTCCAGAACAGATCGCGGCACGAGAGCACGGATCGCCACTCGCCGGCGTTCGGGCGCGTCAACTCGTAGACCATCCACCCGGTGATCTCGCCGTGTTCGCGCGTGAGGTAGGTGTATTGCGGCCCTTCGAACGCCGTGAGCACGCGGCGCTCCCACCATTCGCGATCGCGCGCCACCAACCCGTTGGTCGTGATTGCGAAGTGCTCGTACGCGGTCATCAACTCGTCCAGAGACGAGGGGTCGAAGGGCTCGAGAACCGCCGATGAGTTCGCGCGCGCCGGCAGATCGCCGAGTGACGCCTTCCACCGTGTGCGCACTCCTCCGAATCCGTAGCCCAGGCGCGCATAGACCGGAACCGTTGCCGGGTACAGCGACGAGATCGGGCTGCCCTCAGCGCGCTTCTCGGCGAGTGCCGCGCGCATCAGTGCCGTGGCGACGCCGCGTCCGCGCGCCTCGGGTGCGACCGCGACCGACGCGATGCCGGTCGCCGGCACAGCGCGTCCGCCGTAGTAGTGCCCCAGTGGGAACGCGCGCAAGACGCCGACCGTCGAGGCGCCGTCTTGGGCGACGCGCCAGTGCGCAGGGTCGAACCATTCGCGCATTCGCTGCTGCCAGGACGGCGGGGTGTTAAAAGCCTGAGTGTTGAGTCCGATGACGGCGTCGAGATCGGCCGGCTTGGCCGCACGGATCCGCAGAGAACTCATGGCGCCCGGACCTTAACATGGTCCCGGCCCCGGCCAGGATGTCTTTTCGCGTTTGCAGGAACCGGGGCATGTGCGGCGAATGGGTCCGCATGAGACGCCTGCCGATTCTCCTCATCCTGGTCGCGGCTTCCTTGGCCGTGATCCCCGCGCGCGCCGACGGTCCCGCGCGCACCGACGCCATGGTCCCCATGAGCGACGGCGTAAGACTCGAAGCCACTGTGTACTTGCCATCGGGGACCCCCTGGGGGGCGGAACTGCCGCTCGTCGTGCGCCAGCACGGGGGAGGCTCGACCAAGGACAACCCATACGACACCGGCTACGGCATGAAGTTCGTCGAGACCGGGGACTTCGCGCTGCTGATGTACTCGGCGCGCGGGCACGGCAATTCGGGTGGCATCTTTGACTTCTTTGGTGAGCGCTCGACCCAGGACTTCTCCGAGGTGCTCGATTGGGTGGCGCGCACCTTTGGCACCAAGATCGACACGAACAATGTCGGAGTGTCGGGGTACTCGCAAGGCGGCGGCGGGTCCTTGCTGCCGGCCGAGCGTGACGCGCGCGTGAAGGCCGTCGCAGCCGGCCAGACATTTGCCGACTTGAACGAGGCTCTCAACCCGAACGACTGCTTCAAGTTCTCCTTCGCGACCGGCATCTTCGCCGCCGCGTACACGGTCGCGGGCGCGCGCGTTGACGACACGCTCGCGGGGCGCTGGGGCGCTCAGTTCTACACCGACACCGAAGACGTCGGCGCGCCGCCGGTGCAGCCATCCACCACCGACGAGTTGCGCGCGCGCTCTCCGGTCGAAGGCATCGGCGCGCTAGTCGAGAGACGCGTGCCTGTCTTCTGGACCCAAGCGTGGGAAGACCAACTCTTCCCGGGCGATCATCCCGAGCGCATCTTGTCGGTGCTCGAGGCGCAAGGCATTCCCGTGCACTACTGGTTCTCCTCCGGCGGTCACGCGGTCGGCGGCGACTTCCCCGCAGAGGTCGCGGCGCGTGAGACCGCAATGCTGGATTGGTTCGACGAGTTTCTGCGCGGCGTCGATCACGGGTTCACTACCGGTCCGAAGGTGGACTACTGGCGCCGCACCGAAGCAGGGCGGCCGGGAACGTGGGTGGCCGACAGCGCAGACGAGTGGCCGATTCCCGGCGGTGCCGAGCGCGCGCTTTTCCCCCGCTCTGACGCCGCACTCGCGGCCGAACCCGAAGCCGGCGACACCGCCGTCGGGACGATTGCGAACGACTTCGCGAGCCTCAACGTCGCGAACGACTCGATCACCAAGGAGATCGCCGGGAACATCCCCGGCATGGGCGACGTGCTGACGCAGATCCCCGAGGACCAGAACTCAACGGCCGCAGTCACGTTCACGAGCGCGCCGGTCGAAGGCGGCTTCGAGGTGACGGGCGCGCCGATCGTGGACGTTCGCTACGCGACCACCGCGACGCGCGCCATGCAGCTTGACGCCAAAGTGTGGGATCTGAGCGATGCCGGCGCGCAACTCGTGTGGCGAGGATGCAGTTCGGTGGAATCCCCTGCCGCGTCGGGAACCGCGAGCGTCAAACTCTGGCCGAACTCGCATCGTTTCGAGCCCGGCCATCGCATTGCGCTGACGATTGCGGCTGTGGACTTCCCGGTGTTCAAACCGGAATCCGAACCGTCGCAGACGACGCTCATCGCAGGCACGCGGCTGATGCTCCCGGAGGTGTGAGCCGTCAAGGCGCCGGGGCGGGGTGTGTGCTCTCGGCGACTCGCGCTCAGCGCAAATCATTTGCGCCCCGCGCGAGTAGTGGCACACGATCGGGGCAAGTGCGGGCGGTGACCGTAGATGGGAACGCGCCCAGAAGTCGAGCGTTTCCGCCGATGCTGCCAGCGGCTGCGGAGAGGAAGTGTTGAAGGCGTGAGGCGGGGAATCTGCGCCGCAGTTGTCGTTGCCATGATCATTCCCGCCTGCGGGAACCGGACGCAGGGTGGCGACGGCGGTAGTGCGGGCGCGCCCAGGAGCACGGCACAAACGCCTTCCGCGGCGTTGCCGGGTGGCACTCCGTCGTCCAGTGCGTCGTCCAGTGCGTCGGTCGGTGCCCCGGTCGCATCCACGAGGAGCGTGAGCAAGACGCCGAGGGGCGTTCCTGTGGCTCTGCGCCCTCCGGTGGCTGGCGAATATCGCATTCAAGAGACGGCGACGTTGAAAGCGTCCGATCCGGACAACTCGGCGGAGCCCAGCCAAAGGGAGTACACACTCCGGGTGCTCCAGGCGGATCGTCGTGGGAACGGGTATTCCCAACGGCAGTCCACTTTGGAGGGAGAGCACGGTGCCTCCGCAACGCTGGTTGAGTATTCCTGGACGCCGGAGGCGTGGGCCATGACGGCAGTTAAGGCCGGGAACGGTGACTGGTGCCGCCTCCAGGTTCCGGCGCTGGTTCTTCAAGGCCCGCTTGTCGTGGGCAAACGCTGGACTGTCCAAAAGCCCGACCCGCGTGCGGACGGCACGCCCGGCTACCAGCAGAGTCCAAAGGAACCCGATGGCCCGGTAGCCGTCCGGATCCTTCGGCGCGAGAACGTGATGTTCCGCGGCAAGAACAGGGCCTGCTTTGTCGTTCGCTCGACGTTCAGCGGAAAGAACACTGCCGGTCAAGAGATGACGAAGGTCGGCCTGCACTGGTTCGACCCGCAACTCGGTTTGATGCTGCGCTGGTCGGACGAGTACCGGTTCCGTGAAGGGGTCGGGACGATCAGCAACGTTCTGCTGTAGAACTCGGGAGCGCCGGTCACGGCAACGCGGACCAGTGTTTCGAAACGGAGAGTGCCTAACCGCATCGTTCTTCCGGGTAGACTGCGAGGGTCATGTCCAGTCGTCGCTTGACCTATGCCTGACCTCGAAACCCTGCGACGCCATCTCCGGGCTGAGGGGCCGCGCTTGGAGCGGGACTACGGCGTCATTATGCTCGGCATCTTTGGATCCTACGCCCGTGGCAACCAACGCGAGGGCAGCGACCTCGACCTCCTCGTGAAGTTCAATGCCCCTATCGGCCTCATACGATTCATCAAGCTGGAGAACGAACTCTCCGACCTGCTCGGCGTCAAGGTGGACCTCGTCGTGAGAGACGCTTTGAAGCCCCGCATCGGGGAACGCATTCTTCAGGAATTGCTGCCATCGTGATCCGCGAGATCCGCGACTACCTGAACGACCTGGTCGAGGCAGCCGAGCGGGCCATCGAGTTCACCGAAGCGATGACTTACAAGGGTTTCTCGAAAGACGAGAAGACCGTCTACGCGGTCGTCCGCGCAATCGAGGTCATGGGCGAAGCGGTCAAGAACATCCCGGGCGAGGTGCGAGATGCGTATCCTGCGATCCCGTGGCGTGAGATGGCCGGCATGCGGGACAAGCTCATCCATGAGTATTTCGGCGTCGATCGATCCATCGTGTGGCAGACAGTCCGAGAGGATATCCCGCAGCTCCTTCCCCTGCTGCGCGTGCTTCGAAGCAACGAAACCCCCGGGTAGACGGCGGTCCGAGACCGCGGGTCTAGAGGCTGGCGCGCGCTAGGCGACGGTCGCGCGCTCGCGCGCGCGGCGGTCCAGGATCCGTTTGCGGATACGCAGTCTCGACGGTGTGACTTCGACCAGCTCGTCGCCGGCGATGAACTCGATCGCGCTCTCGACGGTCAGCTCGCGCGGCGGCTCCAGCTTGATCGCCTCGTCGTGCGAGTGCGTGCGCATGTTGCTCTTCTGCTTTTCTTTGGTGGGGTTCACGACCATGTCTTCGGCGCGCGCGTTTTCGCCGACGACCATTCCCTCATACACGTCGTCACCGGGACTAACGAAGAACGCGACGCGCTCCTGCAGGTTGTCCATCGCGTAGCCGGTGGCCGCACCGGTGCGGTCGGCGACGGCCGCACCGCCCTTGCGGTGGGGAAGGTCTCCAGCCCAGGGCATCCATCCGGCGGCTTCGGTGTGAACGACGGCAGTGCCTTGGGTCATGGTCAAAAGCAGCGTGCGGAAGCCGAGCAGTCCGCGCGCCGGCGCTTCGAATACCACGACCGACCGACCGGTGTCGCCGGGACGGATCTCGGTGATCTCACCCTTGCGCGGTGCGACGATCTGCGTGACGGTGCCGACGTGTTCGGAGGGCACGTCCACGGTGAGGCGCTCGCGCGGTTCGTGCCTGGATCCGCCCACCGATTTGGTGACGACTTCCGGCCTTGAAACCTGGAATTCGTAGCCCTCGCGGCGCATGGTTTCGATCAACACGGCGAGTTGCAGTTCACCTCGCCCGGCGACTTCCAGCACGTCGGCGCTGTCTGTTCTGCCGACACGAATCGAGACGTTGCCGAGCGCTTCGCGCATCAAGCGGTCTTCGATGTGGCGGCTGGTGAGGTACTTACCTTCGCCGCAAAGCGGCGAGGTGCTCGGCCCAAAGGTCATCGTCAGCACCGGCTCGTCCACCTCGAGGCGCGGGAGCGCGATGGGATCGTCCGGCGAGGCGACCGTGTCACCGATGGTGATCTCGGGGAATCCGGCGATGATGAACAGGTCGCCTGCGTCGATGTGGCCGGTGTTCTCGCGACCCAGGCCTGAGAACTTCTGCAGCGAAGTGAACTTCGCCGGGCGCCCGGTGCCGTCGGCGCCGATAACCACGACGGGCTTCTCGGCGCGCATGCGCCCTTGAATCACGCGCCCGATCGCTAGGCGTCCGAGGTAGTCGCTTGCGTCGAGGTTCGTGACCAGTGCTTGCAGCGGCGCGCTGATGTCGCCGCCCGAGGGTGGAATCGTTTCGACGATCGCGTCAAGCAGCGGCGCGAGGTTGGCGTTCTCGTCCGGCATTCCGACTCCGGGAATCGCGCGACCTTCGCGCGCGACCGCCGAGATGATCGGGAAGTCGATGTGGTGGTCTTCGGCGTCCAGAGAGAAGTACAACTCGTAGATTTCGTCGAGAACTTCGCTCGTGCGCGCGTCCTTGCGGTCCACCTTGTTCAGCACCACGATGCTCGGCAGGTGTTGCGCCATCGCCTTGCGCAGAACGTAGCGCGTCTGCGGGAGCGGGCCTTCGCTCGCGTCCACCAACAGCAGTACGCCGTCCACCATCGTCAGCGCGCGCTCGACCTCGCCGCCGAAGTCGGAGTGGCCGGGTGTGTCCACGAGGTTGATCGTGATCCCGCGCCAAACGATCGAGGCGGCCTTTGCGAGGATCGTGATCCCCTTCTCGCGCTCGAGGTCGTTGGAGTCCATGATCCGGTCTTCGGACGACTCCTTGACTACGCCGGTCTGGCGCAGCATTGCGTCCACGAGCGTGGTCTTGCCGTGGTCGACGTGCGCGATCAGCGCCACGTTGCGGTGGCGTTGCTGTTCTGGGGAACGAGAGTTGGGCATAGGAGTGAGAAAAAAGGGGGTCGGGGACCGGGCTCTTATGTTACCGGGCGCGCGCCCCGCGCGCTTTCGGGGGTTCTCAGGCGCGCGGGAGGGTGATGATGAAGATTGAGCCGACCCCGAGTTCACTGTGGGCGCGCACCGAGCCACCGTGGCTTTCGGCGACGTGGCGGACGATAGAGAGTCCGAGTCCCGTGCCGCCGGTTTCCCGGGATCGCGCCGCGTCTACCCGGTAGAAGCGCTCGAAGATCCTGGGGAGGTCCTTGCTCGGGATCCCGATTCCTGTGTCGCGCACCTCGATCGTCGTCGCGTCTTCTCGGGTGGCCAGATGCAACGCTACGGTTCCATTTGTCGGTGTGTAGCGGACCGCATTGTCCAGGAGATTTCGGATCATTAGTGCGAAATCATCCGAACTTCCGCGCGCGCGCGCCCCTTCGGCGATTTCGGCCTCGAATGACAGCCCGCGTTCCTCGCAGCGCGCGCGCGCCTCGTCGGCCGCGTTCCGCGCGAGCGCCGACAAATCGACGTCTTGGTCGTGCTCGGTCGGTCGTTCAAGGCGGGCCAAATCCAACAAATCGCCAACCAGCGCCGTCAGTCGGCGCGCCTCGCGCGCCAGGGTTGCGGCGAAGCGGTGTGCTGCCTCGGGATCGTCGGTGATGGCTGTTTCCAGCGTCTCGGCGGTGGCGAGGATTGCCGCGACAGGAGTCTTCATCTCGTGGGAAGCGTCGGCCACGAAGTCCCGGCGAACGCGGTCCGTGCGGCGGGCCTCGGTGACGTCGTGCGCAACCGCCAGCAATCGGTGCCCGGGCAGCGGGAGCGAGGTGACGCGGACTTCTCGCGTTGTGGGGTGGTGCAGAGTGATCTCGCGCGCAATCATCTCGTCGCCCTCGGGCACGGGGATCCCCGGGGGAAGGGCCCCGCCGTCCCTCATCGAGAACAGCGACCGCGCCGCGGGGTTCGCATAGACGACCTCGGTTCCGTCCGACAGGATTACTGCCTCATCCATTGCCGACAGGATCTGCTCGCGAAGGGAAGTCTCCCGGCCGATTTCATCGATGCGTGCGGCGAGATCGGCTGCCATGCGGTTGACGGCGCGCACAAGTTCGCGCGTCTCGGCGGGTCCGCCGGGCTCGATTGGAGTGAAGTCGCCGTGGGCGACGCGAGTGACTTCGCCGGCAATGTCGCGCAGCGGGCGCGCGACTGTGCGCGCGATGAGCATCGAGAAGAGGGCCGCGAGTAGCGCGGCGGCGAGGGATGCGCCGATCATTGCTCGGCGCACCGCTGCGCGCTGACCAGCGACGCGGTCGGCGGGAAGCGCGGCGCGCACGATGATCCCGGCGCGCGCCGGCAAGGCGACGTACAAGAACGGCCGGCCGAGCGTCGAGGATGCACGCTGTGCGGTGCCGGTTCGGCCTGCGATCGCGTCGCGCACTTCGGGGCGATCGGAGTGATTGGCCATCGATGCCGGGTCGCGCTCGGAGTCTGCCAAGACCGATCCGTCCGAGCGGATCACGGTGAAGCGCGTGCCCGACGCACGCCCGAGCGCCGGCAGGTACGTCTGGTCGGCTCCGTCGCGCGCGATCACGGCTTCGACGGTGCGGGCTTCCGCGATCAGGCGCGCGCGCAGATCATTGACCGCGCGCTGCTCGAACACGCGGTCAAGCGTCACGCCCAAGAGCGCAACCGCCGCGACAGCGACGACGGTGTGCGTGGCGAGCAGTCGTCCAAGAAACGTGCGGCGCATCAGGAGGCACCCTTCGGGCGAACGCGGAAGCGGTAGCCCGCGCCGCGCACTGTGTCGATGTAGGTGTAGCCGGAGTGCTCTTCGACTTTGCGCCGCACGTTCTTCACGTGTGTGTCGATCGTGCGTGTCGAGCCGAGGTAGTCGTACTCCCAAACGCGCCGCGCGAGATCTTGGCGGGTGAGCAAGCGACCCGGCTCCGCGGCCAGTGTTGCGAGCAAAGCGAACTCCTTCGGCCGCAACTCGACCTCGACGCCGGCGACCGAGCATTGCAGGTCGGCCGGGACGAGCCGCATGTCTCCGAACACCATTTCGGCAGGAACTTCCCCGCGAACCGATTCGGCGCGCGCGCGCCGCAACAACGCCTTGACGCGCGCCACCAACTCCTCCATCGAGAAAGGCTTGGTGAGGTAGTCGTCGATCCCGGCGGCGAAGCCGGCCAACTTCGTCGATTCCTCGGCGCGCGCCGTGAGCATCAAGATGGGGACCTCGGGGCGCGCGCGCCGCAGTTCCTCGGCCACGGTTAGTCCGTCCATGGACGGGAGCATGAGATCCAGGATGAGCAGGGCGACCTCGGTGGCGCGCGCCCGGCGTAGCCCGTCGAGTCCGTCCGCGGTGGTCTCTACTTCCAAGCCTTGGCGGCGCAAGTTGTACGCGACCATTTCGGCCATCGTCGGGTCGTCTTCGACTACCAGCACCTTTGCCACGTCAGCGGAAAGTATATGCGTCCGCGAAGGGGACTCGGTTTGGAGTTCACAAACAGTTCACACTCGTTCCACCCCGGCACCCGCGCGGGTTCCTACGCTTGACCACAATGGACTCGATGAAAGATCTCGTAAGGAGACTGCTCTTGTTGCGACGGATTGCTTTTGTGGCGGCTTTGGCTGTGGTGGCCGCGGGGTCGGTGGCCTGCGGCGGATCAGGAAGCGGAGGCAACGGCCTGACCGGAACGATTCTGGCAGACGGATCCTCCACAGTCTTTCTGATCGCCGAGGCGTTCGCGGAGGAGTTCAAGCGTGAGCACCCCGGCGTGGACATCACCGTCGGTGAGTCGGGCACGGGCGGCGGCTTCAAGAAGTTCTGCAACGGTGAGACCGACATCTCGGACGCCTCGCGCCCTATCTCGGATGAGGAGAAGGCCGCGTGCAAGGCCAAGGGCATCGAGTTCGTGGATCTTGAGATTGCGCGCGACGGCCTGTCGGTAGTCGTGAACAATGACAACACGTGGGCAAAGTGTCTGACGGTGAGCGAACTGAAGAAGATCTGGGAGCCGAACTCGAAGATCACGAACTGGAAACAGATTCGCTCCGCCTTCCCCGATCAAAAGCTGAAGCTCTATGGGCCAGGGACCGCCTCGGGCACCTTCGACTACTTCACCAAAGCGATCGTCGGGGTGGAGAAGTCTTCGCGCACGGACTACTCGGCCTCCGAGGACGACAACGTCTTGGTGACGGGGGTTGCCGGCGACAAGGGCAGCCTCGGCTACTTCGGCTACGCGTACTTCTCGGAGAACCGCGACAAGTTGAACATCGTCGGCGTGGATTCGGGGTCGGGTTGTGTGACGCCGAGTGATGCGACCGTGCGTGACGGCACCTACTCGCCGCTGTCGCGCCCGCTGTTCATCTACGTCAAGAAGTCTTCCATCGCGCGACCAGAGGTGAAGGCGTTCGTGGAGTTCGCGCTGAACTCGGTGAACGGCTTGCTGCCCGATATCGGCTACACGGCCCTTTCCGAAGCGCAGATCGTGGCGCAGCGCGCCAAGTTCGAGAAGGCGGCCTAGGCCATCGATACCAAGCTGGAAGCCGGCGCCGGCGTCTCCCCATTTGCGGGACGCCGGCGCCGGCTCGAACCTCTAATCGTGTGGGCGTTGCGCGCGTGCGCGGCCGTGACCGTTGCGACCACCGCCGGGATCATTGCCTCCCTCGCCGGCGAAACCGTCGCGTTCTTCCGCGAAGTGTCACCGTGGAAGTTCTTCACCGGCACAACGTGGGCGCCGACATTCGAGGCCGCCGGCGATCGATTCGGTGCGCTACCCCTTCTCACCGGAACCTTGATGGTCGCGCTGATTGGGATCGTGGTAGCCGTTCCGGTCGGCCTCGCGATCGCCGTCTATTTGAGCGAGTACGCGCGCCCGCGCGCGCGCCGCGTCCTCAAGCCGATCTTGGAGATCCTCGCAGGCATCCCAACGGTCGTCCTCGGGTTCTTTGCGTTGAACTTCGTCACGGGCGTTGTGCTGAAGGCGGTCATCCCCGGCGTCGAGACGTTCAACGTGCTCTCGGCCGGATTGGTCGTGGGGATCATGCTGGTGCCGACCGTGGCGTCCTTGTCGGAAGACGCGATGCGGGCAGTGCCGCAGGACTTGCGGGAAGCCGGCTATGGGATCGGCGCCTCGCGTCGGGAGGTCGCCACCAAAGTCGTGCTTCCTGCGGCAACCTCGGGGATCACGGCCGCGGTGATTCTTGCGCTGGCGCGCGCGATCGGTGAGACGATGATCGTCACCATCGCCGCCGGGAACCAGCCACTGCTGAGCTTCAACCCGCTGCACGCCGCCCAGACGATGACCGCGTACATCGTTGCGGTCAGCCTCGGGGACACTCCGGCGGGCAGCGTCGTGTACCGCACGATCTTCGCGCTCGGGTCCACGCTGTTCGTGATCACGCTTGGGTTGAACGTCATGACGTATCGGGTTGCGCGCCGCCTGAAGGAGCGTGGGCGATGAAGCCCGAGGCCGGGCTGTCGGCCGGACCCGACGCCGCGCGCCGCGCGCGCCGCGAGCGAACTTTCCGCGCATTCATGCTCGCTTCGCTGGGACTCGCGCTTTTGACTCTGGGCGCTCTGCTGGTGACCGTAGGGATCGACGGCATTCCCCGCCTGTCGTGGGAGTTCCTCACCGGCTTGCCGTCGCGGTTCGCGAGGCGGGCGGGTGCCGCTCCGGCAATCCTCGGGAGCCTTTGGATCATTGCGGTCTGCGCGGTGTTCGCGGTTCCGGTGGGAATCGGCGCGGCGCTGTACTTGGAGGAGTTCGCGGATCGCGAGAGTCGCATCAACCGCCTCGTTGAGGTGAACATCGCGAACCTCGCGGGAGTTCCTTCGATCATCTATGGGTTGCTCGGCTTGGCGATCTTCGTGCGCGCGCTCGGGATGGGCCGTTCGGTGCTTGCCGGCGGACTGACGCTCGGGCTGCTGGTCTTGCCGGTCATCGTTATCGCTTCGCGCGAAGCGATTCGCGCGGTTCCCACGTCGATTCGCGAAGCGGCGCTGGCGCTCGGAGCGACGAAATGGCAGACGGTCTCCAGGCACGTTCTGCCCGTTGCATTGCCCGGCGTCATGACCGGGATCATCCTCGCAGTTTCGCGCGCGCTCGGCGAAGCGGCTCCGCTGGTCACGATGGGCGCGCTGACGTACGTATCGTTCAGACCCAATTCGTTGTTCTCGCGATTCACGGCGCTACCGATCCAGATCTTCAACTGGACGTCGCGGCCGCAGGCGGATTTCCGTCTAACCGCCGCCGCCGGCATCGTGGTCTTGCTCGCAGTGTTGCTCGGCATGAACGCGATCGCGATTGCGATCCGAAACCGAGCCCAGAGGAAGTGATGTGTTCATGGCAACTGTGAAGGTCCAAAGCGCGCGCCAAAGCAACACGGTCGCCGGAGCCGTCGTGCTGCAGACGCACGATCTGACGGTGTCCTACGGCACCGCGCGCGCGGTCCAGGATGTCTCCATCGACATTCAATCCGCGCGAATCACCGCGATCATCGGGCCGAGCGGTTGCGGCAAGAGCACTTTGCTGAGGTGCTTCAACCGCATGAACGATCTGATCCCGTCGGCCAAGGTGCAAGGGTCGGTCACCTACCACGGTTGGAACCTGTATGAACCCGGGGTCGATCCCGTCGAAGTGCGCCGTCGCATTGGGATGGTGTTTCAGAAGCCGAACCCGTTCCCGAAGTCGATTCACGAGAACATCGCGTTCGGACTGCGGGTGCACGGCATCACCGGTGACCTGGACGACCGCGTCGAGACGGCGTTGCGGAGAGTGGCGCTTTGGGACGAGGTCAAGCAGAACTTGCGCAAGAGCGCGCTTGCGCTCTCGGGCGGGCAGCAGCAGCGGCTGTGCATCGCGCGCGCCATCGCAGTTGAGCCCGACGTGATCTTGATGGACGAGCCGTGCTCGGCGCTCGACCCCATCGCCACCGCGCGCATCGAGGATCTCATGCGTGAGTTGCAGAGCGACTACTCAATCGTCATCGTTACTCACAACATGCAGCAAGCGGCGCGCGTGAGCGACATGACTGCGTTTCTGACCGCCGAAGTCGACGAGGAACGCGGCACGCGCACGGGAGTTCTGGTGGAATACGACCGCACCGAGAAGATCTTCACGAACCCGGGCGATCCCCGGACCGAGGCGTACATCACCGGGAGGTTCGGATGACCGACGTTCGCCACCACTTCCACGAGGAACTGCGTCTCACCGAAGCACACGTGCAGTCGATGGGGGCGGCCGCGCGCGACCTGCTGAGCAAGGCGATGCGCGCGCTCGTCGCCGACGACGCCGGCCTGTGCGATCTGACGATCGCTGCCGACGATGTCGTCGACGAGTATTACCTGCGAACCGAGCAGCGCATCCTCAACCTGTTTGCCTTACAGACCCCGGTCGCCTCGGACTTGCGTCTGCTCACCGTGCTCCTTCACGTGAACATCCACCTTGAGCGAGTCGGGGACATGGGTGTCAACATCGCGAAGTTGGCCAAACTCGTCACCGGACTCCCGCGCAGCCCAACCGTCGTCGCGCACCTGGAAGAGATGGGCGGGATTGCGATCCGCATGGTCGAGGCGGCAATGGACGCATTCGCTCGGCGGGATCTGGAACTCGCCTACAGCCTTCCGCGAATGGACGAGCCCATCGACCGCTTGAACCGCGGCATGCTCGATGAAGTGCTGCGCGGCGCCGACGACCGACGGCTACTCGAGTGGGGGATTCGTATGAGCATGGTCTCCCGCCAGATCGAGCGCACCGGCGACCACGCCGTGGACATCGCCGAACAAGTCGCGTTTCTGGCGACGGGCGAATTCCGCGAGTTCGGCGACGCGTCTCACCCCGAAATCGGCATCCGCGGCATCGAGTAGCGCGAGACCCCGCCGAAGCTAAGCCTGGTCTGTCAGCCAGTGTTCTACCAACGGCCGAACCTCTTGCAGGCAACCCACGAGCGTGTGGGCGTTGCTCAGTGCGCTCGCCGGATGCGTCGCAGTGATCCCGACGACGCGAGCGCCCGCCGCAAGCGCGGCTTCCACGCCGGCCGGTGCGTCTTCGACAACCAGGCACGCCGCCGGGTCGGTTCCGAGGAGTTCGGCGGCGAGTAGGTAGCAGTCGGGAGCAGGCTTTCCTCGCGTCACGCTGGTCCCGTCCACCACCACCTTTGGAACCGGAAGTCCCACCCTTGCGAAGCGCGCGCGCACCTTTCCCGCATGGCTGGAGGTTACGAGGGCCCACCGGTCGCGGGGCAAGGCCGCAAGAAGTTCTTCTGCTCCTTCCATGGGCGGGAATCTGAGCCCGGGGTCGTCCACGAGCATCTGGAGTTGCGCGTACTCTTCTCCGCTATTCAGGTGGCCGGCGACCTCTTCGATTGTGTCGATCGGTCGCCGGCCGTGAGTGGCCGCCCAGACCGGATCGAAATCAAGGGCATGTCGCGTCGCCCAGGTCTGCCAGACGGTGCGAAACGCTTCGGCGGAGTTCAGTAACACCCCATCCACGTCCAGCAGTACCGCTCGCATCACGATGGCCTTCCGGCCTCGTCCGCCGATGCGATCTCCGCGCCGATCATGGAGACGATCTCGGCCGGACTGTGGAATAGATAGCGTGGTGCCTCGGACTCCAGTTCCGTCCGCGAGCCGTACCCCCAAAGAACTCCGCCCGCTTCCATGCCGTTGCGGCGCGCGGCCGCTACGTCGACGGCTCGGTCGCCGATCATGAGAGAGGCCGAGCCGACCATGCCCTTGTCGCGCAATGCCGCGATCTGCTGCCATTTCTCGATTCCGGTGTCGCCGCCGTCGACGAAGCGGAAGTGATCCAAGAGGCTGAACATCTGAAGGATCTTATCGGCGAAATCCGCGCGTTTGGAGGTGCAGACGGCCATGGGGACGCCGGCTTCGCTGAGGTGCGCGAGCATCTGTGGGATGCCCGGGTACAGAACGTTTTCCGAGAACCCGACTTCGGCGTATCGCTCTCGGTACTTCGCCACCAGACTCCCGATCTCCCGAGTGTCGGTTGTACCGACGAGGGCGGAGAACGCCCTGTCGAGCGGCGGCCCGATGTATTGCGTCAAGTCGGACGGCGTCCGAGGCGGGTATCCGTGGTTGGTCAGGGCGAAGTTGAGGCAGCGAGAGATCCCCTCCAGCGGATCGCTCAAAGTTCCGTCAAGGTCGAAGAGCAGAAGGTTCGGCGGGCGACGGCCGGTTGATTGGGTCCAAGTGGAGTGTCCGAGTGGGCTCATGCGAGTTCCAACTACACCGTCGGGTCGGCTGATTGCAAGACAGGCGTGACGCGACCCTTGAGCGCCGAACCCAGTCTGTGTAGAATCCCACACATGGCCACCAACCTCGCACTCGACGACGAGCTGTTGACTGAGGCCCTGCGCGTGGGCGGGCACAGGACGAAGAAGGCGACTGTGACCGAGGCACTGCAGGAGTACATCGCACGGCGCAAGCAGCAGCAGGTCGTGGAAGTGTTCGGCAAGATCGACGTCGATCCCACGTACGACTACAAGGCGCAACGCCGGCGGGCGTGAACGTCCTCGTTGATACCTGCGTATGGTCGCTCGCGCTGCGTCGTGACGAGCCGCGAGGGACGCCGCACGAGTCCGAGTTGGTAAACCTGATTCGTGACGGGCGCGTGCTGATGCTGGGCGCCGTGCGTCAGGAGCTGCTTTCGGGGATTCGCCGGCCCGCTCAGTTCCGGGCGGTGTGCGAACTGCTCCGGGCCTTCCCCGACGTCCGGCTCGATGAGGAGGACTACGAGGAAGCTGCGCGGTGTTTCAACACATGCCGGGGGCGCGGCCTGCAGGGCTCGAACACCGACTTCCTGCTGTGCGCTGTGGCCTTGCGTCGCGAGGCTCCGATCTTCACCGTGGATAAGGACTTCCCAAGGTTCGCGCGCGCCCTGCGCGTCAAGCTGCATTCGCCGTCCGGGTGACGGCCTCGCCTACCGGCGGAGATTTGGGAGAGAGTTGGTGTATCCATGCGGTACGGGAGTTGTTCGGGAGGAGGCCGCGTGGCACGCAAGGTCAGGATCACCGCTCAACCTACCGCGCGCGACTACACCGAGAGGTTCGATCACTTCCTCCCCGGGGATCGGCCCGGAGGGCGAACTCTTCAGAGCTATCGGGAGGAATTCGGGCCGACGCTGGAAGGGGAGGTGAGGGGTCCATTCGGCTCCGCGTACCGGGTTTCGCTTGCCGCGCTTGGCCGGTTTTCTCCTGACACGTACATCAAGCTTCAGTTCGTCGTCTCGCGGGAGGGCGAGGACTTCGGATGGATCCACCCCGACGCGATCGTGTTGAAGGAGTTCGAACTGCCTGAAGGCACCGTGCTCCCCGGCACGTAGTCGGATGTTGCGGGGATCGGTGGATGAGAAAGGCAAGCACACTGATCTTGGGCGCCGGGTTGGCCGTCTGCGGCACCGTCTTACTCGTGTACTCATTCCCGTTCGTCACCTGGATGGCTTTCGCAGCGTTCCTCATCGGTCTTGAATGGGCGGCGGCGGTGCTTCCGCATCGACCCCAACTCCGCTCCGGTTGCGGCTGGGGTCGCCCGACGTCCTACACTGTTATTCGCACGGAGTTTGCTGTGTAGCGCCGGCCGGGGGAGTCGTCGGAATGCGCGGTTTCGCAGTCGTGGCGGTGGTTGGATCCTTCGTCGTAGGCGCGGCGGCGGGCAGTTTCGGGAGGCTTCTGTTCCGGCCCCATCGGGGGTTGACGCTTTTCGCGCTGCCGGTGCTTCTTCCCTGGGGCTTGCACCACCTCGAGATCTTGCGCTTTGCCGAGTCGGCTGGTGCGGGTGACCTGGGAGCCGCTCGGATCGCCGGGCCGGTCACGCTTGCGGCGCTCACCGCGGTAGTCCTCGCGGCCGCGCGCCGGGCCCCGTTCCTCGTTGCGGGCATTCCGCCCGCCGGCTTTCTGGTTGCTTTCTATGTGACCTTTCCGCTCGCTTCTTCGGCAGTCCCCGGCCGCGACATCGGCTACGACAATGTGGGAACGGTGTGGCTGTTCGTCTACACGGTTGCGGCAACCGCCGCCCTGCTCGCGTACTTCCGACCGCCGGTGCTGTCGTCTACGCCGGCGGCCTGACGGCGCGCCACCTTGAGCATCGGCCGCACGGTATCCTGAACCTGTGTCTATTCAACGACCGCGCCGCCCGCCTCGTCCGACCGGTGATCCCGATCTGGATGATCGTCTCATCCGTTTTGTGGAGGGGCTCGATCCGGTAGATCAGCGCATTGCGCTGGAAGCCGTCGCGACGCTGTTGCAGCTTTCCCACGACAATGTCTCGCGCCTTGACCGCAAGATCGCCAACACGGCGCTGAAGGAGATGCGACACGCGTTCAACGTTTTCGCTCCGCTGCGCGCTCGGCGCAAGGTCACGATCTTCGGCTCGGCGCGTACGCCCAAGGGTCATCCCGAGTACGAAGCGGCCAAAGAGTTTGCGCACGAGATGGCGGCGCGCGGTTGGATGGTGGTCACGGGCGCGGGTCCCGGCGTCATGGAGGCCGGACATGAAGGCGCCTCGGCGGAGCACTCCATCGGGGTCAACATCATCTTGCCGTGGGAGGCGAAGCCCAACCCGGTGATCGCCGACAACCCCAAGCTCATTAACTTCAAGTTCTTCTTCACTCGCAAGTTGATGTTCATCAAGGAGTCGGACGCTTTTGTGTTGTTCCCCGGGGGGTTCGGCACCCTCGACGAGACGTTCGAACTGCTCACTTTGATTCAGACGGGCAAGAGCGACTTGCACCCGATCGTGATGGTGGACGTTCCAGGCGGTACCTACTGGCAGCGTGTCGAGGCGTTCATGCGCGAGGAGCTGCTCGCGAACATGTTCATCGAGGAAAGTGACTTCGACTTGTTCCGGATTACGGACTCGGTCACCGACGCCATCTCGGAAATCGAGCAGTTTTACCGCGTGTATCACTCTGAGCGCTGGATCGGCCGCGACCTGGTGCTGCGACTGAATGCGGCTCCCAGCGATGCGATGATCGCGTCGCTGAACGAGGAGTTCGGCGACTTCCTGGAGTCGCCCGTTGTGCGCGTCGAGGTGTCGGATGCCGAGCGTCGCGATGGAGACGTTCCGGATCTGCCGCGCCTTGCGCTGCGGCCGGACCGCGCGCGCATCGGGCCCCTGCGACGGATCGTGGACCGCTTGAACGCAGAGATCGAGCTGTGATCAAGGTTCTGTTTGTGTGCGTCCACAACGGCGGACGCAGCGTCATGGCGGAAGCATTCGCGCGCGCCGTGGGACTCGACGCGCGAAGCGCTGGAACCGTCCCGCAGCCCGTTCCGCATCCTGAGGTCGTCGAAGCGATGGGTGAAGTCGGCATCGACGTGTCGGGACACCGCGGGGAGTTGCTGACCGACGAGATGGTCGGGTGGGCGGACCACGTGATCACGATGGGGTGCGCGGTGGACGACGAGGCGTGTCCGGCGATTCGGTTGCGCGACGTCCGGGACTGGGGACTTGCCGATCCCAAGGGTCGCCCGCCCGAAGAGGTCCGCGCGATCCGAGACGAGATCCGCGCGCGCGTCGCGGCGCTTCGCTCTTAGGTCGCTTCGCTCACCGAACTCATGTTGAAGTCGGCGATGCGAAGCGGCGGTGCTTTTGTGAGCAAGAACTCGTCGTTCTCGCGCGGCAACGCGAACTGCGACCTGCCGACCTCGGTCGTCTGAGCGAGCGTGTCCAGCGGACTCATGTTGAAGCGGAAGTTGTTGACGGCCGCGCGAACCTCGCCGTCTTCGATCAGGAACACTCCGTCGCGCGTAAGGCCGGTCAGAAGCAGCGTTTGAGGATCGACGACGCGGATGTACCACAGGCACGTCACGAGCAACCCGCTGCGAGTGCGCGCGATCATGTCGTCGAGGTCGGGTCCGTCGCCCGTCATAACGAGGTTGGAGACAAAGGGGCGCACCTCGGCTGCTCCCGCGCGCGCGGCCCACGAGCGCGTGGAAGGCAGTGCGTGAAGAACTCCGTCCTTCGCCCAGTCTGTTCGCGATATCGCAAGGCCGTTGTCGAACAGCGATTGCGAATCCCGTGAAGCCATGGCGACGACGAAGGGCAGGGTTTCGAGTCCCGGCTCCGCGGGGTCCGAGTAGTAGCCGACGTTCGTGGGGTAGAGGCGTTCGCCGATGCGATTCCCACCGCCGGGCTTCGCGTAGACCGAGCGGCCTTCGTCGGCGTCGCGCGCGCCGGAGTAGAAGTACGCCTCCAGCGCGATGTCGGCCGCTCCCGAGGGCTCGAGCAGGACTTCGTACCGCCCGGCCGGGAGACTCTGCGCGCGCGCCGACCATTCGAGGCGCTTTCGCAGTCGTTCGTACATCGCGTTTGCATCCACGTTGTCGAACGCGGTGGTCGCGTGTCCCGTCCAAGCGGAGCGTTCGAGGTCGGCGCTCTTGGCGGTCATTTCGATCTTGCCGCGACGCTCGGTGTAGCGACGCCGCATCCCGTTGGACGCAGCGACCCATATCGTGGACATGTCGTGCTCGGCGAATCCAAAGGTCCGGCGGTCTTCGCTGTCGGCGCGCGCGAAGACCGCAGCCAGGCCCGGCACTGCGCCGGCCAGGACTTCGATTCCGGCTTCCGGCGCCGGGTCGGTCCACTCCCCAGGCGAAGGCGCGTCAACCAGCGAGAAGTAATCATGCGCTTCCGGTGCGGCGGTGCACGCGGCCTCGGATTCGCGCACGACGTCCTCGAGGAGATCGTCGGGGAAGAAGGTGCGCGCGGCGGTCCCGACGCGACGCCCGATGATCGAGATCACGACGAGTGAGTGTGTGACTCCGGCGCCGTTGGTCGTAGATGTGTTGTTTGCCCACCGCAAGTTTGCCGAAGACGAGTGGGTCGCAATCACAATGCAGTCGTCGGCGCGCGACAGTGCGAGCACGCGCTCGACGACCTCGTGCATTCGCGTCATCGGCCTGCCTCGCCCGAGGTGTTCAGCACGTTGATTCCGCGGAACAGCGCTGCGGGGCACCCGTGGCTGACCGGTGCGACTTGGCCCGGCTGTCCCTTGCCGCAGTTAAACGCACCGCTGAGCACATACGTAGATGGACCTCCGACGGCTTCGAGTGCGTTCCAGAACTCGGTCGTCGTCGCTTGGTAGGCGACGTCGCGCAACTGACCGGCGAGCCGTCCGCCCCGGATCTCGAAGAAACGCTGCCCGGTGAACTGGAAGTTGTACCGCTGCATGTCGATCGACCAAGAGCGATCGCCGACGATGTAGATGCCGCGCTCGACTCCGCCTATCAGTTCCTGCAGCGTGAAGTCGCGCGCGGCCGGACGAAGCGACACGTTGGGCATGCGTTGCAAGGGAACTTGTGCGGGTGAGTCGGCGAAGGCGCAACCGTTGGAGCGCCCGAACCCGAGTTTGCGGGCCATCTGGCGATTGAGTTGGTACCCGACCAAGACCCCGTCGCGAACGATGTCCCATTCCTGGGCCTCGACTCCCTCGTCGTCGTAGCCGACGGTGGACAAGCCGTGCTCGGCGACACGGTCTCCGGTGACGCGCATGACGGGCGAGCCGAACTGCAGAGAATGCAGCTTGTCCAGGGTTGCGAAGGATGTGCCTGCGTAGTTGGCTTCGTACCCGAGCACTCGGTCCAGCTCGGTCGAGTGGCCGATCGACTCGTGGATGGTCAGCCACAGGTTTGTGGGGTCAATGATGAGGTCGTAGCGTCCCGGCTCGACCGAGCGCGCGCGCATCTTCTCCTCCAGCAGATCCGGAATCGCCTCGACGTCGGTCGCGTAGTCGTAGACGCGCGCGCAGTGCTCCCATCCGCGCCCGGCCGGGGGGGCGACGGTCCGCATCGTGTCGAACTCGCCGTCGGGAGCGATACGAGTCGCCTCGACTTCGGACTCGAGCCTGACGCGCTGCTGGGTGATGCGCGCCCCTGTGAGCGACGAGAAGTATTTGTTCTCCATCACCTGGGAAAGGCGCCCGCTTGCGTGCTGGACTTTCCCCGATGCCAGCAGACGTTCGTTCATCTCGAGCAGAAACCCGATCTTTTCCTCGTCGGGAACCTGGAGCGGGTCGATTTCGTACTCCGAGATCCAGGTCGCTACGTGGGCGGGTTCCGCGGCCAACTCGACGGGTTCCGAGTTCAGTTCGGCCAGCGCCCGTGCGACCTCGACTGCCCGGGTGGCCGTCGCGGTCACGGCGTCTGCGGACTGGTCGACTCCGGAGGCGAAACCCCACGCGCCGCCGTGGACGACACGGATCCCATAACCGACGATGTCGGCGTTGGTGACGTTTTCGAGTTCACGATCGCGCGCGGCGATGTGTTGGAGTTTGTGACGTTCGAACCGGAAGTCGGCGTAAGTTGCTTCGAGTTCGGAGGCACGCAAAAGCGCCGCGTCTCCCAGGGATTCGTAGGGGAGCGCGGCGAAGTCCGGATCCAGCAGGGGAGGAGTCATCGGAGTGCGGAGCCATCTTACGCAATGCATTGCGAGATGTGTAGGCAGAAGCATTCCGGTGGCGCGGCGTCCGGGTTCGTGAAACACTGGCGGTGTCGGGGTCGCATATCCACGAGTCGGCGAGGTTGAACATGGTGAGAAGCGAGAACGAATCCACTCCAGCCGTTCAATCGGCGAAGTTGCATCGTGAGCAGTTGCGGATCGCGTTGTCCGCGCTCGAAGACGCGATCTCCGCCGCGGCTTTCGGCCGTGAGCAGGAGTGGTTCCGAGGCGTTTCCGATCGGTTGCATGACGTCGCGAAGGCATGGGACGACCACATCCGCGTCACCGAGAGCGCAGAGGGATTGTTCGAGGAGATCCGCGATCGCGAGCCTCGCCTCGCAGTCAAGCTCGACCGCTTGATCACCGACCACGTTGAGATGCGCAAGATCATCGCCGACCAACTGGCCGAGTTGGTCTCGTCCGACCCGGCGAAGATCGATGATTTTCGGGAGCAGCTCTTGGGGACTCTCGGCAAACTCGCTCGTCACCGTCAGCGTGGCGCGGACGTCCTTTACGAGGCGTACTGGGGTGACGTCGGGGGTCAGGGCTAGGGGGCGACCCCCCGCGCGCGCCACAGGGCGCGCGCCAGGCTTCGCGTGACCGGCCCTTCGGGCCATGTTCCGATGGGGCTGCAGGACGTTACGGGTTCGATTCCGCGCAGGGACCCCGTGACGAAGACCTCGCTCGCGCGCGCGGCGCGCGCGCTCGAGACGGCCTCTTCCCTGACGGGGATCCCTTCATCCGCGGCCAGGCGCATGACCGCCGCGCGCGTGATGCCGGGCAGGATCCGACCGTCGGCGGGCGGGGTGACGACGCGGTCGTCCTCGACGATGAACAGGTTCGCGCGCGCGGCCTCAAGCAGTTCGCCCCCGTCGGCTATCAGCGGTTCCGAGCCATCCGGCAAGGGTTTCAGCAAGGTTCGGTCGCGCCACTTGTGTTCCCCGAGGCCGCCGCGGACCGGCAGCAGGAACAAGCGCGCGCTGCCCGGATCCGGCGCAGGTCCGGTCGCGATTTCGAACTCGCCGCGGGGCAGCACGTCCAGGCGCAGGCGCGCGCGCCCAAGGGTTTGCGTGGCCCGGTCAATCACGCGCGCGCGCACCTCTGGCGGCACATCCATGCCGTAAAGCGCGCGCAGGCTGCCGGCAAGTCTCGTCAGGTGTTCGTCCAACTCCAGGGCGACACCGTCGACCACCAGCAGGGTCTCGAAGATGCCAAGGGCAGGGTCGGGCTTTGTTTCCAGCACGGCGCCCGCCGCGCGCAGCAACGGGGTGGCTTTCGTCAGACACTCCTCGAACTCAGATGCAGGGTCCGAGTCCGCGACGATCCCGCCGCCGACCCCCAGCCACGCGCGTTCGCCCGAGAACTCGAAGGTGCGGATGGCAACGTTCATCTCCAACCCGGCGATGGGACTCACGTAGCCGATCGCGCCGGTGTAGACCTCGCGCGCGGTCGCCTCCAGCGCGGTGATCAACTCCATCGCGCGGATCTTGGGTGCTCCGGTGACGGATCCCGGCGGGAAGCAGGCACGCAACAGATCGGCGTCCGTCACCTCAGAGCGCAGTTCCCCGACCACGTCCGAGACCAAGTGCCAGACGCCGGGATGCTCCTCGGCGCGCGCGAGATCGGGAACGCGCACACTTCCGGGGCGACACACACGCCCGAGGTCGTTGCGCATTAGATCCACGATCATGACGTTTTCGGCCCGGTTCTTTGCGGATGCGATGAGGTCGTCTCGTTGGGCGCGCGCGCGCGCCGGGTCGGTATCGCGCGCAGAAGTCCCCTTGATCGGCGCGGTCCGCACGTGCCGTCCCTCGCGACGCAAGAACAACTCGGGAGACATGCTCGCCACCGCACCCCAGGGGCCCGACAAGAAGGCTGCGTACGGCGGCTGCAACGACGTCACTGCGCTCGCGAACATCGCGGCCGCCGATCCCTGGAACCGCGCTTCCAAGCGCGCGCAGACGTTGGCTTGGAAGATCTCGCCCTCGGCGATGTGCTCCAGGCATCGGGCCACAGCGTCCTCGTGCGCCGCGCGTTCTGGAATCACTCGAAAGGGTTCGAACGAGAACCCCGCGAGTTCGGAAGGAGTCGCGTCCATGCGCGCGCACAGCAGTTCGTAGCGCGCGCGCAGTGCCTCGTCGCGCTCCGGTGTCCACAACGCCTCGAACCGCCACTCGCCGTCGTGAAGCCGGAGCAGGTGGTCGTAGAACGCCAGATGGAACTCGGGCAGCGGCGTCGGGCGCGGCGGCGAGGGCGGCAGCTTCTCCAGGCGCGCGCCGAGTCCGTAGCCGAGGTAGCCGAACCACCCGCCCCCGACGCCGTCACCTTCCGTGGGGGTTTGGATTGGGGTGGACGCGAGGGCCTCGAAGGGATCGCCGTCGGCGATGGCGATCGGCTCTGAACCGATGAGCGCGCCGCCGCCGGCCCACGCCCCGATCAGGGCGAAGGGAAAAGAGTCCTCTGCGACGCGCAGCGCCGCTTCTTCGGGCGCCGCGCGCGAGGGGATCGGCTGAACGATCAGGCGCGCGCGCACGCCGCCACGATTCCACACCGGCGCGCGCGCGGCCACTTAGACGTCCGCGGCCTCCCGGCATTCGGCGACGAGGCCCCGGGCGAGTTCGGTGACGGCTGCGGCGACTGCAGGTGTCATCCCGATACCCGCGCCGACCTCTTCGGCCTCGATTCCAACGATTACCAGGCGTTCTGGGAGTCGTCTCAGCGCGCGCGCCAACTCAACCGCGTCGCCGATCCCGAGTGCATGGGAGCTGTCCCGGCGCGCGCGGTCGGGGATCCGCTCGTTACCGACTTCTATGCGATGAGTGCTTCCGGGAACGCCCGTGCCGCGCACGGCGTCAACGACGATCGCCAAACCGGCTCCCTCCCATAGCTCTATCAGCTCATCGGGGGTTCCCTCGTGCGCGTGCGTGGTGACGCCATCGATCTGTGCTTGACCTACGAGTCGTGCAACCTCCAGGCCCGCGGCGTCGTCGCGGCGAAAGGTGTTGCCGACTCCGATGATGACGACGTTCACGGCTCTCGTTCGATCCGCAGGTCCAGGAAGTGTGTCGCACACGAGATGCAAGGGTCGTAGTTGCGGATCGCCTGCTCGCATCGCAGGGTCAGTTCCTCGGCGGGCATCTCGATGCGCGGCTCGACGAAGCGCAGCAAGTCATCCTCGATCTGCGCCTGGTTCTGAGATGTCGGAGGGACGATGCGCGCGGTCTTGATGAGACCCTCGGCATCGATCTCGTAGCGGTGGTACAGGATTCCGCGTGGCGCTTCGGTGCAGCCGTGGCCGACTCCGGCGCGCGCCTGCGCGTCCACGAAAGGCCGGTCGGGAACTTCGTAGTTCTCGATTATCCGAAGCGCTTCGTCGCATGCGTGCAGGGTCTCCACGGCGCGCACGATGATGCTTTGGAACGGATTGCGGCACTCGGGTCCGAGTCCGGCTTCAGCTGCCGCTTCGCGCGCGACCGGGGCGAGTTGCGCAGAGTTCAGGCTGTAGCGAGCGAGCGGACCTACGAAGTAGAAGCCGCGGTCGCGCACGCGCGAGTGCAGGGCGGTCGAGTGCGGGACGTGCAACTCGGTGAAGGTGTCGTCGAAGTCACGCACCGCGATGTCGATCCCTTTGTTCGAGACGATGCGGCCGTCGAGGATCGCGTACTCGGTCGGATGCCGCAGCGCAACGAATTCGTAGTCCTGCTCGAAGTCGGGGAAGTCGAAGCCGGCAACCATACGTACGGTCTCGAGCGACGCGTCCCGCGCCCAGCGAAGACTCTCCGCCAGTTTCGTGAAGTCGCTGCGGGTCGGCGCGCGGTAGAAGCCGCCGACGCGAACGTTGATGGGGTGAATCGCGCGCCCACCTACGACTTCGAGGATCTCGTTGCCGACCTTCTTCAACCGAAGTCCGCGTTCGACGATCTCGCGGTGGTCTGCCGCCATCTCGATGGCGCTTTGGTAGCCGAGGAAGTCGGGCGCGTGCAGCAAGTAGATGTGCAGCGCGTGGCTTTCGATCCATTCGCCGCAGTACAGCAGGCGGCGCAGTTCGCGCAGCGGCCCGTCCACCGTGATCCCCAGTGCGTCCTCGATTGCTTGGCACGAACTCATTTGGTAGGCGACGGGGCAGATGCCGCAGATGCGCGCGGTGATGTCCGGTGGTTCGGTGTAGCGCCGTCCCCGCAGGAATGCCTCGAAAAACCGTGGCGGTTCGTAGATGCGAAGCTGCACGTCGGTTACGCGTCCCTTGCGAACGTGAACGACCATCGCTCCTTCGCCCTCGACGCGCGCCAGGGCATCAGTGCGTAGCGTGCGGCTACCGGGCGCTTTGTGCGTCATGCGCCGTGCTCTCCTTCCGGAACGGCTCGGCTCCGGCGTTGAACGTGCGGAACATACGGGTCAGGTCGCCCGGGCGCGCGCCGAGCATTCCCAGGCGCGCGGCGAGTGACACGGTGTTAGCCGACTCTGACGGGCCGAAGCACGCGTAGCAACCCCGCGCGTATGCGGGGCAAAGTGCGCCACAGCCGGTGTGCGTGACCGGGCCCAGGCACGGCGTACCGGAGGCGACCATCACGCATACGGTTCCGCGGCGCTTGCAGTCCAGGCACACGCTGTGGTTTGGAATTACGGGTTTGCGTCCGTGAAGGTGCGCGGTGAGGACCTCCAGCAGTTGGCCCTTGTCGATCGGGCACCCGCGCAATTCGAAGTCCACGGGTACGTGGTCGGCGATCGGCGTCGAGGTCTCGAGCGTCTGGATGTAGTCGGGGCGCGCGTACACGGCCGATGTGAATTCCTCGACATCGGCGAAGTTGCGCAGAGCTTGGATCCCGCCGGCCGTAGCGCACGCGCCGATCGTGATCAGAAAGCGCGACGATGCCCGGACGCGACGGATTCGCTCGGCGTCCTCGGCGGTGGTGATTGATCCTTCGACGAGCGACACGTCGTAGGGGCCCTTCACGATCGCGCGCGACGCCTCGAGGAAGTAGGCGATGTCCACTTGCCCGGCGACGGCGAGCAGCTCGTCTTCGCAGTCGAGCAACGTGAGCTGGCAGCCGTCGCACGAAGCGAACTTCCACACGGCGAGCTTAGGACGGGGACTCATCACAGGCTCCTGACGCTCATCAGGTGCTCGACCGCGTCATAGGAAAAGACCGGCCCGTCCGCGCAAACGAACACTCCGCCGAGTTGGCAGTGGCCGCAGTGTCCGATCGCGCATTTCATGTTGCGTTCGAGGGAGACTCGGATGGACTCGGGCGAGATATCGCGGTCTACCAATTCGGAGGCCGTCGCGCGAATCATGACTTCGGGACCACACACGAAAGCTACGGTGTTCAAAGGATCGAAAGGCGCGCGCGCGAGCAGTCCGGTGACTACTCCGACGTTCCCGCGCCATGCGGTATCGGCGTGGTCTACGGTGACCTCTAGATCCAGATCCAGGCGGCTGCGCCAGGCTTGCAGGTCGTGCTCGAACAGCAGGGTCTTGGGAGATCTGGATCCGACCAAAACCGAGATGCGCCCATAGCGTTCGCGCCGGGCCAGCAATTGGTAGATCACCGGACGTAGTGGTGCGAGCCCGATGCCTCCGGCGATCACCAGCACATCGGCCCCGGCGGCGCGGTCGGTGTCCCACGTCGTCCCGAAGGGCCCGCGAACCCCGATCACGTCGCCGGGCTTTGCCGCGCACAGCGCGCGCGAGACCGCGCCGACCCCCTGGATGGTGTGCAGCAGAGGACCGGCGCGCGTCGGGTCACCGCTGATCGAGACCGGGATCTCACCGATTCCGAATGCGTACAGCATGTTGAACTGCCCCGCGGCAAACTGCGTCCCGTTCCCGTCGAGCGGTTCGATCGCGAGCGTCATGACGTCGCGAACCTCACGGCGCGCGCGCGCGACTCGATAGGGGCGGGGCCGCATCGGGTCCGCCTGCGGGGCCGTCATCGCGTCATTCATTCCCATACAGGTCGAGCAAGCGGAGCCGTGCCGACTGCATTCGCCGGGCCATGATGCCGGCGAAGCGTTTCATGAACTCGTACCCCAGATGCGGGTCTTCGTCGCACTTGGCGCGCAGGCAGGCGCCGTCCAGCGCGATTGCCCGCACGAGGTCAACGGCGCGCGCGTCGAATTGCCAGCGGTACGGGGGGAATATCCACGAGACGCCGAGCACGTCGTGCTCGTCGAGTGTGTCCAGGATCAAGGCCCCGCGCTCCGGTGCGAATACTTCAAGCGCAACGGTGCCGAGGCGGATCACGTAGAAGCGGTCTGCGGGCTGGCCCTCGCGCGCCAGGTACTCGCCGGGTTCGAAGTGCGCAGTCTGGGCGCAACCTGCGATGAACTCCAGCGTCGGCTGGTCGAAGCCCTGGAAGAACTCATGTGTGGCTAAGTACTTGTCGAGTGTTTGGGTCTTCATTTCTTGCTCCCCTCTGTATCCCGAATCGCCCGGACTTCCTCGGTGATGTCGATGCCGACCGGGCACCAAGTGATGCACCGGCCACAACCCACGCAGCCCGAACTTCCGAACTGGTCGATCCACGTTGAGAGCTTGTGGGTCATCCACTGGCGATAGCGCGCGGCGATGCTGCTGCGAACGCTGCCGCCGTGCAGCCGCGAGAAGTCCATGGTGAAGCAGGAGTCCCAGCGCCGCGCGCGCTGCGCGGTGTTGCCGGTCAGATCGGTGGCGTCCTCGACCGTTCCGCAGAAGCACGTCGGGCAGACCATGGTGCAGTTAGTGCACGCCAGACACCGCTGCGCGACCCGGTCCCAGGTCTTGGACTCCGCGTTTCGCTGTAGGAGGTCTCGGATGTCGAAGGTGTCCAACTCGCGCCCCATTGCGTTTGACGCGCGCTCGATGACGGCGTCCGACGCGCGCGAGTCATCGGCCGTAGCGGTCTCGTGTGGTACCGACGCCAGCGTCTGCGCGCCGCGCTCGCTCCCGGTCTCGACGAGAAACCGTGTCGTATCTCCGGCGGTGATTTCGGTGAGCGCCAAGTCGAAGCCTGTTTCAGCCCGTGGTCCGGTTTCCATCGAAACGCAAAAACACGTGCCGGCAGGAGACGAGCAGTTCACGGCGACGATGAATGCGCGCGCGCGGCGCGCGGCGTACGCGGGGTCGGCGTAGCCGTTTCCCAGGAAGACTCGATCTTGGATTTCGATTGCGCGGAGTTCGCATGCCCGAACGCCGAGGAATGCGTACGCGGGGGTTTCTTGTTCCGGCGGCGGGCGCATCGTGAACCCCTCGGCGTCGCGTTCGGCCGTCCACAGCACGCTGTGCGGCGGGTACAGGAAGCGCTTCCACGAGTGTGGTCCGACGGCGTATCCAAACAGCGCGCCGTCATCGCGCCGGCGAAGTCGGTAGGTGCCGCCGTTCTGCTCGTCGGTCCATCCCTGGGGAAGGTCGGCTGCCGACGTGATCTCGTCGTAGACCACGGCGGAGTCGCGAACAACCGGACCGACGACGACGTATTCAGCCGCGCGCAGCGCGGCGATCAGCGCATCCAAGCCCGCGCGCTCGAGGACGGCGGGGTGGCCGAATTCCGTCACCGATCTCCCCCCTGGGGTCGTGTGCGGCAACAGCCTTAGCGCCTCCGCAGCCCCCGTATAGGGTCGAAGGTCCCGTCCGTGCCCGTTGAGGACCGGCGCGCCGGTTATTCGCCGGGCGAAACGGGATGATTCGGGCGCGCGCCGGCGTCGCGCAGGTGCACCGTTTGGACCGGGATCGGGATCTCGATGCCTTCTCGCTTGTAGCGCTCGTGCAACCGCTTCACGAACTCGTGCTTGATGGCGTCTTCGCTGGAGGACTCGATCGAGCGCAGGACGACTGTGAATCTGATGCTGTGGTCGCCGAACGTGTGGTAGCGGATGAACGGATCGAACTGCGGTACCCCCCCGGGAACTTCGCGCATGACCTCGCGCGCGACATCGATCGTGACGCGCTCCACGGAGGCGAGGTCACTGTCGTAGGCGACCCCGATGTCGAGTGTCGCCGACGTCTGGCGTTCGGGTTGGTAGAAGTTCGTGACGATCGCCGTAGACAGGCGCAGGTTCGGCACGATGACGACGTTGTTCGGCAATTGGCGCAGCGTCGTGTTGCGCCAATTGATGTCCAGGACGTATCCCTGATCGCCGGAGTCGAGCCGGACGAAGTCGCCGGGCGCAACCTTCTTCGACGCGATGATGTGCAACCCCGCGAATAGGTTGGCGAAAGTGTCCTGTAGAGCGAGCGCGATCGCCAGACCTCCGACGCCCAAAGCGGTCAGAATCGGCGCGATCGAAATGCCGAGGGTCTGCAGCAAGATCAGCGCGCCGACGACGAAGACCACGACGCGTGTGATGTTGACGAAGATCGAGCTGGATCTGATGACTCCCGCGGTCTTCAGCGAATACAACTTCACCGCGTCGCCTGCCAAACGGCCGGCGACCAGCGTTGCCGAGATGATCACGATGATCAGCAGAATGCGCTCGGCGATGTGCGCGACGTTCGACTGCAGCGGAAGAGCCTGAACGGCGGCGTACGCTCCGGCGACGGTGAACCACGTGAGCACGACATCGTGGACTGCCGACACGATGATGCTGTTGCCGCCCCAACTGGTTGCGGTTTCCGAGTGGCGAACGCGCGCCGCGACGATGCGGTACACGATCCACCCGAGAACGATGCTGCCGACCAGGAATCCGACAGCGAGGGCTGCGCTATTGACGCTGAGTTCGGTCACCCGTTATCTCCTCCGGTCGGGCGGTATTCGGCCCGGTTCCATCTCAGGAGTCCAGCCTACCCGGCCGGCGCGCGCCTCTTGCGCTCAGCGGCGGATGCCGACGAAGAACTCCGGGGCGAATACCCCCTCGAACCCCGTTCGCCGCGCGACGGCGCGCGCGTCAAAGCCTGCGGCATCGAGCAGGTCGAGCCACGTGGCGCGCGGGAACAGCCCCAACCGGTGCTCTTCGAACAATGCGCGCGCCGGCCCTTCGCCTTCCTTCAGCAGGTACGCGAAGGACGTGACAAACCACGTCTGTCCGGCGACCGGCGCTTGCGACCATTCGAGGTACCGCATTGCGCGACCATCGCCGTCGCGACCGCCGGAGTCGGCGCGCGGCAAGAACGACTCGGAGGTGTGGTCGGGGGTAAACACCGCAACGCCGTTCGCGGTGAGGTGCGCCGCCGCGGTAGCGAACACGGCGGCGAGGTCGTCCTCGGTCGTCATGTACGCGATGGCGTCGTGAACGAACACCGCGTCAAAGGTGCGCCCGAGCCGGATCGCGCGCATGTCGCCTTCGACGTGGACGCACTCGGGATTCAGCGCGCGGCTTACCGCGAGCATGGCGGGGGACAGATCCACCAGGGTCAGGGCGAAGCGCCGCTTCATGTGCGATGCGTTGTTTCCGCCTCCGCTGCCGAGTTCGAGGACCTCGTGAACGGGCGCGCGCGCGGCGGCTTCGATGGCGTCGGCAAACTCGGCGGCCTCGGCTTCGTAGTCCTCGGGCGCGCTCAGCAGCGGCCACCATTCCGCGAGTTCGGAATACATCAACAGGTCCATAGTCCCCAGTCTGACATCCGGAGCCACCCACCGCGAGAACTCGCTCGCAGTGGGATAGCGTGATCCCGGTTTTCGTTGATGCAGGCGTTGATGCGGCCGGTGGACGAGGATGATTAGGGGCCGAAATCGAAGAACCCCCCGGAATCCGGGGGGTTCTTGACGAATGCGACCGGTCAGTTCTTTGGGACGAAATACACGTCGGTCGGCTTCAGCTTGCTGTTGCGCTGGAAGCGAGGCCGGACTTCCATGCCGATCCAGTCCAGGGTCGCCTCAGCGGGATCCAAGCCGATGAGGCGCGTCAGGAACAAGGTGTTGACGTCGTCGAACTCGATGAGAGCGAGCATGTACGGCGTCTCGGGCAGGAACTCCTCCGAGCCGAAGTGGCAGACCGTGAAGGCGTGCACGCGCGCCGGGCGGTCGGTGATGTCGATCCACTTAGTCTCGGCGCCTGAGTACATGTCGTTGCCGCGGGGAGTCGCATACGTGTAACCGCTGTCGGGCTCCTGGGTTGCCAGAAGCTTGCGGTTCGACGCCGCGGCGAACCACGGGCTGTCCTGACCGTAGGAGTGCAGATACGTGATCTTGTATTCCTGCTCGATCTGGATCGGCGACATGCGCTTCAGGAACGCGAGCGCATCGGGGTCGGTCTCCACGGGGAATGGAACCCCGTGAACGATGAATCCGCCCAGGGACTCCTCGCGCTGGTCGGGTATCTTGGCCATGGCTAGTCCTCTCGCTCCAGAATGCTCACGGTGACGTACGTGCCGGTTCCCGCGTGGGAGTGGATCGCTCCGCGCTTGGCGTCCGCGATTTGCAGCGTCGGGTCACCAAAGTGCGTTCCGATCGATCCCTGCAACTGCCACAAGGCGAACACCGCCTGCATCAGTCCGGTCGCGCCGACGGGGTGTCCGCACGCGATGAGGCCGCCCGACGGGTTCACCGGACACACCGGATCGTCGGCAAGCTTCAAGCCGTAGTCGATGCCCGGCATGAAGGCCTTGCCCGACGCCGCGAAAGGCCCGCCTTCGCCGTAGCGACACAGACCGAGGTCCTCGTAAGTCTGGATTTCGCTGGAGGTGTAGGCGTCGTGCAGCTCGACGAAGTCGAGTTCGTTGATCGGGTCGGAGATGCCCGCGTGCTTGTACGCCATGTTCCCCGCTGTACGCCCCGCGCGGAACGAGTGGATGCCGGGGTACCGCGTTCCGTGTTCCCACAGCCCCTTGTAGTAAGCGCGCGTCTCGTCCGAAGCGCGCTCCTGATCGGTGGCGTAGTCGCGCATGAATACGTCGTAGTCGACGTGCGGCCGGTCCGACATGCGCATCGCGTCGGTGCCGCGACCGATACCGGCGACGCGCGCCAGCGGCCGGGTGATGTCGGCTCCTGCAGCCTCGAGCTTGCGCATGCCTTCCTCGGACGCAAGGATCGTTGCCGCGGCGCCGTCGGACATCACGCAGATGTCAAGGCGGGTCAGTGGCCACGCAACCATCGGAGCCGAACGAACGTCCTCGATCGTGTAGCGGTTCCGCTTCTGCGCGTACGGGTTGTGGTACGCGTTGAGGTGGTTCTTCACGGACACCGAAGCCATTTGCTCGACGGTCGTGCCGAACTCCTTCATGTGGCGCGTGACCATCATTGCGTAGTAGCCGGAGTAGAAGCCGCCGACGGGGTAGTCGAACGAGACGTCGGATGCGAGCGCGATGAACTCGTTGCCTTTCCACGTCTCGACGTGGCTCATTGTTTCGAAGCCGTAGACGACGCACACGTCCATGTGGCCGGAGGCCACTGACTTCCAGCCCTCCTGGAAGCTCAACCCACCCGTTGCGCCGCCGCCTTCAACGCGGTGGCCGGGCTTGGGCACCAAGCCGAGGTAGTCCTGAACCATGATTCCCGCCATCAACTGGCGGCTGAAGTGGTCGGAGAAGTACGAAGCGACAGAGCCGTCCACGATGGATGTGAACGTCGCGAAGTCCAAGCTGATGTCGTCGATCGCGGCGTCGTAGGCCTCTTTCACGACCGCCTGGAACGTCTTGTCGGGCCTGGCTTTGGCGAACTTCGATACTCCACCCGATAGGGCGTAGACAGGGCGCATCGGTAGGCCTCCCCTGGTTGTCGAAATGAAGCAGGCCGGGATTCTACAAGCAGGGCGCGGATCGCCGCCTCTCGCGAATCAGTCCCTCGGCGATGCCGTGCCTTCGGTGGACTCGTTCGATCGCAGGGTTTCCCGCGTTCCGGCGACGAGTGCGAGCGCCACGACCGAGGGGATCGCGACGAGTGCGAACGCTCCCTTGAATCCGACGGCGTTGGCGGCGAACCCGGCGACCAGTGGTCCGAGTGTCATGCCGAGGTCCCCGCAGAAACGGAACACCCCGACGGCCGTTCCCGTCGACGACTCCGGAACGACGTCTGAGAGCATCGCAGCCGGGGGAAGGCCGGCCGCACCGGAAGTGATACCCAGCAGCGCCATCAATCCCACGAAGACCATCGGCGTGGGCGCCCAGCCGATGGCGACGGTCATGATCGCGAGCGCGGCGAGCGCGGGGACCATCACCGTCTTGCGACCGCGGTGATCGGCGACGGCTCCGGCCGGGTACAGCACAAAGAACTCTGTCGCGAGGGCGACGGCGAACACTCCGCCGATTCCGAGCGTCGACATGCCCAGCACGTCGCGACCGAACAGCGGAACGAGCGTGTCGTACACCGCCGCTATTGCCCACAAGTAAGCCAGGTTCGCAACGATCGTAGTGATGAAGCCGGGAGTGTGTAACAAGCGCGCGATTGTCGCTCGGGTGCCAAGGATGGCGGACGGGGTTGCGCTCTCGTCCGGCGCGCGCCCCGCAGGATCGGGCACCAACCGCATGAACATCACGGCTGCTATGACGAGCAGCACCGCATAGACGAACAGCGGACTTGCGAGTCCGAATCGGTGCGCGATTACTCCGCCCAGTGGGCTTCCGGCCACGACTCCCACGTTGAATGCGCCGTAGAAGATCCCGAGCGTGCGCGCCATGCGGTGCTTGGGCACAACCTTGAGCATGTAGCTGTACAAGGCGGCGAACACGATCGCGGACCCGGCACCCCCGATGCCCCACAACGCGACGGCCACAGGGAAGTTCGGCGCGCGCGAAGTGGCGAACGCGAACAGGGCAACGAAGACCAGACCGCCGGCAGCGGACTTTCGTTCTCCGCGGCGGTCCACGATCACCCCGGCAGCGAAGTCCGCGGCGAGGCGAGAAAACGAGAACGCCGAGACCATGATCCCGGCGGCGCCGTAGCCGACGCCGAAGGATCGCGCGAAAAGCGGCAGAACCGGAACGATGATTCCGAATCCCACCATCACTACGAAGACGGTGAAGATGACGACGCGTACGGGGCGGTCGGCGAGGATTTCCCGGACGCCTCCTGTCGCCGCGCGCCTTCCGGTTAGCCTCCGGACCGGATCAGCTCCCACGTGTCCCCGCCATCGGTCGTCTTATAGATAGAGGACTCACCGGCGGCGTAGGCGATCTTCGAGTCGGCCGGGCTGATGGCGATTGCACCCATCTGTGCGCCCGCCGGGAGCCCTTTCGTCGCGGTGGCCCATGTCAGCCCGCCGTCATCAGAGACCTGCATACCGGTTTCGCCGAAGACCATGAGGTGGTCCGCGTTCTTCGGATCGGCCGCGACGGCGGAGACCCACCCCGGCGTCAGCGACTCGATGACCGCCTCCCAAGACTCGCCTCGGTCCTCCGAGCGCGCGAGTCCTGCGGGTGTTCCAACCAGGACGACGCCGGCCTTGGCCGTTCCGCTCACCGACAGCACCGGCTGGCCCAAGACCTTGAGACCGAGCAACTCCCAGTTCTTGCCCCCGTCGGTCGTGACGAACAGGCCACGATCGCTCGAGTCCCACCCATACAGCGTTTGTGGCTCCGCGTAATCGATGCCCATTGTGTGCCAGTCCACGGGCGGTGAGAGCACGTCCGAGATCTTGTGCCACACGTTTCCGTCCTCGGAGTGCTGGAAGCCGAGTGACCCACCCGTCGGTGGGTGGCCGCTGCGATACATCATTCCCGACTGCGGCTCGATCGTGAAGCTCATGTAGTCGTTGCGATCGCTGCTTGCGTACACCCAGTCGGAATCCCCGGCGCTCTTCACGAGCCCATTGTGGGTTCCGACGTACAGCGTTCCATCGGCTGCAACGCCGAGACCGTGGATGTGCTCGAACACGCGCGCCTTCAAGCCGATACGTGAGGGATCCCCGTCGGAGTTGGAGGAGCATGCGGCGAGCGCGAACCCGACGAGCAGAGTCAGAGCGAGGAACCTGCTACGTGCCATGGATCTCCTTTCGCAGTTCAGCAACAACTAACACGATGCGCGGTCTGGGGCCAGAGGCGGATTGCCGACCTCAGCGTGCGGCCCGGACCAGCATTAGGACGGCTGTGTAGTGGCACACGCTGGCCCCCAGGGTCATCGAATGCCAGATCTCGTGGTAGCCGAAGACGCGCGGGCTGGGGTCGGGACGTTTGCGGAAGAACATGATGGCCCCGACCGTGTACAGCACGCCGCCGGTCGCCAGCAGGCCAATGGCCGCCGGTTGCAGCTCGCGGATGAGTTGCGGCATGGCCGGCACGATGGCCCAGCCAAGGGCGATGTACATCGTTCCTGCGACCGCGCGCAGCCCGTCGATCTTCACCAGCTTCAACACTATTCCGACGGTTGCTCCCGCCCATGCCGCCGTCATCATCCCGATACGCCATCCGCCGCGCAGTGCGATCAGGCTGAAAGGCGTATAGGTGCCTGCAATCAAGACATAGATCATCGAGTGGTCGAGCTTACGCATGCGCTTGAGCGCGCGCGGAGACCCCTTCAGGCGATGGTAGGCGCCGCTCGAGGCGAACACCGCCATGAGGCTGAGCGCGTAAACGAGCGCTCCGACGCGCGCCGTCGCTCCGCGCGCCAGTATGACGAGGATCCCTCCGGCCGGAATCGCGACGAAGAAACCGATTTGGTGGAGCCGCCCCCGCAGCAATGGCTTTTGGGGGGCTGCGGAGGCGGCGGTTTGTGGATGGATCACGCCAGCATGCTACCCGCTCCGCGCGAGATCAGAGCAAAGAACGTGAACACCTTCACAAGGCCTTCACATCCTGTCGCTAGTCTCTTGGGGTCATGGCGATCCCGAGATTCACCCTGGTTGTCGCCGAAGGATGTGCGCTGTGTGAGGACGCTCTCGATGGCCTCTCCGAGATCCGGATGGAGTTCCCGCACGAGCTTGAGGTGATCGAAGCCGCTTCCGATGCCGGGCGGGCCCTCGTTGCGAAGAGCCGGCCGGGGATGATGCCCCTTCTTCTCATCGACGGATGCGAGTTCAGCACAGGGCGCGTCCCTCGCAAGAAACTGCGACGGCATCTCGAACGAGTTGAATCCTGATGTCGCTGCTCGCTGCGGGTTCGATCCTGGCGGCTTTCTTCGCCGGCGCCGTGGCGTTGTTTAGTCCATGCTGCATCGTCTTCCTGCTGCCCTCCTACCTCGCGTCGGCGGTAAAGGGCCGGCGCTGGGCGTTGTTCCCGCTGACGCTGGTGTTCGCCGCGGGGCTGGCGTTGATCATCCTTCCGCTGACTCTGGGCGTCGGCTTCCTCTCGGCGGGTCTCGGGCAATTCCACACGCCGCTCTATCTGCTGGGAGGCTTGACGATGGTCGGCTTGGGTGCCCTGGCCGTTGCCGGCCGCTCGTGGCATCTGCCGCTGCGCTCTCCCTCTCTGGAGCGTTCGGATGCCGGCGGCGTTCTCGCGCTCGGGATCTTCTCGGGGATCGCGTCGTCGTGTTGCGCGCCGGTGCTCGCGGGCGTTCTCGCGCTCTCCGCCATTTCGGGAACCGTCGGAGGGTCGTTGACACTTGGTCTGGCTTACGTGTTCGGCATGGTTTTCCCGCTGTTTGTGATCGCACTCGCGTGGGATCGCCTGCACGTCGGGGACCGCCGTCTATTCACCGGTCGCACGATCACGCTTCGATTCGCTGCGCGGTCGGTGCGCACGACGACGACTAACGTCGCCGTTGGATCGATGTTCGGAATCATGGGGATCGCGATCATGATTCTTGCTCTGGTGGGCGAGCCGATGTGGGCGCCAGGGTTCCAGATTGCGCTGGGCCGCGGACTTACTTCCCTGTTCGCGGCCGTGTTGCGAGGGACGAGCGGCGTTTCCCAGCCGGTCCTTGGTCTCGGGCTGCTCGTTCTGGCTTCCGGCATCGGGTGGGCCGGTGCACGTGGTGCACGTGGTGCCCGGATCCGGCGTGAGGAGGGAAACCATGGGGAATCGATCACGGCAGCGGCAGGCTGCTGCGCGCAAGAAGACGTCGACTAATCACCGCATCATCGCGCTGTTGGTTTTCGGTGGTGTGCTTCTTGTGATGTTGGGGTGGGTGCGGTTTCAGCGCCCGACACCGGTCGGAAGCACTGGGCCGGGGGATGCTGCGCCGACCTTCGCCCTGATGTCGGCCGCCGGGCAAAGGATTTCGTTGTCCGACTATGCGGGGCGCAATCTGCTCGTCTACTTCAGCGAGGGGGTCGGCTGTGACGCGTGTTTCACCCAGATGGTTGATCTTGAGGCGACGCAGAAGCGGTTTGACGACCTGGACATCGCGCTGCTGGGGATCATGGTAAATCCGGGTGAGGCCATCGCTCGCGATGCGGCTCGGTTCGGAATCCGGATGCCGATTCTCGTCGACGAATCGAAGTCTGTTTCGAAGGCATATGACACCCTTGGGCGGGGCATGCACGCGGATTTGCCGGGTCATGGGTTCATCCTGATTGACGCGCAGGGGACAGTGCTGTGGCGGAAGGACTACCCCAGCATGTACGTCGGTCCAAAGGAATTGCTGGATGAGGTGTCGGCAGCTTTGGAAGCAACGGCGACGGGGCCGAAGTCATGAGTCTGATGATGTGGTCGCCGAGAGAGGTGCGGCTGCACCCAGCGCACCGTGAGTCGATCTCGCGATGATTGGGCTGGTTGCCTTGGCGTTTGTCGCCGGGGCAGTGTCGATTCTTTCACCATGCTGCCTGCCCATCGTTCCCGGGTACGTCTCGTACATCGGTGGAGTTGCCGCTCAGGAGGAAGGGAGCCACCGCAGGGTGCTCGGGTCTGCCGCACTGTTCGTCCTTGGGTTCGGAGTGGTCTTCACGATCCTTGGCGCGACGGCCTCGGCTCTAGGCGGGTTCTTGCTCGTACGGCTTCCGCTGTTTGCCAAGATTGCGGGCGTGTTTGTGATCGTAATGGGGTTCGCGATGCTTGGTGTTCTGCGAATTCCGTTCGCGTCCGGACGGGGGCAGGTAGATCTCTCAACGATTCGCGGCAAACCTGCTACCGCGTTTCCGTTGGGAATGGCGTTTGCGTTCGGATGGACGCCGGCGGTCGGACCCGTACTCG
>Ga0265292_1000440_pt1 | contig 60194 bp, 67 predicted proteins | sample Munlanlewell296A_FD_189080 | JGI IMG/M metagenome (GOLD analysis project Ga0265292, IMG submission 189080) | Leachate microbial communities from a municipal landfill in Southern Ontario, Canada - Leachate well 296A | ecosystem: Engineered > Solid waste > Landfill > Unclassified | place: Canada...
CGCTTATCTTCCTGCTCTTCACAATTCTTGTTATGTTTTCGCTCAAAGGCAATTATATTGTCAGGCTCCCGCTGGATGTAGTACGCATTGCAATTCCGCTTCTCATATATTTCGTCGTGATGTTCCTCAGTTCATTTTATTTGGGCAGGAAGATAGGCGCAGACTATCCCAAAACTGCTACGCTTTCTTTTACTGCGGCGAGCAACAATTTTGAACTTGCTATCGCAGTAGCGGTTGCGGTCTTCGGGATTAACTCAGGCGCTGCCTTTGCAGCGGTCATCGGCCCGCTTGTCGAGGTGCCGGTTTTGATCGGATTGGTCAATGTGGCGCTATATTTTCAGAAAAAATATTTCAGCGACAAGTACTGCAAGGTCAAGGGCATTGAGCCCATCTGACAATGAATTATGAAGGAGGTGAATTGACAAGGAGCTTTGCTGAGCATTTCTAATTTGTTGCTGCCGTATTAACGAAGTCAAATTTAAAAATGGAGGATTGAGATGAAAAAAAGAATTTTGACAGTGGTTATGGCTGCACTGCTGGTATTAGCAGGATCAGCATTTGCATTGACCGATGAGGAGTACAAAACGGTACAGAAGGTTGCCAATGAGTATATGAGCAATGTCCCTGCCGATGGCTACCACGTTATGGCTGAGGATGTATTAAAAAGGATTCAGGCTGGTGACAAGAATCTCGTTATAGTTGATGTGAGAATGCCGAAGGATAAAAAGTATGACCAGGGACATCTGCCGGGAGCTATTTATATCGGATTTAAAGAGATTGCAAAACCTGAAAACCTTGCAAAGCTTCCAAAAGACAAGGACATCATCGTCCATTGTGACACAGGCCATGAGCAGAACAAGGCGCTTTCAGTTCTCAGGATGCTCGGTTATAAAGCTTATGACATGAAATGGGGAATGATGTCATGGAAAACGCTCCCGCCGACAGGCTTAACTCTTAAGGCAATAGAAGGCTCTATACTCAACAACTATCCTGTTGAGAAGTAAAAAGAAGTGGAAGGGGGGGGACGGCCTGAAAATCGTCCCTCTTTTTTCCTGTTCGGAGGTAATTGATATGAAAGTCTCAATCTATGACCCGGCGATGTGCTGTTCATCAGTCGGATATAGTTTCGGCGATTATCAGGTTGAAAAGCCGTGAGGGACAGTATGATGAAGCACATCATTACAGGGATGATAAATTGAAGAAAACAATGATACCTTTTCTTGCTCTCGCTATTGTGATTTTACTGTCCGGTTGCAGTCAGGCAGCAGGCATCGATGATATATTGAGCAATGCAAAAAAGCAGGGCAAAGTGATGATGCTTGAACTTGGTTCAGTCGGCTGCATACCCTGCGAGGAGATGAAACCGGTCATGGAAAAACTCAGGACGAATTATAAAGGCAAGCTGGAAGTCTATTTTGTTGATGTAAAAAAAGAGAAAGAGGCTGCAAAAAAATTCGGTGTCTTTGCGATACCGACCCAGGTATTTCTTGACAAGAACGGCAAAGAATTTCACCGGCATATCGGTTTCTACGCTTATGAAGAGATAGTGCCTATACTCAAAAAGACAGGCTTATAGTGGAATCACTGCTGCAAAATATTGAGTCTATTGTCCGTAACCAGCAAGGACTGGCGTTCATTGCGGTGTTTATAGGCGGTCTTATTTCTGCGGCAAGCCCCTGTGTGCTCGCAGCCATCCCCCTGATCATCGGTTATGTCGGTGGCTATTCAGAGGGAAACAAAAAGAAGGCAGCCATGTTTTCTCTGGTATTTGTTCTTGGGCTTTCGATAACATTTACCCTGCTTGGAGCTGCTGCTTCAGTCATGGGACAGTTCCTTGGATTTATGGGAAGGTGGCTGTATCTCGGACTGGCACTCATAGCCATATTGATGGGTCTACAACTCATGGGAATCATTTCAATCCCCTTGCCGTTTCAAAAGACAAGAACGGTTAAAACAAAAGGACTTTTGGGAGCTTTTCTGCTCGGGCTTCTGACTGGAACAGTCTCATCGCCCTGCGCAACGCCGGTGCTGGCGGTAATACTCACCTATGTCTCGACACAGGGTGACGTGGTATATGGCGGATCACTTCTTTTTGTCTATGCCCTTGGCCACTGCGCGCTGATATTTATAGCAGGTCTTTCGGTCGGACTCACAGAGAGCATTGTTAGTTCAAGAGGGGCAAAGAACTTCTCTCTCTATGCAAAGAAACTGAGCGGAGCCTTGCTTGTAATTGTCGGCATATATTTTGGGATAACGAACATCTAAATAGCGCTATAAAGGAGGAAAACCATGAAAATTGAGGTTTGCGGTTCAGGCTGCCATAAGTGCGCAGAGCTTGAGAAAAGGGCGAAGGAAGCTGTTTCCATTGCAGGGATAACAGCTACCGTAGAGCATGTTTATGATATGACTAAATTTATAGAGAGAGGCATTTTTATGACTCCGGCCTTGGTGATAAACGGCAAGTCCGTGGCAAGCGGGAAGATACCGAGTGTCGAGGAAATAGTGAATTTCCTGAAGATGTAGCATGAACATCTCCCTTTTGTTATCGTCAGGGCTTGAAGCGATCTACGACTATGTGCTTGCACATACGCTTTTCTGCTTGGTACCGGCCTTTTTCATTGCAGGGGCAATGGCTGCTTTGATCCCGAAAGACCTGCTTCTGCCCTACCTTGGGAAAAAATCTCCCAAACATGTCGCCTATCCAATTTCCGTAGTTACAGGACTTCTACTTGCAGTCTGTTCATGCACAGTCCTTCCCCTGTTTGCCGGAATAAGAAAAGGCGGTGCAGGTATAGGTCCGGCAATTGCTTTTCTTTATACCGCACCGGCAACAAATATAGTGGCTATTCTCTATACAGGCAGTCTCATAGGGTGGGATGTAGCCTTTGCTAGGATATTCTTTTCCATATTGTTTGCCGTTATCATCGGGATAATCATTAACAGTCTTTTCCAGGAGGACGCGGAGTCTAATGCTGTGGATACCTTTGCAAAAAGTGATACCAAATACGATACGCGAAGATTATTTTATTTCTTTTCCGCCCTCATTGCTATCCTGCTTGCAGGGACAAGGATAAGCGACCCCATGCTCAAATATTCAATCGTTGGAGCGCTTATTGTCATCACCGCTGGAATCACAAAGAAGTTCTTCACACGAGATGAGGTTGGCAACTGGATGAAAGAAAGCTGGGGCTTTGCTAAGACTATAGCCCCCCTGTTGCTTGCCGGAGTATTTGTTTCGGGAATAGTTAAGGAGATATTGCCGCAGGAGTTTGTTGCCAAATATGTGGGTTCAAATTCTCTTTCCAATATGTTTATCCCGGTCATCTTCGGCGTACTCGTGTATTTTCCGACACTCGTTGAAGTCCCGATGGCAAAGGTCTTCATTGACCTTGGCATGGCAAAAGGCCCGCTTTTGGCCTATCTTCTGTCTGACCCGGTCCTCTCGCTGCCCAGTATCCTGGTAGTCAGTAAGATCATGGGGGCAAAAAGAACCGTAGTCTATGTAGCCTTAATAATCGTCTTTACCGTATCCGGCGGGTATTTGTTCGGGCTGCTTCAGGGGAAATAAGATTTCAGAAATATGAACAATTTTAACCATTTATAAAATATGATAAAGAGCATCCTGACTGCGTCGGCTTCAGACCACAGACTTTCGGCTATTTTAGAGGAGGCAAAAGAGTTTGCCCAAGTCTACTATGTGCCTGCAAAACAGAGGCAGAAAGGTTGTGACGGTATGGGTGAACTGGCGACTATGAAGGGAGAATTCAGGGATGTCGTTGATAAGATGATACAATACTCTCAGGAGAAGAAGTATATTTCTCAAGACGTATCATACGATATTGATTCGATTGCGGACGAGATTGTGAAAGGGATACTGAAATGACAGATAAAAAACTGAAAGTAATGTTTCTATGCACCGGCAATTCCTGCCGCTCCCAGATGGCGGAAGGGTTTGCAAGGGAGCTTGGCAAAGACATCATTGAACCTTATAGCGCGGGGCTTACGCCTGCCGGTGTAAATCCTAAAGCGATTGCCGTTATGAAAGAAATCGGGATTGATATATCAACTCAAAGCTCAAAGGGGATTGATAATGATTTTCTCGGGAAAATGGACATAATCATAACCCTCTGCGGACATGCAGAGGCAATGTGCCCGATGACTCCTCCCTGGATGAAAAAGATTCATTTGCCTGTTGAAGACCCTGTCGGAACTATAGGGACAGAAGAGGAAATTATGAACGCTTTCAGAAAGGCACGGGATGAGATAAAGGAAAAGGTAAGAGGCTTTATCAGTGGAATAAAGGGAAATGTTGCTTTATAATATAGTACCATGCATGAGAAAATACTTGTCATTGACGATGAGCCTCTGGTCCTTTTATCAATAGAAAGGGCATTGCTTAAAGTAGGCTATGAAGTTGTAGCTGCATCTGACATGAAAAATTTTCTGGATGCAGTGGCTTCCAGAAAATTTGATATGATAATAATGGATCTGCATATGGCGGGCATCAGGACAGATGAACTGACTGAAGAAGCAAGAAGGCATATCCCTTCCGTAAAATTCATGACCATAAGCGGTTCAGTGCCGGCTCAGGATTCAAAATATTTTCTGCAGAAACCATTCAAGATAGATGTCCTGAGAGAGAGAGTGAGAGAAATACTTGATGAGCCTTCATGAGATTGACACCTCCCTGTTTTCTTATATAAACAGAGGCCTGCAGAACAGTATCCTTGATGTAGCGATGCCTGTTATTACAGATAAGTATTATTTCCTTATTCTGATTTTAATGGGATGGCTCTTAATAAGGGATAAAAAAAGAGCTCTTATCCCAATAGCTCTTACTGTCATATCTGTTGCACTCTCAGACTGGACATCAAATATATTAAAACACATTATAGAAAGACTTAGGCCGTGCAATGTCTTGGAATCGGTAAACTTGCTTGTTGGTTGCAGCAGTTCTTTTTCCATGCCGTCAAACCATGCTGCCAATGCTTTTGCTATTATATTTGCCTTATCTTATCAGTCTATCGGAGATCCGACAAGCCGGGAAAAATGGCTGCGTTGGCTGCTTTTATCAATAGCTGTTGTTGTTGGATTTTCAAGGGTATATGTCGGGGTTCATTATCCGGCTGATGTGATTGTTGGCGCATTTACCGGCATTATTATCTCTATCCTTGTAATTAATCTTTATAAATGGGCATATCTGCGATATAAGTTTCAGCCGTACAATACGGTTTTTTTGATGTCTCTGCTGTTTTTCATTCTGTTCCGTTTATATTACATTACATCAGGTGTTGTGGATTTAAGTCCTGATGAGGCCCATTACTGGGAGTGGTCCAGGAGGCTTGATTTAAGCTATTACTCGAAAGGTCCCATGATCGCATATCTCATAGCCGTTGGCACCGCTATATTCGGAGATAATGTTTTTGGGATACGAATAATGGCTGTCGTATTTTCTGCGCTTAGCAGCATTGCCCTTTATCTGTTGGGTATAAGACTTTTTGATGAACGAACCGGCGCGGCAGCTGCAATATTAATGCAGATTGTCCCTTTGTATTCAACGTATGGAATATTATTCACAATAGATTCCCCATTTATTTTTTTCTGGATACTGTCGCTTTTGTTATTCTGGGAGGCAATAAACAGGATGCAGGATACAGGATGCAGGATACAGGATAAAGAACATCACGCATCGTGCATCACGCATCGTGCATCACGCATCGTGCATCACGCATCACCCTTGTGGTATTGGCTCTTTCTCGGTATCTCCATCGGCCTCGGCCTTCTTACTAAATATACAATGGCATTCTTTTATGTTTGTGCATTTCTTTTTCTGTTCACCTCAAAACAGCATAAAAACATTCTTCGTACAAAGTGGCCTTATATAAGCCTTCTGGCAAGCCTTATTGTCTTTAGTCCTGTCATTATCTGGAATTTCAGTAATGATTGGGTAACTGTAAGGCATACGGCAGGACAGGCGCATGTAGCAGAAGGGTTTAACATATCAATTGTCAGTTTTGCTGAATTTGTCGGGTCGCAGCTTGGAGTTATTACGCCGATTATTCTTATATTGATGGTATATTCGCTGTTTAAATTGAGGAAGGAACACACCGGCCATTTTTTATTCTGGTTTTCCGTCCCTTTTTTCCTTTTCTTTTTCCTTAAGAGTATTCAGGCTAAAGTTCAGGCAAACTGGGCGTTGCCGGGTTATGCGGCCGGATTCATTGCCTTTTCATCTTTGTTTGTAGCCAAATGGGAGACATTAAGGAAAGGTGTTCGGATAGCTGTAATTGCGGGTATTACCTTGGCGCTTTTTACCACAGCTGCCGCATATTGCCTGCCGGTTTTAAAATTGCCTGCCGGTTTAGACCCCAGTTCAAGGATAAGAGGCTGGAAAGAACTTGGGATAGAGATAAGCAGGCTGTCTGACGAGCTTTCAGCAGAAGGGCCATTATTTATTTTTTCCGATAGATACCAGGTCTCAAGCGAACTGGCGTTTTATGTGAAAGGCCGGCCCGTTACCTATTGTGCAAATATGGACAGGAGAATGAACCAGTATGACCTGTGGCCGGGGTTTAATAACCTTATCCATTTTAATGCAATTTTTGTTACAATAAACGACGTGCAAATTCCTGAGGAATTCGCAATAGCATTTAACAGGTGTGATAAGGATAGGTTTGACGTCTCTATCGGTGGCAGAAACCTCAGGAGCTATTCAATAATTACATGCTATGATTTTAAGGGGATGCAGCAGAAAGGAATGAGCAGCTATTGATGACAGTTTCTATTGTAGTGCCTTTATATAATGAAGAGGAAAATGTAGATATCCTTCACGAGAGGCTCAGGGAAGCCCTTGAGCAAATGGGGCTTGAGTATGAAATACTTTATGTTGATGACGGAAGCACTGACACGACACTGTCAAAGCTTGAGGCGATACAGTTAAAAGATAAAAGTGTTGTTGTGCTGAGCCTTAGAAGGAATTTCGGCCAGACCGCGGCATTTGCAGCAGGCTTTGATTTTGCAAGGGGCGATATAGTTGTAACAATGGACGGGGACCTCCAGAACGACCCAAAGGATATACCCAAGATGCTTGAGCTTATAAAAGATTATGACCTTGTGAGCGGCTGGAGAAAGAAAAGAAAAGATCCATTCTTTACAAGGCGGGTGCCGTCAATCCTTGCTAACTGGGTAATAAGCAAGGTAACCGGCGTTAAGCTCCATGACTATGGCTGTTCTCTGAAGGCATACAGAAGAGATGTAATCAAGAATCTTAAATTATATGGTGAGATGCACAGGTTTATACCTGCTGTTGCAAGCTGGTACGGAGTCCGGGTAGCAGAGGTAGAGACAACTCATTATCCGAGGCTGAGAGGGAAGTCAAAATATGGATTATCACGAACAGTAAAGGTTATTCTTGACCTCATAACTGTGAAATTTCTGCAGAGCTTTTCGACAAAGCCTTTGCAGTTTTTCGGCCCTATCGGATTGTTCAGCGGCGCAATGGGATTTCTTATTTCTCTTTACCTTAGTATAGAAAAAATATTTATTGGAAAGCCGATAGGAGGAAGGCCGCTGCTTCTTCTCGGTGTTTTGTTAATCATCGTCGGAATTCAACTCATCGGTATGGGCCTTCTCGGTGAGATGCTTGTAAGGGTATATCACGAAAGTCAGAGGAAGCCGATTTACGTGATCAAGAAAGTAATTGGTCCGGAAATTAAATAAGATAGCCCTTCTTATTATAAAGCTGGCAATAAGCTCCGGCCTGCTTTATTATGTCCTGTCAAAGGTTGGAGCAGAGAAGGTCCTTGCGATAATACGGACCATAAGCCCTTTAGCTTTTATCGTTTCAATAATTATCTATATCCTTTCCATATATGTGTCAACTATGCGCTGGAGGCTATTGCTGCCGAATGAATTCAAAAAGAAAAAACTTTTTTCTTTTTATATGATAGGCGCTTTTTTTAATACATTTCTTCCCGGTGTTATCGGCGGTGATGCAGTAAAGACATATTACCTTTATAAAGAGATAAACAGCGGCAGCATCAGCCTTTCGTCAGTTTTTATGGACAGGTACATAGGCTTTGTTTCGCTTATGATAATGGGGCTGGCTGCATACATAATAGGGTTTAACTATATTAAAGGCTCGATAGTTGAATGGCTGTTGCCTGCGATAATACTGGCTTTTTTAATTGGAAGCCTTGTAGTGTTCGGCCTGCGTTTTGGGAAAAAAATAAGAGTCCTGTCCCAGTTCTATGGACATTTCGATAACTACAGGAATCAGAGGTCCCTGCTTGCAAAAACATTTTTTCTCTCGCTTGTTGTACAGGTGCTGAACATAATATCAATGTATGTAATTACACTGGGGCTTGGGCAGCACATATCAATTATGTACTTTTTTATCTTTTTCCCTGTCATTACAACAATCTCGACCGTGCCTATTTCCATTTCAGGGCTTGGCGTAAGAGAAGGCGCATTTGTTCTCTTATTTGGATTAGTCGGTATAAAACCTGAAATGGCAACTGCAATGTCTTTTGCATGGTTTCTGTCGTTTGCCTTCGGGGGGCTTACCGGGCTTTTCGAATATATTAGATTAAAAAGATGAAGGGCAAGGTTATCTCAGTCAATGTAAGTTCCAAAAAAGGTGTCCGCAAGAAACCTGTTCCTGAAATATCACTTAGAATAAATTACGGAATTGAAGGAGATGCGCATGCCTCATCCGAATGGCACAGGCAGGTCAGCCTTCTTGCAATCGAAAGCATCAAAAAAATGCAGGCGCTGGGCCTGAATGTAAAGGCCGGTGATTTTGCAGAGAATATAACTACCGAAGGCATAAACCTTCCCGAACTTCCACTTGGCACGCGGATGACTATAGGCGAAACAGACTTGGAGGTAAGCCAGATAGGCAAGGAGTGCCATACGCGGTGTGCCATATATTATCAGGCAGGAGATTGTGTTATGCCTAAGGAAGGCATCTTTGTTAAGGTGCTTAAAGGTGGTAAGATTAAGGAAGGAGATGAAATAGTAGTCAATGGCTCATAGTTCATAGCTCATGGTTCATAGTTTTGCTATGAGCTATCAGCTATGAGCTATCAGCTATGAGCTATCAGCTATCATGATAACTGTTGCTATTATTACATTAAGCGATAAAGGCTCAAAGGGCGAGAGAGAGGATTTGAGCGGCTCAGCCATAAAAAAGATGCTGAAGCAGATAGGGGCTGCGGTTGAGCATTATGATGTGCTCCCCGATGAAAAAGACCTGATAAAGAAAAAGCTCATGGAATATTCCGATAAGGTTGACCTTATACTTACAACAGGCGGCACAGGGCTTTCTCCTCGGGATGTTACGCCTGAGGCAACCCTTGAGGTTATTGACAGGGAAGTCCCGGGTATTGCTGAGGCGATGAGGGTTGAGGGACTGAAGAAGACAAAGAGGGCGATGCTTTCAAGGGCAGTGGCAGGTGTGAGGGGGAGGACGCTGATAATAAATCTTCCCGGGAGTCCAAAGGCCGTAAAAGAGAACCTTGATGTTATAATGGATGTAATACCTCACGCTATTGAAAAGATTAAAGGAGATACAACAGAATGCGGGAGATGATTACTAAGAAGATTATAAGTAGAGCCACACAGTTTGTCATTCCCGCTTCTCGGGCTTGTCATTCCGGCTCGTCCGGAATCATTCTGAGGAAGGATACTGGACAAGCCAGCATGACAAAGAGAGGTCTTTTCAGGTGAAATCTAAACTGAGGTGTAAAAGATGAAAGACGTATCTTTCCCATTGGCATTTCTTGCAGGCATCATGTCTTTTCTTTCTCCCTGCGTTTTTCCGCTGGTTCCTTCCTATGTATCGTTCATAACAGGCGTATCATTCGAAGACCTCACAGGCAGCGCTGACAGGAAAAGGGTAAGAAACCTTACCATCACAAACTCTTTGGCATTCATATTCGGATTTTCTGCTGTATTTATTTCCCTGGGTGCGTCGTCTTCTGCTGTCGGGCAGATGCTTTTCAGATACCAGGAGTGGATAAGGATAATCGGCGGCATACTCGTCATAATATTCGGCCTCTTTATAGCAGGGTTCCTTAACCTCAATTTTCTTATGAGGGACAAAAAGATACATCTCAGCGGAAGGCCCGCAGGATACGCCGGGGCCTTTATTATCGGGATGACATTTGCCGCAGGCTGGACTCCATGCATAGGCCCGATTCTGGGGACTATCCTTCTTTATGCAAGCTCAAGGGGCTCTGCTGTTTATGGGATAGAATTGCTTGCAGTATATTCACTCGGGCTTGCAGTCCCTTTTTTTATATCGGCTCTTGCCATGAACAGCTTCCTGATTTATTCTAAAAAGCTCCAGAGGTATATGCGGGTAATAATGATTATCTCCGGATTGCTTCTGATTGTCTTTGGCATTATGCTTCTTACAAACAGGTTAAGGGAGCTTACAGGGCTTTTGCCTGATTTCGGGATAAATTTTTAAAACTTTTTCAAAGATGCCATACGAACTCAGGCATAAGACAGACAAGAAAATCTCTTCCGGTAAATATTTTCCCCTTGGCGCTACCTTATATGACAGTGGCATCAATTTTGCAATCTACTCTCAGCACGCAAGCGAGGTCTTTCTTCTTCTCTTCGACATTCCTGATGGCGCGCCTACAGATATTATTAAGCTTGAAAACCGCACAAAGTATGTATGGTATGCATTTATTCATGGACTGAAGGCAGGGCAGTTGTATGGATACAAAATCAAAGGAGACTACAATCCTGCCTATGGCATGAGATTTAATGAAAACAAGCTCCTTATAGACCCTTATGCTAAAGCACTGACAGGGAAAATCAGGAATACCGACAACCTGCTTCTTGCATACGACCCGAATGCGTATGCTAAAGACCTTTCGGTTGACAACAGGGGCAACACTCATATTGTGCCGAAGTCAATAGTAGTGGATGACAATTTCGACTGGCAGGGCGATGCCCCGCCTGACATCCATCTGGAGAAATTAATTATCTATGAAGTGCACCTGAAAGGGTTTACGGCACACAAGTCATCCGGTGTTAAAAATCCGGGCACGTATTCCGGCTTCATTGAAAAAATTCAGTATCTTAAAGGCCTTGGCATAAATGCCGTTGAATTTCTTCCGCTTCAGGAGTTTTACATTGATGACTTTCTTTCTGAAAGGAGATTAACCAATTACTGGGGTTATAATACAATCGGATTTTTTGCCCCTGAATCATCTTTCGGCACAAATAGTTTCCCGGGCTGTCAGGTCAATGAATTCAAGGCACTCGTGCGCGCACTCCACAAGGCAGGCATCGAGGTGATAATGGATGTTGTGTATAACCATACAGGCGAGGGAAATGAGCTTGGCCCGACAATCAGTTTTAAGGGCATAGATAACCCGACTTACTATTGCCTGACCGGAATTCATCGTGAACCTTTTCGCTATTACATGAACTACACAGGCTGCGGAAACAGTTTGAATTTTTCGAATACCCATGTGATAAGGTTTGTCATGGATTCCCTGAGGTACTGGGTTGAACAGATGCATGTTGACGGTTTCAGGTTTGACCTTGCGTCAGTGCTTGGCCGTGAAGACGGAATGTTCCAGAAATCAGCGTCTTTTTTCGATGCAATTTCACAGGACCCTGTCTTAAACAGAATCAAATTAATAGCCGAGCCGTGGGACCTCGGGACCTATCAGGTTGGAAATTTTCCTGTTGACTGGTGTGAGTGGAACGGCAGGTTCAGGGATACGATGAGAAAATTCGGGAAGGGTGATAGCTGCCAGATAAGGGAAATGGGTTCGAGATTAACAGGCTCTGCCGACCTCTACGGAGACGACGGCAGGTCTGCATATAACAGCGTAAATTTTATAACCTGCCATGACGGATTTACGCTATATGACCTTGTGGCATACAATTACAAACACAATGAGGCAAATCTCGAAAACAATTGCGACGGCACAAATGACAACCATTCATGGAACTGCGGTGCAGAGGGAGAAACATCCGACGCCAATATAATCAGCCTCAGAAAACAGCTCATAAAAAATCATACATGTAATCTTCTTTTTTCATCAGGCACGCCCATGCTTTTGGGAGGCGATGAATTCATGAGGACACAGAAGGGCAATAACAATGCATATTGTCAGGACAATGAGATAAGCTGGTTCAACTGGGATTGTTTAAATAAAAATGCAGACACCCTTGATTTCTTTAAGAAGGTCATTGCATTCATAAAGACATATACAATACTTCAGAGGAGAAAATTCTTTCTTGGACAAGACCTTGATGCCGATAATGTTCCTGATATCACATGGTTCGGGAAAGACCTGAATAAGCCGTCATGGGATGACCCTGAGCTTCGCACAATCTGCTATCAGCTTGACGGCGGCGAAGAAATATCAGATATGGGCGATTATCATCTGTTTATTATCCTTAATGCTGATTTCAATCCGCAGTCTATCAGGATACCCATACTTAATAATGGTATGAAGTGGTACAGGGCAATTGATACAAGCATTAAGAGCAAAGATGATTTTCTCGATGCAGGCAGGGAGATATTAATAGAACCTTCAGATTTCTATATTGCCAATGCGCGAAGCACTGTTGTGCTGATTGGGAAGTAGAATTCTGATAATAAAGCTGGCGGGGAGGCGGATGAGTTAAGTACTTAATATTTTTTGCCATAAATTCTGACTAGCCAACAAAAGGAATATCAGAACATGTTATTTTAATTTTTGTGTTTTTCAGCATCACACGTAATGCAGCTGCGCGGGCTTCCTTTTCTTTGTGAGGTCCAATGATGATTCTTTCTATCGGGAGTTCAATGTCAGATGAATTTAAAAGTTCGATATAAGGCACGAGTTGACCATTCTTGTCGCGGAATTTTCTTTCTTTTTCAGGTCTCAGTGTAGCAGCATTCGTCCTAGCCAATTCTAAGTATTCCTGATCAATAGAAACAGGTAAAACAACTGCCCTAACTTCATTCTCTTCACTAAAGCCACAATGCTTGTACCGACTGATACAATTAACAAACGCCAAATAGCTTTTCAAAGCACCGGCCTTTTCTTTCTCGCTTAATTTTGCGGGATCGAAAAGCTGTTTTACGTCATCGGCGATAATGGATAGGTCTTTATATAGCTCCTTCTTTAGCCTATCTTCATCGTCGCTATATATAAGATCAGAAAGATGCATCGCACTGTATTCGAATCTTTTTGCTTCTATCTCCAGTACTTCCTCCAATTTCTGAGTATTAAATACTAAAGCAAGGCCGCCTCCGGCGCCATAACCACGCCACTGGCTCAATAAACCATTGCTGTTAATGTGAGGATTTTTGTGTTGTCCACAGAACGAAAGGATATAGATTTCATCGCCGGTTGCTCGATATTGCGTATCAACCACTACTGCTGCATCGTGCTGAATAACTTGATCCAGTCCCCCTTCCTGGCTAATTTTTAGTTCAATATGTGGAGATTGTTTGACTAATTTCTCGTACCCTTCACGCACGTAGGGAAGAATCAATGAAACCAGCTTATCTCTGAACAAAACGATTTCTGAATAATCATTGAGAAATCTGTAGTGAGTTGCCCACAAAGTTTGGGTTTGCAGGATTCCGAGTAATCCATCCCAAGTAGTGTAGTGATATAATTTCTCATAGACGTCAGATGTCTTTTCCATCTATTGTCTCTTTAGTCAGGCACTTAACGGAAAGATCACCGGCCCGAGGAACGAGGTTCGGTGGAGTGCCTGGTTAGACACTACTTGTTTAGAGGCACGCACGTATAACTACCTGGAATAGTAGACAGAGATGAATCTCTATTGTATGGCTCAATAAGACGTAGACATACATCCATATCATTGCTGTAGCCATGGATCGTAAGCAAATGGTCGGTTCCATTTTTCATAACTGCATAGTCTGGAGAAGAACCGACTCGATTCTTGGCGAAGAATTCTTTAACCGTTTCTTGGCCGACTACTTTCTGTCCCATCTCACAACTAGTCAACGATACAAGCACGAGAAGCACAATAATGATGGCAGTTCGCATTAATACCCCCTCTTTTCTCCTAACCACTTATTATCTTGTTATAGAACTATATCAGAAAGTTTTTGAGCGGGTCAATCCCCGGAGGGGATTATTGAATCAGGAATATTTAAAGTGCCACTTTAAATTTGCATTGTATGCGTTTTTTCTGTTATACTCTTTCTTATGAGATACCTGCATCGTCAGATAGAAAATAAAGTAATACAACTGGTGAAGTCTTTTCCGAGCGTTGCGATAACCGGACCCCGGCAGTCGGGCAAATCCACGCTGCTGATCAATACCCTCCGCGGATATAAATACATTACGCTTGATGACCCGCTGACAAGGGAACAGGCTTTGTCGGATCCCCGTTTTTTCCTCGAATCGATCGGCGAAAAGGCAATCATAGATGAGATACAACTCGCACCGCAAATCCTTTCTTATATCAAGATGAACATAGACAAAAGCAGGGACAGAAAGGGCATGTATGTTTTTACCGGCTCACAGCAGTTTGCCATGATAAAGGATTTGGGGGACTCGCTTGCAGGCAGGATAGCATTGCTTGACCTGCTGCCGTTTTCGGTCAACGAGAAGAAAAAAGGCGTAAATATGAAAACTACTCTCGATTATTTTGTCCATGCAGCTCTGACCGGCTCGTATCCGGAGCTTGTGGTCGATGCATCCATAGATGTCCATGCATGGTATGGCTCTTACATCCAGACATATCTGGAACGGGACATACGAAGCATCTACAATATCGGCAATCTGAGAGATTTCCAGCGGTTTATGCGGCTCCTCGCCGGGCGATGCGCACAGATATTGAACCTCTCCGAATTTGCAAAGGACATTGGCGTGAGCGTTCCCACCATAAAAAACTGGATTTCGATCTTAGAGGCGAGCAGAATAGTCTATCTTCTGCCCCCATATTACAACAACCTCGGCAAACGGATTACGAAATCACCCAAGGTATATTTCACGGATATAGGTCTGGTTTGCTATCTTACGGGCGTAAGGGACAAGACCCATTTGCTGCAAGGGCCTATGGCGGGTTCGCTGTTTGAAAATTTTTGCGTACAGGAGACATTAAAGGTGTTTTTCAACCTTGGACGAATGCCTGCGCTCTATTACCTTAGAACGAGCAATAATCTCGAAATAGACCTTCTTATAGAGGGGACAGCACGGTCTTTGGTGCCTGTAGAGATCAAGCTGAACAAAACGCCTTCAATGGGCATGGGCTTGAATATTGTGCGGTTCAGGGAAATATTTCCATCCCTTGATATACAAAGGGGATTTATAGTCTCGTTGTCTGCTCAGACCATTTCTCTTCGCGCAGACCTCACCGCAATTACCTTTGACGATTATATACTGCAAATAACAAAAGTAGCATCGAAATAATAACAATCTGTGCAAAAAGAACAGAAAAAGGAGCGATTGCCCTATTTCCTTAAGTATGACAATATCCGTATGAACGGCGCAGGGTCAGGCTTGCAAACTTGCATTTAGGGAACAGACGAAGTGTCTGAGGAGAAACGATGATGAATTGGCCCAAGGATTTGCCTATTATAGCGATTTGGAACAACGACGACGTCTACGATCGCTGTTTCCATTAGTGAAACCAGTCCTACCTGCTTCAGCGGGAGTGCAATTATTCTTGATATGGTTGCAATAATAGTATTACCATAATTGCAATTATTGCATAAATGGTAAGAATGACAGAAAAGGGGACAACAGGCTACTTTAATTTTGCATTCTCTGAATAAACAAGGACACATGTTTATTCTCCCTAATCAGGTAACTTCTTAAGTTCTCTTTTCCATGAAATTTCTTATATCCGAATAACTTACTGCGCCTTTGCGGAGTAGTTTAATCTCTCTCTCTGTAGCATCCACGATTGTTGAGGGCAGGTTGCCGGGAGTTTTACCTCCATCTATTATCAGGTCTATCCTGTCGCCGAAATATTTTATCACTGCCTCTGCATCCTCAGCAGGCGGCATTCCTGAGATATTAGCGCTGGTTCCTGTTATTGGAAATCCGGCTTCTTTTGCAAGGTGAAGCGCGAAAGATTCACCCGGAAGTCTAACAGCAACCATGCCGGTGCCTACGGTCAGATATCTTGAGAGACCCCTTTTTGCATCTAAAATAATTGTCAGCGGTCCGGGCCAGAATTTATCCATGAGTGCATTTGCAGCATCACTTCTGGATACAACAAGGGAGGACAGCAATTTCCTGCTGCCGATGATTAAAGGCATTGGCTTTTTTACAGGTCTTTTTTTCAATTCATAAAGTCTTATTAGTGAGTCGTCCATGTCGAACTTAACGCCAAGGCCGTAGAAGGTCTCTGTTGGAAAGGCGATGATACCGCCTTTCTTCAGTATCTCAACTGCTTTTTCCAGAGTCTCTGATAAGTTATTTTTGGTGATTTTTATGAGCATTTTATTCTGATTTGCGCAGGAGGGAATTGTCTTTGAGCAGTTTTATTTGCCAATAGTCCATAACAAAAGGGCATTCCTGTTCCGTTGTCATTCCCGCTTGTCGGGAATCCTTCTTTCAACCTCTGCTGATTCGCTAAGGGGAAAAAAAGATTCTGGACGAGCCAGAATGACAAATAAGAGGCCGGAGCGCAGCGAGAATGTCCGCCTCGGGCGGATTCGCCGGGGCGAAAGCGAAAAGATTGTTCCTTCCTGCGCAAATAATTCATTGGGAATAATTTTTTTAAGATTTTTTCTTCATCCTGATTCTGATTGTATTTCCGTGTGCCTCAAGCCCCTCGATATCTGCAATGGTTTCGACTGTCTTTGCAATCTTCATAAAACCCTGTTTTGTGAATGACAGGAGGCTTGAGCGTTTGATAAAGTCATAAACTCCCAAGGGAGACGAAAATCTGGCAGTGCCTCCTGTTGGAAGTGTGTGATTCGGCCCTGCTGAATAATCTCCTAAGGGCTCGGGCGTCCACTGGCCCAGGAATATCGCGCCTGCATTTTTGATTAGCGGCAGGACAGCCTCAGGGTTTTTTGTCATAATCTCAAGGTGCTCCGGCGCAATATCATTTGAGAACTTAACAGCAGCTGCAATCTTTTTAGTAATAATAACAGCCCCATAAGCAGCAAGAGATTTTTTTGCGATATCCTTTCTTTTAAGGCCTGCAAGTTGTTCTTCAAGTTTTTCATTGACCTTTTCTGCAAGCCTGCCTGAGTTTGTAATTAATATTGATGATGCAAGTTCATCATGTTCTGCCTGGCTTAACAGATCTGACGCTATAAAAGCAGGGTTTGCAGAATCATCTGCAATTATCAGTATTTCGCTTGGGCCCGCAATCATGTCAATGTCTACCTCTCCGAAGACCATTCTCTTTGCTGTTGCCACATAGATATTGCCCGGCCCTGTAATCTTGTCAACCTTGTTAATTGTCTCTGTGCCGTAAGCCATTGCTGCTATTGCCTGAGCGCCTCCGATTTTATAAGCCTCTTTAATGCCGAGCATCTTTATGGCTGCCATTACATACGGGTTTATCCCGCCTTGCGGCGCAGGAACGCAGAGTGCGATTTCTTTGACGCCGGCAACCTGTGCAGGTATGACATTCATCAGTACAGAGGATGGGTACGATGCCTTGCCACCCGGCACATAGACGCCAACTCTTCCTATAGGTCGTAGAACCTGTCCCAGAAAAGTTCCTGATCCATCTTTGACTATCCACGATTTTTCTTTCTGCATCTCGTGGAATTTGCGTATCCGCTTTGCAGAGAGTTCGAGCGCCTTAACACCCTTCCTGTCAGCCTTATTTGCATATCTTGATATCTCAGCAGATTTTAATGCCAGGGTGGTTGCATTCCGGTAGTCGAACTTCTTTGTGTATTTCAGAACAGCCCTGTCACCGTTCTTCCTTACATCAGCAAGAATAGAACTTACTCTTTTTTCTATCTCAGGGTTATTTCCTGAGGCACGTCCTCTTAAAACATCAAGGAATATCCTGATATCTTTTGTTGCCCTCAGAATTCTCATAAGGCTAATTTTAGCTTTTAGTGCGTGATTATTCAAGATTTTTAAGCAATAAGGCTAAAGTTTTTTTATTTGATGACGATAAAGACATTGACATGCATTTCTGGTATGAGATAATTATTTTAAGAAGGAACTGCCATGACAGATAAAACAGGGCGCAAAAAAGCTGTAGTAGAAAACATAAAACACCAGATTAGAGTCCTTAATGGAATAATTCTGCTTATTGTTTATGCCCTTTTATTACTGGTAGTAAGATTCCTGTATGTATTTCTCGATTATATGTCTACACCGTCTTTAGTAACTATTCTTTCGATTGTAGCCGGGCTTGTAGTTACAGGTATGTATGTGGCTAATGCCGCCTCAAAAAGCGCTATTAAAACAATAGAAGAATATACCAATAAATTAAACAGCCTCCTAAACACCACAAGGGACATACGTGAGATAGTTTATGGTGATGTCCTTCTGGAAAGTATTGTGGAAAGTTCATTAAAAATTACCGGAGCAGCTGCGGGTTCAATTCTGCTTGCCGATGGAGACAGGCTTGTATTCAAAGTGGCAAAAGGCAGAGAGAGCAGTAAAATAGAGGGGCTTTCGATTCCAAAATCTCAGGGCCTTGTTGGATGGGTCGTGGACAACGGCAGCGCTATCAGGATTGACAATGTAAAAAGCGACAGCAGGTTTGATTCAGAGATAGATAAGATAACCGGATATGATACAAAGACAGTGCTGTGTGTGCCTCTGAGATTAAGCTCAGGAACAATAGGGGCCTTGGAGCTTATTAATAAAGAAAGAGGTGTTTTCAGTTCTGAAGATGAAGATTTAATAACATATTTTGCCGACCAGGCCGCTATAGCCATTACCATGACAAAATTCCGCGAGGATCAGAAAAATTTTGAAATCCATCTTACAGATGTCCTGCTCGACGCCATGGACACCCATATTCATGAAAAAAGCGGCCATTCAAAAAGGGTTGCAAAATACTGCCTTTTAATGGCGCGTGCAATAAATATGTCCGAAGATGAGAAGACGAAATTGTACCACGCCTGCCTGCTTCATGATATTGGTTTTCTGAAGATTAAGGTAAAAGATGTAAAATCCAAAGATGAGTATAAGGCACATTCGCAGCTTGCCTATGAGATGCTGCGGCCGATAAACTTTTATTCTGATATTGGTCCGTTCATTTTGCACCATCACGAGAGGTACGACGGCAATGGATACCCGGCGGGGCTGAAAGGCGAGGCCATTCCACTGGAGGCGAGGATGATTGCTATTGCAGAGGCCTTTGATGCAATGGTCAGCAGAGATTCATACAAATATGTCGGGAGACTGATAGAAGAGAATAGAGCCCCATCTGCCCGGGGATTCCGCAGTGCAATTGAAGAGCTTAAGAATAATTCCGGCGCCCAGTTCGATGCTGAGCTTGTGGATATTTTTGTCAGCAATATTGATGAGAGTTTCGTGGAAGAGGTGTGATTATACCCGCTCTGTATGTCCGGTAAGATATCTTTTTTTAGTAGCTCTTAAGAGTTACTCTCTTGACTTAAAGTTGCGTTTAAATGAAAATCATAAGGTCATGAAAAACATAAGGTTTCTCATTGAATACGATGGCACGAATTACCACGGCTGGCAGGAACAGAATTTAGCCATCAGCCAAAAGAATATTATTACAATACAGGGGATACTTCAAGGAAAGCTAAAGACAATAACCGGTCAAGATGCAAAGGTCATCGGTTCCTCAAGGACTGATGCCGGTGTTCATGCCTTTGGGCAGGTTGCTTCATTTCTTACAGATTCATATCTTGAAGCAGAAGTATTGCAGAGGGCCTTGAACTCACTGCTTCCTGAAGATATAAGAATCCTCAATGCTGAAGAAGTGAATGAGACATTTCATCCGAGATATGATGCCGTCAGTAAGAGCTATTTCTACCTTATATCCAATATGAGTATTTCATCTGCGTTTCTTTACAGATACGCATGGAGAGTACGGCACAGGCTTGATCTGGATAGTATGAAGGAAGCGGGAAGTCTCCTTTATGGGAGGCATGACTTCTCGGCATTCAGGGGCGCGGGTTGCGGTGCAAAAACGACTGAGAGATATATAAGCTTTTTTAATATAGAAAGGCTGGAGAGGATTGATTTTATGACAGCAGGGCTTAGAGGGGATTTCATAAAGATAAGGATAGAGGCAAATGCATTTTTGAGGTATATGGTAAGAAATATTGTTGGAACGCTCGTTGATATAGGAAGGGGGAAGATGGCTGCGCATGCCATATCAGATGCCTTTGAGCTTAAAGACAGGAGAAAGACCGGGCCTACAGCGCCTGCAACCGGGCTATTCCTTGAGGCAATAAAATACTGAACGTCTTTCCCGGAATGATTCTTTTACCGCACCTGGTTTTCTATTGCCTCAAATTGTTCTATCCTCTCCTGACAGTCCTTGCAATGTATCGCAGAGGGCATAACCTTCAATCTTTCCTTGCTTATCTCTTCACCACACGACTCACAGATCCCATAAGTCCCCTCGTCAAGTTTTCTGAGAGACTCATCTATTTTTACAAGTGTTTCTCTGTGAGCGCTGAGTTTTCTAAGGCTCACATCTTCAGAGAGATCTACAATAGACCAATCGCCGTCATCAAGTGCAGTGTCTACAAGCTGTCTGGTCTCACCCCTGATATATTTTGATATTTCAATCTTTGCCTCTTTGACAAACTGCTCCCTTTTCTGGATCAAAAGCTTTCTAAGCGTTTCTTTTTTCTCCTCAGGGGATTGTTTTCTCTTTACCGGTCGTAAGCGACTCGCAACGAGCTTCTTTGCCTTGGCAGGTACGGCTTTTTTTACCTTTGCCTGTTGTAAGCGGCCCGCAACGGGCTTTCTTTTTTTTGCAGCAGGCCTTGCTGTTTTTTTTCTGACGGTTTTTTTCTGTTTTGCCTTTATGGCTTTTCCATGCTGTTTCTTTGCTTTTTTAACTGTTTTTTTAATTGCCTTTTTTACGCGCTTTTTTGTTGCCATTATTTTGCCTCTTCTGTTTTCTCTGCCTTTTCCCCTTCTTTAAAGACCTCGATAAGGCTTCTTACCGTTATGCCTGCGGCCTGCAATGCCTTCTGGATATCAGGCAATTTTGCGTCAGTAACCTTTAGAACGAAATTGCTGTTAGCCATACTACACCTCCATTATTTCTTTTTCTTTATGCATCAGTATTTCATCTATCTTCTTGATATAAGTATCCGTCAGTTTCTGTATTTCATCAAGGGATTTTTTTGTATTATCTTCGCTCAGGTGCTTTTCTTTCTCGAGTTTTTTAATATCTTCGTTTGTATCTCTTCTTATATTTCTTACGGCAATCTTTGAATCCTCGGCATTCTTCTTTGCGACTTTCACAAGCTGTTTCCGCCTCTCCTCTGTAAGCGCCGGGATATTTATCCTTATAACCTTTCCGTCATTTGAAGGTGTAAGGCCCAAATCTGATTTCATGATTGCCTTTTCTATTTCAGATATTATCTTTTGCTCCCATGGCTGGATTGCAATCTGGCGGCTCTCCGGGATACTTAATGACGCAAGCTGCTGCAAGGGAGTTGGAGTGCCGTAGTAGTCAACCTTTATTCCGTCAAGGAGCGCAAGGGATGCACGGCCCGTCCTTATAGCGCTGAACTCCTTCTTGAGCGCTTCAACAGCGCTGTCCATTTTCTCAATGGCTTTTCTTTTTAGTTCTTTTTCCATTGTCTCCTCCTACCATGGTGCCTATTTTTTTGCCCAGGGCAACTTTGCTGATATTATCCTTTCCTTTAAGGTTGAATACCATAATCGGGAGATTGTTGTCCATACATAATGATATTGCTGTTGAATCCATGACGCTGAGGCCTTTTTTCAGGACATCGATGTAGCTTATGGTGTCGAATTTTTTTGCCTTGGGGTCTTTTACCGGGTCAGAAGAATATACGCCGTCAACCTTTGTTGCCTTCATTATTACATCGGCCCCTATCTCCATGGCCCTGAGGGCCGCGGCAGTATCAGTTGTAAAATAGGGGTTCCCTGTGCCGGCGGCAAATATTACGATGCGGCCTTTTTCAAGATGCCGCATGGCCTTTCGTCTTATATAAGACTCGGCCAGTTCTCTCATCTCTATGGCTGACTGAACCCTTGTAGTGATATTGTTTTTCTCGAGTGCATTCTGAAGCGCTAATGCATTTATGACAGTGGCAAGCATTCCCATATAATCTGCTGATGCGCGTTCCATTCCCTTTACGCTTGCCTCTACTCCTCTGAATATGTTGCCTCCGCCTATGACTATGGCAAGCTCAGCGCCCAGGTTAACAACCTTTTTAATTTCTTTAGCTATAAAATCAACAGTGGCAGAATCTATGCCAAAACCTTTGTCTCCCATTAGCGCTTCGCCGCTGAGCTTTAAGAGTATCCTTTTATATTTCAATGAGGATTTCACTCTGAATTTTTTTGCTTTTCGCCAAGATGGAACCTGGCAAAACGCTTTATTAAGATGTTTTCTCCAAGCTTGGCTATCTTTTCAGTAACAAGGTCTTTTATTTTTGTCTTCTGCTCCGGATCTTTTATAAAAACCTGGTCGAGCAGGCAGGTTTCGCTAAAGAATTTATCAAGTTTTCCCTCGACTATCTTCTCTACAACCTGCGGAGGCTTGTTGGTGACCTGTGTCTTGTATATTTCTTTTTCTCTCTCTATAATCTCCTGCGGCACGTCTTCGCGTGAAAGGTAAGATGGATTTGCAGCAGCAATGTGCAAAGAGACATCTTTAACGAGTTCTCTGAAGTCGTCTGTCTTGGCGACAAAATCTGTCTCGCAGTTTACCTCCACGAGAACGCCTATCTTGTCCATGTGTATGTATGAGCTTATAAGCCCTTCTGATGCTGTTCTGCCGGCTTTTCTTGCAGCGCTGGCCAGGCCTTTTTGCCTGAGGCAGTCTATTGCCTTTTCAAAATCACCTTCGCTTTCAGTAAGCGCTTTTTTACAGTCCATCATGCCTGCGCCTGTTTTTTCCCTTAGGTCTTTAACCTTGTCAGCCGTAATAGTGCTCATTATCCCTTTACCTCCGCTGCCGCTTCCTTCTCTTCCTGCTGCACCATCTTTTCAACAGCCGTCTTTTCAGCCTCTTCAGCAGCAATCTTGTTCAGCGTCTCCCTTCCTGCGAGAATGGCCTCTGCCATCTTTCCTGCAAGGAGTTTTATTGCCCTGATTGCATCATCATTGCCGGGTATAACATGGTCAATCTCATCGGGGTCGCAGTTTGTGTCAACAACACCGATTATCGGAATTGAAAGTTTTCTTGCCTCAGCAACGGCAATCCGTTCTTTTTTGGGATCTATTATGAATACTGCTGCAGGCAGACTGTTCATATCCTTTATGCCGCTCAGGATTTTCTCGAGTTTGCCGCGCTCTTTTTCAAGGGCTGAGACCTCTTTTTTCGGCAGGAGATCGTATGTGCCGTCTGTCTTCATGGTCTCTATCTGTTTAAGTCTTTCTATGCTCTTTTTGATTGTCAGGAAATTTGTAAGCATACCGCCGAGCCATCTTTGATTTACAAAGAACGCGCCTGCCTTTTTTGACTCTTCGTATATTGCATCCTGAGCCTGTTTTTTTGTGCCGATGAAAAGGACATTTCCGCCTTTGGCAGCGGTATTTTTAACAAAGTTATATGCATCTTCAAGTCCCTTCATTGTTTTCTGAAGGTCAATGATATAGATGCCGTTTCTTTCTCCAAAGATGTATTTTTTCATCTTTGGGTTCCAGCGTTTTACCTGATGCCCAAAATGAACACCGGCTTCAAGAAGCTCTTTCATTGTTGCTACCATTTGATTCCTCCTCTGGTTTTTTCCTCCGCCTTTTTCTCTACACCCCGAAGGGACCACGTAGAGAAAAGTTGATGGCGTGTGTTTTTACCCCGTGAGGAAGTCTTTCCTTCGGGGTTTACAGGGTAAAATGCTAACATAAAAGGCATCTTATTTGCAAGAGGGACTGCGAATGTTATTCCAATTTAGAAATGTCCCCTCTTGTGAGTGTTCCTTGATGCAGTGTCATCCCGACTTGTTCGGTCGACGCCTCGTGGAGAATCATTGAACAACCAAAGCAAAACTGTTATATTTATCAATGGGAAAGGCATCAAGAAAAAAGAGACAGCAAGACTTGCAGCCTGAATCTATATTAAATGGCAAGTCTTTAATAGCAAGCGGCATATCTTCTAAATGGAGTTTATTCAATAAGCCGATTGTTCATTTTTTTCTTATAGCCATTGGTGGCTTTTTTGTTTACTCCAACACCTTCAACGTGCCATTCCATTTCGATGATACGTTTACTATTGTTAAGAACCCTGGATTGAAGGATTTAAGCAATTTCTGGCCGCCCTCAGGTTCAAGATGGTTCGGTTTTCTCACATTTGCCCTGAATTATTATTTTGGAGGGCTGAATGTCACCGGTTATCATATAGTCAATCTCACAATACACATCTTTAACGCAATCCTTGTTTATTGGCTTGTGGTGCTGACATTTAAAACGCCATTTTTCAGCAATCAGCAGTCAGCAATCAGCAGTCAGCAATCAAAAGAAACAAACTTTGATTCACCCATTCACCCATTTTCATCCGCCTCAGGCGGACAAGCCTATTTGCCCTTATTTATTGCCTTGCTCTTTGTCTCTCATCCAATCCAGACTCAGGCAGTAACATATATTGTTCAGAGATTCACATCCCTTGCAACTATGTTTTATCTCCTTTCATTGGCATGTTATATAAGATCAAGACTTTCGACACTACCCGCTACACGCTATACCCTATACACTGTCTCGCTTGTTTCTGCCATCCTCTCCATGAAGACAAAGGAGATTTCCTTTACACTGCCGATTGTTATAACACTCTATGAATTCATGTTCTTTGGCAACAACCAATTTGTCATCCCCGTGAAAACGGGAATCCAGGATAAAAATGAGATGGATTCCTGCTTCCGCAGGAATGACAGGATGGAAAGCGTTTACAAAAGACTTCTCTTCCTCATCCCCTTTCTCCTTACAATGCTCATCATACCTTTAAGCATGATTGGAACAGATAAACCAATCGGAGACGCAATCGGTGAGCTAAGGGAGGCCTCTCAAGAGACAAAACAAATTTCAAGAGGAATTTACCTCTTTATACAATTTAGGGTAATTGTTACATATATAAGGCTTCTATTTATTCCAATAAACCAGAACCTTGATTATGATTATTCGCTATATCATTCATTTTTTAATCCAGAGGTATTTTTATCAGCCCTGTTTCTTTTGTCAATTTTTATCCTCGGCATTTATCTCCTCTGTGCCAAACGCCTTGCTCTGCCGGCCTCACGCTTAATTTCTTTCGGTATTTTCTGGTTCTTTATAACTCTGTCAGTTGAATCAAGTATCATTCCGATAAGAGATGTTATTTTTGAACACAGGCTGTATCTGCCGAGCATAGGAATTATTATTATCTTTGTATCACTCACATTTTATATCTTTCAGGCTATGATTCAGAACCCAAAGCGTTCCCTTGCTGCTTGCTGCTTACTACTTGCCACTGCTGTTATTGTATTCTCGATTGCCACTTATCAAAGAAATATTGTATGGAAAGACTGGGTAACCCTTTGGGAAGATGTAATACAGAAATCACCTCGCAAGGGCAGAGCCTTCAATGCGTTGGGATGGTATTATTTGGATAAAAAGGATTATAGTAAGGCCATCGGATCCTTTTGGGAAGCTATTAACCGCCATCCGTTTTATGCTGATCTCTATTTAGATTTAGCTGAAGCTTACCACGGCAGTAGAGACATAGATAAGGAGATTTGGGCTTATCGTCGTGCGATGTCTTTAGGCAAAGATGGCGCTAAAATTCACATTGCTCTTGCAGATGCACTTTTTATAAAGGGAGAGTGGCCTGATGCTAAGGAGGAATTTGAAAAGGCATTAGTAATTACTCCATCAGATGCATATGTCCATTTCAGAGTGGGACTTATATATAGAGCTTATAGCAATTATGAAGCTTCTATTGATTATCTCAAAAAAGCCATATCTATCGAGCCAAACAGCGCAGCCTATCATGCTCAATTAGGAGAAGTATATTTATTAGCGGGACAAATAGAAAAAGCGATCTCAGAGTTGTCTATAAGCTTACAGTTAAATCCAAATGATATAGTAGGAATGGAACTGCTTCGACAGGCAAAACAAAAAATACACACTCACAATTAGAACATAAAATTTATTTTATATAGAAGCTAAAGAAATAAAAGAGAGCGACAGGAACTCCCTGCTGCTCTCTTTATTGGTTTAATTATTTATTATATATGCTGCTGCATTCATCAATATAGCCGCAGCATCCTGACTTATATGCTGTCCCGCCTGTGCGCTGACCTGATTGATAAATGCCTGCATTATATTATCTGATGCTTGTTCATTCCCGCTGTTCTCGGCCTCAATAGCATTGGAAACCTTTGAAAGCAGGCTATTTGCGATTCCCGCATTGTCTATCCCACCCGATTGCAGGAGTTGTTGTATTAGTATCATCAAACTCTCCATCGTTGGTTTTTCCCATCCACTCTGTCTTGTCCAAGGCAAGTAATCCACACCACCATTGAAATAATATGGAGCGTTGCAGAAACCATCAGTGTTAGTGTCATAACAACCCTCATCAGGAGTATCAAAATCGCTCCAGTAGTTACCACCAGTCGGGGCATCAAGATTAAAGATGGTATTGTTATCGAGCCAGACATAAGCCTGCACCCCGTTATTAATAAAGTTATTGTTGTAGATTTGAGTGTTGCTAGCATAAGAAAGAGAGAGTCCGTTCCCATTATTCAAGACAGTATTGCCTGTAAGGGTGCTGCTAGAATTCGATAATATAATTCCGCCAGGATTATTCGAGGTAATATTGTTAGTCAGGCTGTTATTGGTAGAATTGCCAATGAAGATTCCCCAAGAGGGATTATTCGAAGTAGTGTTGCCCATTAAGGCATTGTTGGAAGAATACATGAGAAGGATTCCATACCAGCTATTAGAAGAAGTCGCATTTGAAATATTTGAATAATCTGTATTCCAAATAATAAGGCCATTATTCTTCAAGGTCGCGGAGCCTTCAATTGTTACATTGCTTATATTTGAATAGTCTGCATTGCAGAGAATTAATTCGGATAAAACCTCGTCTTGTAAATTTACTGAAGTATTAAAGAATTTTATGGGTCTTCCACCGGAGCCTGTGGTGTTTTGGATGATATTATTGCAGAAGCTGCTAGAATCTGGCCGAAAAATATATGGGATAACATATAAATCCAGAAAGTTTTCTTGCGCTCTGTTGTCTATAAGAGTATTGTTGCTAGAAGCCTGGAGCATGAATCCATACGCCCCGTTCAATGCAGTGTTGTCTTTAAAGGTGTTATTATTGGAAAAGAAGATATAGATTCCGCCACCTCTGTTCGAAACCGTATTGCCTATAAAAATATTGTTGTCGGAATAATAGAGGTAGCTTCCCCAAAAAAAGCCAGTTACAGTGAGATTCTTAATAATAATACCTGCTCTCCTACTAAGATAAATACCATAACCTGTGCCTGTCCCTATTACCGCATGCCCATTTCCATCAAGTGTTATGTAGTTGCTGTCAATCTGTATGGTTTCATAAACATCAGTTGTCAACGTGCAGGTCTTAGTCGCAGAATCCCAAGTGCCTATCAAATAACAATCTCCGCCAGTTGCATTATCAGCAATAAATTTTGTGCTTTTTCTTGGCTGGATGAAAACAAGATGCGATTGACTTAAATCTTGTGTCCAAGAATAGCTGCCATTTACATCTGTTGTGAACTCATTCAGATTATGATAGTTATCCTCGTATTTATAGTATGTCGCTAACGGCTTAAAGCCGCTAATGGTTATCTGGGTTGATGTTGCGCTTGATGCTGGGTCTACATGCATTGTAACCATTTCAGGAATTGACTCAAGCCTCAAGGTTATTGACTCGGAGCTATCGAGAACAACATTGAGATATTCGCTGTCATTAACCTCAAAATGCGTTCCTGTGCCTTCAATAGTGCCAGGCATCAAGACATCTGGCGGCATTATATTTGCGTCCGTTGATGCTATAGCAAGTCCTGACAGAAAAAGACCAAAAATAAATACAAATGAAAACATAAGAATCCTTTTCATGACTCATTTCTCCTTCTACTTTTTAAATGGTTTTTAATAAAGACTTGCTGCTTGAAACTGTATTGGGGAATTTTAAAGCAAAAGGGATACCACGTTTCTTATTCCCGCGCTAAAAATTTTTGCTTTAAAATCAAGTGCGCTTTTTTGAAGTGCTGTGAAGGCTGCGCGAGTTCACCTACTTTCTGCTAAACCGTGGGCGATAACGCGCAATTCCAAGCGCCTGTTCCCCTGAGGGTGTTATTTGAAAATGTTCTTAGTTTTTGCAAGGGGAGGGCGTACCCCTGATTTGTTTGACATCTAAAATATTTTCGTGATAGACTTTGAGCACTTTTACAGAAAAGGAAGTGGGAAAAATGAAAAATCATCGGAAATCAGAGAAACTTTTTAAGCAGGCAAAGGCTCTAATACCGGGCGGCGTGAACAGCCCTGTAAGGGCCTTTAAGGCTGTAGGCGGCAATCCTGTTTTTATTACAAAGGGAAAAGGCTCAAAGATATATGACGTTGACGGTAATTCTTACATTGACTATGTTCTTTCATGGGGGCCCCTGATACTCGGGCACGCACACCCGAAGGTTATTAAGGCGCTTAAAGCAGCAGCAGAAAAAGGCACAAGCTTTGGAGCGCCGACGCCATTGGAGATAGAGCTTGCAAACCTTGTGTTGAAGGCTTATCCCTCTATGGACAAGGTCAGGATGGTGAATTCCGGCACAGAAGCTACAATGAGCGCAATAAGGGTTGCAAGGGGATTTACCAAAAGGGATGCGATAATAAAATTTGAAGGCTGTTATCACGGTCATGCAGACGGCCTTCTTGTTAAGGCTGGTTCAGGCGCGATGACCTTCGGCATTCCTGATAGCCCGGGAGTGCCTAAATCCTATGCAAAAAATACAATAACGATTCCTTTTAATGATATAGATGCAGTAAAAACAGTGATTAACAGGCAGTGGAAATCCATAGCATGTGTAATAATTGAGCCTGTTGTGGGCAATATTGGCTGTGTGCTTCCGAAGCCGGGTTTTTTAGAGACAGTAAGAACATTAACAAAAAAATATGGAATAGTATTAATATTCGATGAGGTTATGACAGGGTTCAGGGTTGCATACGGCGGCGCACAGGAATATTATAGGATAAAGCCGGATATGACGTGTCTTGGAAAGGTCATTGGAGGAGGGCTTCCTGTTGGCGCTTATGGCGGGAAAAAAGAGATAATGTCAATGGTATCACCTGAAGGCCCTGTTTATCAGGCAGGTACATTGTCAGGAAATCCGCTTGCAATGACAGCTGGGATAGAGACGCTCAGGATTCTCTTAACAAAAGGCACATACAAAAAACTCGAAAGCCTTTCAGCAATGCTTGAAAGAGGGCTTAAGGATGCAGCAAAAAGGGCAGGGGTTGCCACAAGGTTCTACAGGGCCGGCACAATGTTCTGCACATATTTTACAAATAAAGAGGTCTATGACTACGCAACTGCGAAGACATCTGACACGGCAAAGTTCTCAAGGTTCTTTACAGGGATGCTGGATAGGGGCGTAAACATAGCTCCTTCGCAGTTTGAAGCAGGGTTCATGTCGCTTGCGCATAGTGAGAGTGATATAGAAAACACAGCAAGAGCTGCGTATGAGTCTTTAAAGAGAATCTAAAAAATGAAGACCTTTAGCAAACGGTAACGACGTGGCAGAAAAAAAAATATTAAGAAGTCTTCTTGACCTCAGCACAATAGGGCTAAACCTTGTCCTTGCAACATTTGTGGGGCTTGGAATGGGCTATGGCCTTGACCATGTTTTTGATAAATATTTTGGTATGAAGACCTCCCCCTGGTTTACGATTATATTTTTGATACTCGGCATAATCGCAGGTTTTCGTGAAATGATCAGGATGGCAAGGAAATACAATGCAGATAATCAAAAGGATATATAAACAGTCCGCATTTATATTAATACCCCTTGCTGTTCTTTCAGCTTTTTTTGAGTGGAAGAAATTGCCGCTTAGCATTCTGATTGGCGGTGGGCTTGCGATTGCGAATCTCAAGGGGCTTGCATGGGGTGTTCAGGGATTGGTAGGAACCGGGCAGCAGGTAACCGGGGCGTTGGTTTTTTTCAGCATGATAAGGTTATTTATCCTGATAGCGATTATTGTTATTCTCCTCTGGCTTAAAATAATAAACATAGCCGGCATCTTTATAGGGTTTACAGCAGTCCTGGTCCTGCTGCTTAAGGAAGGGGTCAGGTCAGCAAGGGAAGAGGGGTAGAAAAGGAGGTCTTATGCTTGAGCTTAATTTCTCGAATATGATGGGAGAGGTGATAGGCCAGAAGGGTATTGCGGAAAGGCAGATTGAAGGCATAAAGACAACAGTTTGCAGTATAGACAAACGGATAAAGTCAAAAGAAAAGCCGGAGCTTGCATTCATAGACCTTCTTGAGCAGGACACATCAGAGATTAAAAAAACAGCATCTTTTATCAGGAATAATTTTGAGAATTTCATAATCCTCGGAATCGGCGGTTCTGCGCTGGGGCCAAGGGCCATCACAGAGGCTCTGAGCCCTTTTCATAATCTTGATAAGAAACCAAGAGTATTTATCTACGATAATGTTGACCCAAGAACATTGGACAGGATTTTATCCTTAACAGACCTGAAAAAAACAGCAGTCAATGTCATCACAAAGTCAGGCAGTACTGCAGAGACCATGTCCTCTTTCATGATACTGTGGGACAGGATGAACAAGGCCGGCAGTGATGCCTTGAAAAGTTTTATTGCAACTACAGACCCTGAAAAAGGGAATCTGAGAAAGATTGTGAATGAAAAGGGACTGAAATCACTCTCAATCCCTTCTGGCGTCGGCGGCAGATATTCTGTTTTAAGCCCTGTAGGTCTTCTGCTTGCTGAGGTCATAGGCGTCAGTGCGGATGAAATGCTTCAGGGAGCAAGGGATATTCACAAGAGATGTTCGGATGCAGAGGTCTGGAAAAATCCTGCTTATCTTTTCGGTGTTCTGCTGTATATCATGGAGAGAGAAGAAAAACGTACGATGAATGTTATGGTGCCTTATGCTGACGGATTAAAACCATTGGCGGAATGGTTCTGCCAGCTATGGGCGGAAAGCCTTGGAAAACTCGGTATGGGGCTTACTCCTTATCCATCATTGGGCACAACAGACCAGCACTCTCAGCTTCAGCTCTGGATGGAAGGCCCTGAGGACAAGGTGGTCATATTTATAAAAGTTGATGATTATGGTGTTGATATTAAGATTCCAAAGATTTTTCAGGATATGGACGGCCTGAATTATCTCGGAGGCCATACAATGTCAGAGTTGATTAAGGCAGAACAGGAATCAACAGAGCTTGCATTGGCAAAGATTAAAAGGCCTAACATGGCCATAGGCATTCCCAAGATAGATGCCTATCACATGGGGCAGTTATTTCACTTCTTTGAGACGGCAACGGCCTTCACAGGGTTTCTGTACGGCATAAATCCATTCAATCAGCCGGGTGTTGAAGAAGGCAAGAATTTCACTTACGGGATGATGGGTAAAAAGGGATTTGAGGCAAAGAAGGAAGAGGTAGAAAAGGCGAGAGAGAAAAAGATGTGCTGGAAAGTGTAGTATGAAAATAGTTGCCCTTGCTGTATTGCTTATATTTTGTTTTGTGTTCTTTTCTCCTGAAAATGCTTTTGCAGGCACTCATGTAAATGTAACAGTCTATCTTGCAGGTGGGTTTGTAGTGGGAGGGGTTGCAGTGTTTTATTCGGTATTAATCGGCGGTGACAGGCATCATTCAAAGAATGAAAAGAAGAACAATGAAGATAATCCTGCTCCGGTAATGCAGGCTTTTAATTATCCCACAAAACAGATTACAGAGGATGAAATATCGCGGGCAGGGATGGTGAAGATTCTTGAGTGGTAGCTTTATATTTTGGTTGTCATTGCGAGGAGTCCCGAAAGTTTTCGGGACGACGTGGCAATCTTACATTTTGATTTGAATAAAAGCTATGTTGTTTCACGGAGTTTATCCTGAGCGACAAGACGAGATTGCTTCACTGCGTTCGCAATGACAGAAGTGAAGGACTCGCCATGACACTTTTAGATTGAATTATGGATAAAGAATTGAAGGATATTATTGAAAGGCTTCTTAAATTCCGCAGGGAGCGGGACTGGGAGCAGTTCCACCGCCCGAAAGAGCTTGCGATATCCATTGTCCTTGAGGCAGCGGAGCTGCTTGAAGAGTTCCAGTGGAAGACTGATAAGGAGATAAAGAAATATCTGGATGAAGGCGGGCTTGAGAATGTTAAAGAGGAAATTGCTGATATTGCAATCTACATCCTTCTTTTATCCCATGACCTTAAAATAGATCTTTTTGATGCTATTAAAAAGAAACTTAAAAAGAACGAGAAAAAATATCCTATTGAAAAGGCAAAGGGAAGCGCAAAGAAGTATGATAAATTGTGAGAGGGATAAAGGAAGAAATAGTATTTTCGCTCATTCTCGCTGCTTATATCTCATTTTTGTCATTCCGGCTTGTCCGGAATCTTTTTTCGGAAGGACTCCCGACAAGCGGGAGTGACAGATAACGGGGCGAGCGAATAGGTCATTAGTTATACAGGAATGAGGCAAAGAAATGATCATCATCGAAACATATAAGGGAAAATCAATTACAGAACACCGTGTCGAGATTGTGGAGCGGAAAGGCACGGGGCATCCTGATTACATGTGCGATTCGATGATGGATGCTATCTCTGTTGCATTGTCAAAGGAATATATCAGGGAATTCGGGACAATTCTGCATCACAATATAGACAAGGGACTTCTTGCTGCCGGAAGGGTTGAGAAGATTTTTGGCAGTGGCAGGGTTATACAGCCGATGGAACTCACAATAGGCGATAGGGCCACATTCAGGGCAGGCGGCAGGGAAATACCTGTTGCTGATATTGCAGTGGATGCAGCTAAAAAGTGGGTTAAGAACAATATGAGATTTGTGGACCCTGAAAGGCATCTTAAATACCGTGTGGTCCTTGCTCCCGGCTCAGAAGAGCTGACTGATATATTTTTAAGGCGCGGGAAGGTCAGGGCAGCAAATGATACATCTGCTGCTGTCGGATATTATCCGTTAAGCCCAACTGAAAAAGTTGTACTGGACATGGAAAGATTCCTGAATTCAAAAAAGTTCAAGAATAAATATCCGGATACAGGAGAAGACATAAAGGTTATGGGCATGAGGAGCGGTAATTTACTGGAGCTGACAGTTGCAATGCCCCTGCTCGTAAACTACGTTAAGTTTGAAAAAGATTATTTTGATAAAAAAGAAATAATCCGGCGTGAGATGAAAAGATTTCTTGGAAGATATGAGGGATTCAAAAAAATAGAGGTTCATTTCAATACACTTGATGAAAAGGGCAGGGGTTTTGGCGGGATATATCTCAGTCTTCTGGGCACGTCTGCAGAGGATGCAGATTCAGGGCAGGTAGGACGCGGGAACCGCGTTAACGGGCTTATATCTTTGAACAGGCCATTGGGAACAGAGGCAGCAGCAGGGAAAAATCCTGTCAGCCATGTTGGAAAGATTTACAATGTCCTTTCGCATAAGATTGCAAAAGAGATATATGAAAAAATAGACGGCATAAAGGAAGTCTATGTCCTTCTTTTAAGCAGGATAGGCACACCGATTGATTCTCCTCAGATGGCGACTGCACAGGTTCTGCTTGAGAGGGGAAGAAAGATTAACGAGATTACAAAGAAGGCAGAAGAGATATTCGAAAAAGAGTTTTCATCTATAAATAAATTCTGCATGGAATTGAGCCGAGGGAAGTATCCGATTTGTTAGATTTTTGGGGAAAAGAAACCCGTAAAGTTAATTATGGAGGTTTAACCTCAATAGAATCTCACGATGAAAAGTCAAAAGTAAAGACCTGACCCTCATTGCACTCATTGCTTCCCTAAACTGCCCGACGCGCCGGGTGTATAATATAATATTGTGGGTTATATTTATGAACTTTTTGATCTTGTTTCTTCGAGGTGAAACGTGGCATTAGTGAGTTTGCAACAGGTGAGGCTCGCCTTCGGCGGCCCTGAACTGCTCGATGGGGTTACCCTCCAGATCGAGAGGGGGGAACGGGTCTGCCTTGTCGGCAGAAACGGGGCAGGCAAATCCACACTTATGAAGATCATGGGCAACGAGCTCACCCCTGACTCAGGCGAGATCATAAAAGCAAGAGAAACGCGGGTTGCGTTTCTCGAACAGGAAGTGCCGCGGGACCTGTCCGGAACGGTCTTCGAAGTTGTCTCTGAAGGACTCGGCGGCATCGTCGGCCTGCTCTCCGAATATCGCTCCCTGGGCAACAGCCTTGGCTTGGGGGACGACGCCGGCATTATCGCGAACCTCGAACGGGTACAGCATCTTATCGAGTCCTCTGGCGGCTGGCAGATACAACAGCGGGTCGAGACGGCCCTTTCCCGCCTCAAGCTGGACCCTGCCGCTGCTGCGGCCGGGCTCTCAGGCGGCTACAAAAGAAGGGTCCTTCTTGCGAGGGCGCTCGTGAATGAGCCGGATCTCCTGCTTCTTGATGAGCCTACTAACCATCTCGACATCGAATCGATCGGCTGGCTCGAGGAATTTCTCCTCGAATTCCGGGGCGCAATACTCTTCATAACCCATGACCGGAGGTTTCTCGATACCCTTGCAACTCGCATAATCGAACTCGACCGGGGGCAGGTCACCGACTGGCCCGGCGATTACAAAACCTATTTGGCGAGAAGGCAGGCGGAACTCGATGCAGAGGCCACTCACAACTCACTTTTCGATAAGAAACTCGCGCAGGAGGAGACCTGGATACGGCAGGGGATCAAGGCCCGCCGCACCCGCAATGAGGGAAGGGTGAGGGCATTGAAGGAGTTGAGGAGGGAACGGTCAGTAAGGCGTGAACAAACAGGTTCTGCTGATATGAGACTGAACGAGGCCGAAAGGTCCGGCAGGCTGGTTCTTAAGGCCAAAGGAATAGGGCATAGTTATGAGGGCCGTCCTGTGCTCCGCGATTTCTCCACGGTCATCATGAGAGGCGACAAGATCGGCATCATCGGCCCTAACGGCTCTGGAAAAACAACCCTGCTGAATATCCTGCTCGGTTCGATCAAGCCCCTTCACGGTTCTGTGCGCATGGGTACCCGCCTCGAAGTCGCTTATTTCGACCAGCATCGCGCGCAGCTGGACGACGAAAGATCGGTCATGGAAAACATTGGAGACGGATGCGACAGCGTGACAGTCAACGGAAGGACGAGGCACATAATCAGCTACCTTGAGGATTTCCTCTTTCCCCCTGAAAGGTCGCGGTTGCCGGTAAAGGTTCTTTCCGGCGGGGAGAGAAACCGCGCGCTTTTGGCAAAGCTCTTTACAAAGCCTTCGAATGTGATGGTACTGGATGAACCGACGAACGATTTGGATGCCGATACCCTGGAGCTACTGGAAGAGATGCTGATGGAATACCAGGGCACTGTTCTCCTTGTGAGCCACGACAGGGAATTTCTTAATAACATCGTCACAAGCACGATAGTGTTTGAAGGCAACGGAATACTCGTCGAATATGTGGGGGGCTATGACGACTGGCTGCGACAGCGCAGTCTCTCATCCCCGGAAGGGACAGAAAAGGCGAAAAAGAAGGAGAAGCCTGAAAAGTCCCGTCCGCAGCAGGAGCGTCTGCGCATCCTGACATTCAAGGAGAAAAAGGAGATCGAAACCCTGCCTATCCTCATCGAGTCTATGGAAGCGGAGCGGGCAGGCCTTCATGAAACACTTGCAGACCCCGACTTTTACAAACAGGACGGAAGCAGGATCCCGGCAGTTAAAACGAGGATGGCGGAACTCGATAAAAAAATCCCCGCAGCATATGAACGCTGGGAGATATTGGAATCTATCCCGAGAGGCCGGGAATGAAAAATATTAAGGCTTCAGCGTAAAATAGGAACATATGAAAAAGAGAGGATACTTATACATACCAAAGAAAGAAAAAGTTAGCAGGGTGAAGGCCACAAAAAAACCTGCTGATGAGAGCAACCGCATTGTTGCTTCGCCGGAATTGGACAAGCTTCCTGATAAGGGACCGTCCGAATTTCAGGAAGGCCAAAGCGTGGAATTAATTATCAGCGACCGGACCGAACTGGGGTATAAGGCGATCATCAACAACTCCAGCGAGGGCCTGCTTTATAAAAACGAGGTGTTTCAGGCCTTAAGAAAAGGACAACATATCGCAGGATTCATCAAAAGGGTGCGGGACGATGGCAAGATTGATCTCTGTCTTCAAAAACCCGGCGCTGAAAAGGTTTATGATGTATCGGAAAAAATTATCGACAAACTGAAGGCGCAGGGCGGATTTATTGCTTTGGACGATAAAACCCCGCCTGAAGTTATCTACCGCCTGTTCGGGGTAAGCAAGAAGACATATAAAAAGGCGATAGGAGCTCTTTACAAAAAACGGCTTATTCTTATAGAGAGCGGCGGTATAAGGCTTGTTAAGAAAACATGACTGAGCAGCAATCCAACGACCCTCTTCACGGCATCACTCTGGAAATGATCCTGACCCAACTGGTAGAACTTCATGGCTGGGAGAAAATGGGAAGGATGATACGCATCAGGTGTTTTAATAATGACCCGAGTATCAAATCCAGCCTGCAATTTCTGAGAAGGACCCCATGGGCCAGAAATAAAGTTGAAGCCTTGTATCTGAGGAGCAAAAAGGAGACAGGGAGGCGCTGCTCAAGCGATTGAAAGCCGACTTTATGTGGGAATGGTAGTTTTTAGACGAGTTCTGTGGCCCTCATTAATTCTTTCTCTATCAGGCAGCCTTCATCTTGTTCATGTTTTCAAGAACCCACATCCTCACGAGCTGGAGATAACCTATACCTTTGCTATCGGCTATCTTCTTCAATTCCTTAATCGTCTTGTCATCAAGCCTTAGCGAAACAAGTTTTTTCTTTGAGCGCGTGAACTTAACCTTAACCTCTTTTGTTTCTGCCAGGTAGTCAGCGCTGTCATGAGTTGCCCAGAAATCTGCCTCTTCCTTTTCCGATTTAAACTTGGGTATTTTTTTCATGTTCTCATCTCCTCCTGTGCAGGGACTTTTCCCTCTCAGTCATGTCTCTTGCGGTTATTGTCCTGAAAACGCCCTTCCCCTTATTTATTCCGATAATAAAAAGATATCTGCCGCTGTCTGTGATTCCATATATGAGATAACGCTTATCCGCAGTCCTTCTAACATGTGAACGATTGATGCATGCCTCTTCAACTTCATCCAGAAGCACACCATGCCTGAGTATGTGTTCGATATTGTTGTTATCCCATTCAAATTCTTTAAATAACAAATCATCCTCGCCATCTATGAGATGTCTCTAAGATAGCTCTATCAAGCTGATTTGTCAAGGAGGCGTATCTTGCTGGTTTGCTTACTTGCAGACTTGCTCACTTGCCCGCTTCTGGACTGTGGAGCTATTGCACTACGGGACATATTTAATTATGGAGGTTCAACCTCAATAGAAGCTCACGATGAAAAGTCAAAAGTAAAGACCTGACCCTCTAAGTTATTATATAAAAAGGCGATAGGAGCTCTTTACAAAAAACGGCTTATTCTTATAGAGAGCGGCGGTATAAGGCTTGTTAAGAAAACATGACTGAGCAGCAATCCAACGACCCTCTTCACGGCATCACTTTGGAAATGATACTGACCCAACTGGTAGAACTTCATGGCTGGGAGAAAATGGGAAGGATGATCCGCATCAGGTGTTTTAATAATGACCCGAGTATCAAATCCAGCCTGCAATTTTTGAGAAGGACCCCCTGGGCCAGAAATAAAGTTGAAGCCTTGTATCTGAGGAGCAAAAAGGAGGCAGGGAGGCGTTGCTCAAGCGATTGAGGAAGACTGAAAAAGCAGCCTCGATGAAAAGTCAAAAGTAAAGACCTGACCCTCTAAAGCCTTCGCGGTATAAGGCTTGTTAAGAAAACATGACTGAGCAGCAATCCAACGACCCTCTTCACGGCATTACTTTGGAAATGATACTGACCCAACTGGTAGAACTTCATGGCTGGGAGAAAATGGGAAGAATCATCCGCATCAGATGTTTTAATAATGACCCGAGTATCAAATCCAGCCTGCAATTTCTGAGAAGGACCCCTTGGGCCAGAAAAAAAGTTGAAGCCTTATATCTGAGGAGCAAAAAGGAGGCAGGGAGGCGTTGCTCAAGCGATTGAGGAAGACTGAAAAAGCAGCCTCGATGAAAAGTCAAAAGTAAAGACCTGACCCTCGTCCTCTAATGTTCAAGCGATTGAGGAAGACTGAAAAAGCAGCCTCGATGAAAAGTCAAAAGTAAAGACCTGACCCTCGTCCTCTAATGTTCTCTGCGCTGTCTAAAAAACCGGGAAGTGTTTCTGCGATTTCTTCTTATAAATCATTCTTTATTTGTTGATACGTTATTATTCTTGATGTCAATTTTTTAATCATTTTTCCTGTATGTTTATTTTTTTTTATATTCTCTAATTCCTTTATCATTGTTAAAATTTCACTATCGTTTTTCACTATAATATAATTGATATCCTTCATTACGATATTAAGTTTTGTATTTTCTATTCTCGAATTAGCTTCAGATAGCGTATGTTTATCTTGGAATTCTTCTTTAGATAAAAACATACATTTGATATCAGACAATTTCTTATGGTCTGGTACATAGCGCCATTCTCTTTCATCGTAAAAACATATTTTTTTCTTCCTTTTTTCTGAAAAGCCCTTATATTTTTTTGTATAACTTATAAGAGTAAAAAGAGAAAACATATTGCTTATAATTTCTTTTGTCATCTTAGTTAAGTATTCTTTTGACAATAAACCCTCAGAGGGATTTTTGCTCATTGATTCTAACTCTGTTTGATACCTTTCTACGAGAGCCATATTAAATTTTCTACCATCAACAAAAACAGTCTGAATTTTATTGTTAAGCTCAGATTTTCCCCTAAGATAAAGCACCGGATTCAGTCCCGCTTTATTTGCCCATTTCTTTGTCATGCCAATGCCGTAAGAACCGTATGTTTTAACGTGTTCTTTTATCTGAGATAATGGAATATCACAAAATGACACCATAGGTATGGCAAGCTTTACATTTCCATCTGTTGATACCGGCAGGTTTTCTAAGCTATATCTAGGATAAAATCCTTCTTTCAGAATACTTAGCAGATTTCCCCAATTGGTAAAGTGAAAGACGGTATTTGAGCTAATATTACTCATATTTTTATTCCGAATTCCTTTAAAACTTAGAGACGCTTTCAATATTTTATTGAGCGCCGTTCTTATCCCTACTCAAGCACCCAATGCCCTTGAATATTGGCATCAGCTGTTTCTGAGCCTCTCGCTTTTGTTTCTCGAAAACTTTTCTCTACGGATTTATCGGGCAAGGATATTCGCAACTCTTCATCCGCTACAGGTGCCTCTCTTTTTGCATAAATTAATTTTGGTGTCCACTCGATTATTTTAAAATCAAACGTATCATGATATAAGAGATTTCTTATATAAGGATTTTTGTCATGAGAAAGAAAGAGTTTTGAGGTAATCTCGTTGCAAGTCATTGTCTGCCTGGAACAGATACACTTAACCGTATTTATTTTAGGTATCTTTGTACTCCCAGTTTCAGACAAGATTTTCCATCGACCCTCAAAAATAACATATTGACCAGTTTCATCAACGAAAACTACTTTGCGAGGAGAATTTATTTTATCAGACTCAGAACATGCCGATAAGAGGAATAGAATAGATAAGCTTACAATTAGGTATTTGTTTAACATTTTCATGAAAAAACTATAAACAACACATCCCATATTTTTCATACTCCTTAACTGCAACTGCAAAAAGTTCTTTCAATTCCCTCTCCCAAAACCTGCCAGAATTATAACATAAGAAAGTGCCATAGAACCAAAGTTCCTTAGTGCCATAGCAAGGAAAACAGGGGTCAAGAGGGGTCAAGGGCTCGTGGGGAAAGGACAATACTAGATTGCCACGCTACGCTCGCAATGACAGTCAATAAATCCTTCGTTTTTTGCAATGACTTAAACTGGGTTGGAGGGAAGGCATCAATCCGCCTCTGGTTTTTCATCTTTGGGAATGAACAGAATGGTCAGGAGGCCGGGGATAGCGAGGACGCAGACGATTACAAAAAACATTTTGTATCCGACTGCCTGCTGGATATACCCGCTGATGAGCCCCGGTAGCATCATACCAAGGGCCATGATGCCTGTTGAAATAGCGAAGTGGGATGTCTTGTATCTGCCCCGTGAGGCATACATGAGATACACCATGAAGGCTGTGAACCCCAACCCATAGCCGAACTGTTCCAAGGCAACAAGGACATAGGTAAGCCCGATATCAGGTTGCGCATAAGCCATGTACACATAGAACAAATCAGGGAAGTGGAGCGTAATCGCCATGGGCCAGATGCACTTCTTAAGCCCGAACCGGGATATGAGCCATCCGCCGAGGATTCCTCCCACAACGAGAGAAACCATGCCAACGGTGCCGTATGCGAGCCCGACCTGTGTGGTGGAAAGTCCCAGCCCGCCTGTGTTTTTGGGGTCCAGTAAAAAAGGCGGGGCCAGCTTCAGAAGCATTGCTTCGGCGAAACGGTAAAGCAGAATAAAGGCAATAATTGCCCCGATCTTTTCCTGTTTGAAATAAGAACGAAATATTTCAAGAAAAGGAACATCACCTGTTGCTTCACGCGGGGAGCGTTTGCTGTCTGTCGCTGGAAAAGGAAGTGCGAATATGTGATACAGCGGCACAAGGACGAACACAAAACCTGCTGCACCAATGACAGTTATCCAGCTCACTTGAATGCTGCCTGTGAGAGTCTCTATCCTGCCTGCTGTGTATACGAGCAGGCCTGAGCCGAAGATCATGGCTAAGCGGTAGAACGTAGCCCGGATACCCACGAACAGCGCCTGGCTTTCCTTGCTGAGCGCAAGCATATAAAACCCGTCTGTGGCGATGTCATGAGTTGCAGAAACGAATGCGCACGCAGCAAAGGCCAATAGAGAAAAGAAGAAATATCCCTCTGTGTTCAGCACGTATGCGGCAGAGAACAGACAGAGCGCCATTGCAAACTGCGTGGAGAGAATCCATTTTCTCTTTGTTGAGTAAAGGTCTACAAGCGGCCCCCAGAACATCTTGACGACCCAGGGCAGGTAGAGCCAGCTTGTCCAGAAGGCAATGGCGGCATTGTCAATGCCCATTTTTTTATAGAGGATGACAGAGACAGTGTTGATGATGATGTACGGCAGGCCTTCGGCGAAATAGAGTGTGGGAACGAACACCCAGGGGTTGCGGGAAGCAACAGGCTGTTGCGTCATATAAAAATATCCAGGCTGCTATTTTCAAGAATATTTTTTCTGACCTTTTCTTTCAGCCAGATGTCATAGAAATCAATGGGATTGTAATCATCTGAAAGTATAATTGCCGGTGTATCTGACGGGAAGCTGAATCTTTGATCTGCGAGCCGGCTTACCAGGTCTTTGGCAAAAGGGTGAACAGGAAAATTTTTAACCCGGCTAAGGTCCAGAGGGATTGAAGGATAATCATATGCTATAACTGCCAGATTTCCCCATCCCTCGCTGTTAGCGATAGAGAATAGCGGATAGATTTCTACTGTTCTGAACACACTTTCAAGAGTCTTTATGACAGATGCCGTAATAAAGGTCTCTTTCTTAAGGCTGCCTGCCAGATTAACTGCTAAAATCCCCTTTTGGGTCATTCTTGTCTTAAGAATTTGCAATGCCTCCACACTTAAAATATGTCCGGGTGTCGTATCTCCGTTAAAGACGTCTAAAACTATATAGTCATATGTTTTACTTGAGTTAATCAGGTAAAACCTGGCATCAGAGATAATTACATCCCCTGTAAGCTCAAATCCAAAATATTTTTTTGCTATATTAACGACATTAGGGTCAATGTCTACAGCATCAGTTTTTATGCCTGTTTTTTCATACCACATAGGAATTATCCCTGCTCCCAAACCTATGACCAGGCAGTTCTTGCCGTCAGGGTTCAAACTGTAAGGCAGGAACTCCATGAAATATGCATACTCATAGACCGGGAGCTTGTTGTTCATGTCTATCCCGCCCTGTATCAGGCCGTCGATTATCAGCTCCCGTGTATGGGCGAGGCCATAGGAATAATCAATAACCTTCAAGTTTCCGTAAAAACTGTCTTTGCTGAATACCCTGGTTACTTTCGTCCCATTGGGCATGATAACCGAGTTTAAATCTACTGTATGAGGCATGAAAAAAGGTATGGTTATGAGTATCAGGAGATACCATTTCTTTCTGAATATCAAAAAGTAAATAACAGACAGGCCTATCAGGACAACGCCTATTATCTCGAATATCAGGTTTACCCCGAGGTAGGCAATTAGAATAAAACCTGTGAGTACAGTACCCAGAAAACTTCCGATTGTCGAAACAGCATAAAATAGCCCGACAGTCCTGCCGATATTTTTTATCTCTTTTGCAGCTATTTTGATGATGTAAGGAGATACGCAGCCAAGAAGGAACAGCACCGGGCCGAATAACAGCATGGAACTGACAAGCGCCCCTGAGCGAAGGCCGAGATGCAGGAAGCTTTTTAGAATGATCCCCTTCAGGTGCGGTATTAAAATAGCCGATAAACCTGCTGCAAGAATAATTCCATAAAGGTAGTCAGGCGTTCCCTTTCTGTCGGAAATTATTCCGCCGGCGGCATAACCAAGTGCAAGCGCCACGAGTGTAACGGTAATCAGGGATGTCCAGACAAAGAGACTGACGCCGTAAAAGGGGCTTATAACTCTTGAGCCCATGACCTCCACGGCCATGACCAGAGCGCCGCATACCATAGCTGTAAGAATAAGATAGGAGATAAACAGTATGGATTTTTCTTTTAAGGGTGGAAACATATCTTCTCCGTTATCTTACTGCTATGACTTTGAGAAGAGTAAAATATCACACTGTTCCGGTTTAAGTCAATTTTTTAAATTTAACAATAAATTTTATCTGAATCTTTGCCGGGGTAATCAGAAATTATAATCCTGCCTGCTGATTATGCTACAATAATGAATATGAAGCAGGGAATTATTTTACTGATTATACTGATGGTTCCGGCATTGTCTTATGCGCAGCCCGGAAACGAGTCGCAACGACCTGAGATAAAATTTGATGCAGAAAGCTATGACCTTGGGATAGTGACGCAGGAGATGGCGATGCATTCTTTTGAGTTCAGGAATACAGGCACGTCAGAACTTATTATAGAAAAACTTGTCCCGTCCTGAGGCTGCACTGCAGCGCTGGCCAGTTCAGGCCGTCTTAACCCGGGAGGAAAAGGCACGATAAGCACAACTATAGATGTAAGGGGCAAGCTCGGAAAGCTCTCAAAGACTATTCAGGTCTATTCCAATGACCCTAAAAGACCTCAGGTAGCTCTCATACTGACAATGAATGTGAAGGATGCATTTCATGCTAAAAAACATGACGCTAAAGATATATTCGGGAAGCAATGCTCCGGTTGCCATATAGATGCAGGCAAAGGCAGGAAAGGCCTTGATCTGTTTAATGCAGACTGCATTATGTGCCACAATTATGGCAAGACAGCTTCTCCTGTTAGTGTAATGAGGGATATGCCGGAAGACAAACTTAAACATGCTATCGGAGAGGGCGTGAAAGGTTCTTCAATGCCTGGCTGGGCAGGCACAAAAGGCGGTCCGCTTACAAAAGAAGAGATGGATTCGCTTGTAGAATTTATAAAGGGGCTTAAGTAATTTTTAGTTGTATGTAAGAGGCAGCCTCAACATCAGCCATGATTTCTTGACATGTTTTTAGAATATTCTTTATAATTAAATAATTTTGTGGAGAGCGAATCTGCCTGGTGCGGACCACAAGCGGATAAGGCGAGTCTTTGATAAAATGAAGATATTAATTTCAGAGATACCGGATGAAGGCCTCGAACTGGAGATTGACGAGGCTCTCAGTGCAGGTGTTGTAAAATTAATCTCTCCTGTGAAGGGGAATCTCAGCGTTAAGAAGGTTGGGCAGGAACTGATAATACAGGGGGAAATAACAACAAAGGCAGAGTTTGAATGCAGTAGGTGCCTCAAAAACTATACAGATGAAATATGCGTGCCTGTTGCTGTAATGTATCATCCTCTTGAAGAACTGAAGGCAGAAGGCAAATATGAGATTAAAGATGATGAACTGGATATGGGTTTTTATGCAGCTGATGAGTTTGACCTGGTGGAATTAATAAAGGAGCAGATAGTTTTAAATGTGCCCATGAAGCTGCTCTGCAACGAGGAGTGTAAGGGTATCTGCCCGAAATGCGGGACAGACCTGAATATTAATAAGTGCAATTGCAGTTTGACTGAAGTAGATTCAAGGCTTGAAATTTTGAAAGATTTATTAAGAAGGGAGTAAAAAATGGCAAATCCAACGCACAGACATACCAGGACCAGAAGGGATACGCGCAGGGCGAACTGGAAAGGGCAGATGCCCAACCTTAGTTCATGTCCTGAGTGCAAAGAGTTAAAGATGCCTCACAGGGCATGTCCAAGTTGTGGTTCATACAACGGCCGTAAGGTTCTTGAGATAATCGAAAAAGAAGCATGAAAATTGCCCTTGACGCCATGGGCGGCGATTACGCCCCGGCTGCAACAGTTGACGGCGCTGTCGAGACTGTAAGGGAATACGATGATCTCGAAGTCATACTTTTCGGAGATGAAGCCCAGCTTAAAAAAGAACTTAAAGGCAAGAAGTATCCATCCCACTGCATTCATATCAGGCATACGTCCCAGATTATAGAGATGCATGAATCTCCTGTTAGCGCCTTGAGGAAAAAAAAAGATTCTTCGATCAGGCGTGCTGTTGACGCTGTAAAGCTTAAGGAAGCCGATGCTGTTGTCAGCGCCGGCAACTCAGGGGTGACGATGGCTACTGCACTTTACGTCCTTGGCACATCAAAAGGCGTAGACAGGCCCGCAATCGCAGCAGTTATGCCAACCCTTAAAGGCCTGTTTGTCCTGATAGATGCAGGAGCAAATGTAGACTGCAAGCCGGAGAACCTCCTCCAGTTTGCAGTAATGGGCAGTGCGTACTGCAGGACCATTCTCCACAGGCATGAGCCAAAAGTAGCGCTGCTCAACATTGGAGAGGAAGACACAAAAGGGAATGAGCTTACCAGAGAGGCCTTTAAGCTTCTAAAAGAGGCAAACATAAATTTCACCGGCAATATAGAGGGGAAAGATGTGTTTTCAGGAGATGCTGATGTTGTCGTATGTGATGGGTTTATAGGCAATGTGCTTTTGAAGACCAGTGAGGGTCTTGCAGAAGTGATAATAAAGATGCTCAAAAGAGAGATCGAAGGCCAGGCAACAGGCAAGCTAGGATATCTTCTTATGAAACCTGCCTTAAGAAACTTCAAGAAAAAAACAGACTATGCAGAATATGGAGGAGCGCCGCTTCTCGGGATAAACGGGACGTGTATTATAAGCCATGGCAGGTCTTCACCGCGTGCGATAAGAAATGCACTCAGGGTTGCAGTAGAATTGTCCAGAAAAAAGGTGCATAAGATTATCTCGGAAGAAATAATAGGATTTCACGAAAAGGAGAAGGTATTTGTTGAGGGCTAGGATTGCTGCTACAGGGTCTTATGTCCCTGAACGCGTGCTTACCAATTTTGATCTTGAAAAGATGGTCGATACCTCTGATGAATGGATCAGGGAGAGGACAGGGATAAGGGAGCGAAGGATAGCAGCTGAAAAAGAGGCTGCTTCAGACCTTGCGTATGAGGCGGCAAAGGCTGCTTTCAAGAAAACTGATATTAAGCCAAAGGACATCGAGCTTATAATTGTTGCGACAGTTTCCGGGGATATGCCTTTCCCGGCAACTGCATGTCACCTTCAGCATAAGCTTGGCCTGAAGAAGGCCGCTGCCTTTGATATAAATGCGGCATGTTCAGGGTTTTTATACGGGCTTTCCATAGCAAACGGCTTTATAAGAAGCGGCACTTACAAAAGGATACTTCTTATCGGCTCAGAGCTTCTTTCCAGGATTACCGATTGGGAGGACAGGTCAACATGTGTGCTTTTTGGTGACGGGGCCGGGGCTGCAATACTTGAAGCTACAAACGAAGATAGAGGAATAATCTCAACTCATCTTAGAGCCGATGGCAGTATGTGGGAGTTGTTGCATATGCCGGGGGGAGGGTCAAGGCATCCTGCTTCAAAGGATACGGTTAAAAAGAAGATGCATTGCATTAAGATGAAAGGCAATGAAACATTTAAGATTGCAGTGCGTACACTCGAGGGTCTTGTAAGGGAGACCCTTGCTGAGAATAAACTGAAGATATCGCAACTGTCTCTGCTTATACCTCATCAGGCTAATCTCAGGATTATTCAGGCGACTGCCGAGCGTCTGGATATGCCAATAGAAAAGGTCATGGTGAATATTGATAAGTATGGAAATACCTCTGCGGCCTCTATCCCGATTGCCCTTGATGAGGCTGTGAGGCAGGGCAGGGTAAGGGATGGAGACTATGTGCTTCTTGAGGCATTTGGGGGCGGACTTACATGGGCCTCTGTACTGATAAAATGGTGATTTTTAGCTGTCAGCTATCAGCTAATAGCTCTCAGCTATGAAGTAAAATGGGCTATATTACTGTTATAGGCGCCGGCAGTTGGGGGACAACCCTGGCATATCTGCTGTCCGCAAAAGATTTTGATATCTCTTTGTGGGTATATGAGGAATCCCTTGCTGAAGAGATAAAAAACACAAGGATAAACAGCTTATACCTTCCTGATATAAGTCTCCCCGAAAATATAAAGGTTACTCATCGAATGGATGAGGCTGTAGCCAAGGCGCGTTATGTGTTAAATGTTGTGCCTTCACAGCATACCAGGTCTATATTCAAAGAAGCGTTTTCTTACATGCCGGCCGAGGCAATTATTATCAGTGCGGCAAAGGGCATAGAAAGAGGAACGCTTATGACGGTTTCTTCTGTATTGAAAGAGATTTCAGACCATCCTGTTGCAGTACTCTCAGGTCCAAGTTTTGCAAAAGAGGTGATTAAGAAAATGCCCACTGCGGTAACCCTTGCAACAGAGGATAAAGAAACAGGTTTGCTGCTTCAGGAGGTTTTTAATAACAACCATTTCAGGGTTTACACGCATGATGACATGCTCGGGGTTGAAATCGGCGGGGCCTTAAAAAATGTGATGGCCATTGCCTCGGGAATATCAGACGGCCTGGGGCTTGGGCATAATGCGCGGGCAGCCCTCATAACAAGAGGGCTTGCAGAAATGAGACGGCTGGGCTCTGCCATGGGAGCAAAAAAAGAAACTTTTTCAGGGTTGAGCGGCCTGGGGGATTTGGTATTAACATGCACGGGCCCTTTGTCAAGAAATTATACGGTCGGCACGAAACTCGCTCAGGGAATGAAACTGACAGATATACTTTCGCAGACAAAGATGGTTGCAGAAGGGGTGGCAACTGCGGAATCAGCTTATGAGCTCTCTAAAAAGTATAATATTGAGATGCCGATTATTGAACAGGTTTATCAGGTCCTCTATAAAGATAAAAGCCCGGCAGCTGCTGTTAACGATTTGATGAACCGGACCTTGAAGACTGAGTTCTATGGATAACTCAATGTTAAAAAGCCTTGAATTTAATTGATTAAGTGCTTCCGGATATTATTAAACAATTCAGCCTGCCAAATAATTAAATGTATGATTCTGAAACAGCCTGTTAAAATTATGATTTTTTTAATTATGTGTTGCAGTGTTTTGCTGCTAAATTCCTGTAGCAGTAATATACATATCTCTCCACCGCAGTTGCAAGGCGGCCGCGAATCTTTGGTCACAGAACCGGTATTTAATGGCACGGTTTACATATATGAGGCCGGGATGGAGCATGAGAACAGTGTAGTGCTGGTTCCCGGTATAGGTGACGATGGAGTAAATGACTGGGGGTATCTTATCCCTGAATTAGCCAAGCAATACCATGTAGTGGCGTTTGACCTTCCGGGCGTTGGCCGCTCCGCCAAACAAAACGTGTTGTACTCACCTGCGAATTACACTGCATTTGTAAAATGGGCATCCAGCCGGTATGTGAAGGGCACCTTTATACTCATCGGCCACTCATTGGGAGGAGCAGTTGCATTGAACTATGCTGCTGCCTATCCGAATGATCTGCAGAAACTTATCCTTGTAGACGTGTTTGGGGTTCTGCATCGTAATGTACTTACCGGATACATGGTGCAGATAAAGTCTATGCAGTGGCGCTCCGGATTATTAACCAGATTATCAATAAGGCCTGTGCATGATCTAAATGATTTTTTGCGATCAATGCTCGATAGCCTGGAACTCCAACGGCCGACAATAGAGTTAGGTACAGCGATTAATAGCCCTGCCTTCCGCAAATTGGTACTGGGTTCTGATTCGAAAAAGATTGCTGCTCTTGCCCTGGTGTTGGAAGACTACAGCCAGGTCCTTGAACGTGTTACCACGCCTGCTTTTATATTGTGGGGTGAGAAAGATATTGTTGCTCCACTTAGGACAGGAAAGGTTCTGGCTGCCCAATTAGCCAATGCGCAATTAGAGATTATCCCGGAGAGCGGACATGTCCCTATGCTTGAGCAGAAAGAGAAATTTAACCAGATTGTACTTAAAGCACTCTCGTCTAATCCGGTACCGAAACGTTCAGCGATACCTGTACAACAGCAACCTGTTATCACCGGCAAGATGGGTCGCTGCAATAATCAGGATGGGATAATGTTCAATGGCTTCTATGAGAATATAGAGATAGTAAATTGCCGGCATGTAAGAATTGTTGATGTGACGGCCAATATGATAAGTATATCAGGCTCAGAGGTTATGATTGAAAACAGCCTGATTAAGAGCAATGACGTCTCGCTTAGGGTTATCAATTCTGAACTCGACCTTACTAATGTGTATATCGAGGCAGATGTAGCTATTGAGACCTCAGACAGCAGGCTGGATCTGGCTGGTGTGAAACTGGTGGGCAGAAAATTTGCCGTGCAGGCAAAGGATGAGTCATTATTGCTGTTTTCAGTCAGTCATGCCGAAAGCCCTTATACCTCCGGGTATTTGCATGGTTTACGCAAGGTTTCAGATGACAAGCCTTTATGATTTAATCTGAGCATGGATGTTATAGCCATATTTAATTGGCCAAACTGTAAATTTTAATAATGAAATTGCCTGTAATCAATGCTATTATGAAACATTAATAATTATGGACAAGACAAAGATAAAAAATATTCTGGATTCAGTCAGAAGCGGCAAGATTTCTGTCGAGGATGCAATCAGGCAACTAAAACACCTCCCTTATGAAGACATTGCATTCGCTAAGGTTGACCATCACAGGCATCTGCGTCAAGGAGTCCCTGAAGTAATCTATGCTTCTGGAAAGACTGAGGCACAGGTAACAGGCATTGCAAGGGCAATGTACAAAAAGAGTAAAAGTTTTTTGATTACCAAGGCAACAAAGAAAATTTATAGCGCACTCAAGATTAAAGGCGCTGTGTTTCATCCGGCTTCAGGAATAATTTCAATTGGAGAAGGTAAAAAGAAAAAGGGCAATGTGCTTGTGCTTACAGCTGGCACTTCTGATATCCCTGTTGCAGAGGAAGCATCTGTCACAGCATCATTTCTTGGGAGCAAGGTTGAGACTGTTTATGATGTCGGTGTTGCAGGGCTTCACAGGCTGCTTGATAACAAGAAATCTCTCTCTTCTGCAAAGGTGATAATTGTTGTTGCCGGAATGGAAGGCGCGCTTCCTTCTGTCGTAGGCGGCTTAACAGACAAACCGATTATCGCTGTTCCTACATCTGTAGGTTACGGCACAAGCCTCGGAGGATTGACCGCACTTTTTGCGATGCTTAATTCATGCGTTCCGGGCATTGCTGTTATGAATATTGACAATGGTTTTGGCGCCGGGTGTCTGGCACATAAGATAAATGTGATTGGTTAGGAATTTATAGCATTACTGAAAAAGTATTAAAGAGTAAAAACAAGGGTTGTTAACGACTGTATGTTTTATCAACAGCCCTATTAACTGCTGAAGATGAGTCTGTAATCACGAGTTCTATAAAACAACCCAATAATAATACCAGCCATTACACATCCAATTAGAACAAATGGTGCAAGAAAAAAGGGGGCTATAGCTGCTTCTGCATCATGAGAGAATTTTACAATATAGAGGAGAAAAATGATAAGTCCAAGAATCCCCAGGAAAATTCCTAATAGAATAGTCGTCAGATGAATTAATGGAGATGATATTTGATTTTGTTTTCTCGTCTTGTAGTAAACTTCAATAACGAGAAAAAGCAGAACTCCACACGAAATCATGCTGAAGAAAATTAACCCTGCTTTTGGAAAAATTTCCATGAGAACAGTCCCGAAAAAAGATGCCCCCACAATAATAGCCAATACAATAATAATTTTCAGAAAAACATTTGTCCTTATTTTTGTTTTCATTGGTTTGCTCTTTGTGGAAAGTATATCAATCAGGTCTTGACACTGTCAATCAGGAATAGGTTAAAGTTTGGTAAATGCCTTGACGTAAATTAATATATGGTGATACAATGTATATACGATAAGGTTATAGGAGGGAATAATATGATTAAAAAATTGGTTGCTCACGGCAATAGCGCTGCGCTGATAATAGACAAGCCTATACTTGATATTTTAAATGTGGATATGAAAACACCTCTTGAGATTACGACGGACGGCAGAAACTTGATTGTCTCGCCTGTAAAAGATGGTTCAAGAGAAAAGAAATTCAGGGCTGCACTTGAGAAAGTGAACAAAGTTCACGGAGAAACGCTTAAGAAGCTTGCTAAATAGCCAATGAAAGAGATTACCTTCTTAACCCTCGCAGAGGTAACAGAAATACATGCTGACCAGATAAGCAGATACGGCGGAAGCTCAGGTATCAGGGATATAAATCTCTTGAGTTCAGCGGTTGCTATGCCATATGCATCTTTTTCAGGCAATTTTCTACATTCAGATGTTTATGAGATGGCAGCAGCCTATGCATTTCATATCAGCCAAAATCATCCGTTCGTTGATGGCAATAAAAGGACTGCTTTGGCTTCTGCCCTTGTTTTTCTTGAACTGAATGGAATAAGCATAGCAGACGCTGAAGGCAAATTATACAAAGCTATAATTTCCATTGCATCCGGGAAAATGGACAAACCGGGTTTTGCAGAGATATTGAGAAACCTGCATAAGTAACAGTATGAATTAATTGACATTCATTTAAAATCTCCTCTATACTTAAATCAACCCTTGGGGGAGGCGAATAGCCTGAGAGTCCTGATGAACTGGGAGACCCCTTGAACCTGATACGGATAATGCCGGCGTAGGGATTGGGAAGGCAGGCCGTATCCTTTGTAAGGGATGCGGTTTTTTATTTTTATGAGGCTGATAATAAACGGAGATAATATTGATTCGAATGCCGACACAGTCAAGGAGCTTCTTGACGAGATGAAGATTGTGTCCGGTAGGGTTGCTGTTGAGGTTAACCTTTCGATAATCAAAAAAGCTGATTACGAGAGTTATAAATTAAAAGATGGTGATAATGTTGAGATTGTGAATTTTGTTGGAGGAGGAGAATCTATGGAAGATAAATTGATAATCAAAGGCATAGAATTCAAGTCCCGTCTCTGGGTTGGAACAGGGAAATACAAGGATTTTGAGGAGACGAGGAAGGCTATTGAGGCATCAGGAGCTGATGTTGTTACTGTTGCTGTTCGTCGTATGAATATCATTGACAGAAAATCAGAGAACATTCTTGATTACATTGACCCCAAAAAATATAAGATACTGCCAAATACCGCTGGTTGTTACACGGTTGAGGATGCCCTGAGGTATTCGAGGCTTGCAAGGGAGGCAGGGATTTCCGACCTTATAAAGCTCGAAGTTATTGGAGATGAAAAAACTCTTTTCCCTGATGTATGCGGCCTCCTGAAGGCAACAGAGATTCTTGCAAAGGAAGGCTTCATCGTTTTGCCTTATACAACGGATGACCCTGTCATGGCTTTAAGGCTTGTTGATGCAGGTGCTGCTGCTGTTATGCCATTGGCAGCGCCGATTGGCTCCGGACTTGGGATAAGAAATCCTTACAACTTAAAAATTATACTCGAGCAGGCAAAGGTGCCCATAATTGTTGATGCAGGGGTAGGAACTGCCTCTGATGTTGCTATAGCAATGGAACTCGGATGCGACGGGGTATTGCTCAATACGGCAATAGCAGGAGCAAAAGACCCGATTGCAATGGCTGCTGCGATGAAGCATGGTGTGATTGCAGGAAGGCTTGCGTATAAGGCGGGAAGGATTCCAAGGAAGCTTTACGCAACGGCAAGCAGCCCGATTGAGGGAATGCTGTGAGCTTTATGACAGGACATAATGTTTTCGCTCATTCTCGGTCTTCGACCTGCGAGGATTTTGCCTCTTTATTGTGTGAGACTTTTAGGACTATCGGCAAAATAAACCGCTCAAACACAATGTCCTGTCATTGTATGGTGCACAAAGCTTGCTAGGCTTTAAACTTTATTTAATAACTGATAGGGGACTGTTCACTGACGACTATTCACTATTCACTGGCATCGAAGATGCGCTGAAGGTCGGTGTTAAAGCAATACAGCTGAGAGAGAAAGATTTAGAGATAAGGGAATTGCTTCAGATGGCTTATAAAATGAGAGAGATTACAAAAAAGTATAAGGCTAAACTTTTTATCAATGACAGGGTTGATATTGCGCTTGCTGTTAAGGCGGACGGTGTGCATCTTGGGCAGAGCAGCATGCCTCCTTCTGCTGTAAGAAAGATTGCAGGGAATAAACTCATTATTGGTGCATCAACACACGGAATTAAGGAGGCTTTAGAGGCGGAGAAAAGTGGCGCTGATTTTATAACTCTCGGCCCTGTTTATAAGACGCCTTCAAAACTTAAATATGGCAGGCCGATAGGGAGTGATACTCTTAGGAATGTGAAATCTAAAATATCAATTCCTGTTTTTGCTATCGGAGGGATTAAGGAGGATAAGGTTAAAGAGGTGATGGGCGCTGGCGCTGACGGGATTGCGCTGATATCAGGGATACTTGGTTCTGAGGATATTAAAGAAAAAGCAGAATATTTTTTGAAGTTGTTAGGATAAATAGTGTCCATATTTCTGTCATTCCGGCTTGTCCGGAATCTTTCTTTAAGAAGGATTCCCGACGCGCTTCGCTTGCGGGAATGACGGCTAAAGGAGATTAGATGACAAGAATAGAGTTAGCAAAAAAAGGAATTATCACAGAAGAGGTAAGGCTCGTTGCAAAAGACGAAGGATTAACGCCTGAGCAGCTTTCAGAAGATATCGCAGCAGGCGTGAGTGTTATTCCGATAAACATAAACCACAAGATAAAGCCTATCGGTATCGGAAGAAACATGCGCACAAAGATAAATGCCAATATCGGTACCTCTAAAGATAAGATTTCGATAGATGAGGAGATGGAGAAGCTCGATGTCCTTGTCAAATACGGCGCAGATGCTGTGATGGATCTTTCAACAGGCGGGCCTATAAAAGAACTCAGGAAGATGATGCTGAAAAAATCTCCTATTGCAGTAGGCACGGTTCCAATCTATGAAGCTGCTGTAAGGACTGCGGAGCAAAAAGGCTCGATAGCCAGGATGACTCCTGATGAACTCTTTAAAGTAATAGAGGAACACGCTGAAGAGGGCGTTGATTTTGTCACAGTTCACTCAGGACTTACAATGCGAGCTGTTGAGAGGCTCAAAAAAGAAGGGCGCATACTCGATATCGTAAGCAGGGGGGGCTCTTTCCTTCTTGAATGGATGATATACAATGAAAAAGACAATCCATTGTATGAGCAATATGACAGGCTGTTGGAAATTGCGCTTAAATATGATATGACCTTAAGCCTCGGAGACGGGATGCGTCCGGGATGCCTTGCTGATGCAACTGACCGCACACAGCTTGAGGAACTCCTCACACTTGGAGAATTGAGGGATCTGGCTGTTGAGAGGAATGTCCAGGTGATTATCGAAGGGCCGGGGCATGTTCCTTTGAATCAGGTCGAGTTGAATGTAAAGCTCGAAAAAGAGATTTGCAAGGGTGCGCCATTTTATGTGCTTGGCCCATTGGTTACGGATATTGGCATGGGCTATGACCATATAACTGCTGCAATAGGCGGCGCGATTGCAGGTGCAGCAGGAGCAGACTTCCTGTGTTATGTAACGCCATCAGAGCATATAAGGCTTCCGACCATAGAGGATGTAAAAGAGGGAGTCATAGTATCAAAGCTTGCTGCCCATGCTGCTGATATAGCAAAAGGCATTAAGGGCGCGATTGATAAAGATATCAAGATGGCAAAGTGCAGAAAGGCGCTCGACTGGAACGGGCAGATTGCTTTAAGCCTTAATCCTGAAAAGGTGAAAGCATGGAGGGCGGAAGTCCCTCCTACAGAAACAGAGGTGTGCAGCATGTGCGGAGAGTTCTGCGCAATAAGGACAGTTGAAAGGGCGTTGAGGAAGAAGTAGAAAGATAACGTGCTACTCACCTCTGTATAGCATCATGTTATAAGATTTACAGTAAGTTTATTTTCAAATATTCGACAAAACCATGCTTAAGATAAAAAGCATGAAAAATAAAATTGCAGAGTAACTTAGAAATAAATAAGGTTTTATCCTATTTTTTCTTAAATATTTAGGAAGCTCCCGATAAATGGAACTACCTGCTATAACGAATTGAACCAAATTCACTTCTTTATTTTTCCAAAGGACTGAAAGGATAAGTATAGTGACAGTATTGACAAGGAATAAAATCAAAATAACCTGGGTAATAAGATTCATTTCTATGTTTTCATTTTTATAACATTATTTTTATGCTTATTCACCAATTGCATAGATTATAGAAAGAAGGATGTTGAGTGTCAAGAAAAAGTTTATGAAAGTCACCTTATTTCTGTCATTGCGGCTTCCGTTCTCCGTAGCATTACTGCGAAGGATGAATGTCCAGAATCTTTCTTAAACAACCCCCTAAATCCCCCTTACTAAGGGGGAATAAAACAGATTCCCGACAAGCGGGAATGACAAGAGGCGAGCATTGACATCAATTCGCCAGTATTGTAATATAACGTAATACAGCGTATCCCATTTTAAAGGCGAGGTGTAAGATGCCTACGGTTCAAAAGAGCATAAGGATTCAGGAGAAGACATTAAAGGAAGTAGAACAGATTGCCAGAGAAACGGGCAAGGAGTTTTCCACAGTAGCAAATGAACTGCTTGAAGAAGCAGTAAGGATGCAGAGGTGTCCGGGAATTGTCTTTACAGAAGGGACGACAGGGAGAAGGGCGCGGATTGCCGGCACAGGGATAGAGGTCTGGGAGGTCATTGCGACTTATAAAGGCGTTAACAAGGATTTTAAACGTCTTTGCAATGCCTATCACTGGCTGACAGAACAGCAGCTAAGAGCTGTTCTCGGTTATTACTCGCTGTATTCAGAGGAGATTGATAATCTCATAAAGCAGAACGAAGAATTGACCGAAGATAATCTTCGTAAAAGGTATCCGGTTCTTTCCAGAGGATAATCATTGAGATATTATCTTGACGAAGACCTCAGTCCAAAGATTGCAGAGATTTTAAGAAAACAGGGCATAGATGCGGTTAGCGCCCATGAAGCAGGAATGGTTCAGGCGTCAGACAGGGAGCAGCTTGAATATGCTGTTTCAGAAAGCAGATGCCTAATAACCAGAAACAGAAATGACTTTATAAGGCTGACTGTGCAGTTTTTTAATGAGCACCGCAAACATCATGGAGTCCTGATAATACCGCATACTTTGCCGGGCGATAAGTTCTCTCTCATTGCCAGGGCGATAATAAAATATGACGGGAAGCATTCGAAAGAAAAGGTAGAGCCATATACCATAGATTTTGTAGAGTCTTAGCTGCTTACGCCAAAAAGTCTTACCCACTCATCAAATTGCCGGAGTTTATCTTCTCCGAATTTTTCTATGAATTCCCGAATTTTTTGTATTGGTTTTTCTTTGAGCGGCTCATTGTCTTTTGAAAAAAACTTGTCTGCAAAGCATATAATCTTTTCTTCTATGGTAGTTGGCATCATATCCCTTTTTGGTATCGGAAAATTATGCTTCTCAATATCTGCAATTGAAAGCCCCGCGCCTACATGTGTCTCGCATACGATTGCATGGCGCGGAAAACCTTCTTTCTCAAGTATTTCTCTTCCGAGGTAACCGTGGCAGATATAAGGTTTTTCTCCGTGGCAGCCAAGTTGCGGAGCATTTGTAAGGAATATCCCTATATCATGGAGCATTGCAGCTTCCCTGATAAATTCAATATCAGGGTTCAGGTGTTTGACCCTTTCTGCTACTTCAATGGCTTTCCTTGTTACCATCTCACTATGCTGAACCAGGAATTTATATGCCACAGTTTCAGGTGTGTAATATTTCTTGATTATGCTTATAGGGTTCATGTGTTATTTTAACAGATTCAGAAGGGGATATAGACAGGGGCATAATATTTTCGCTCATTCTCGGGCTATCGCCCTCCGAGGAATTTTCCCTCTTTATTTTCTTGAATTCTACTTTAGGAATATCGGGAAAATAAAACCGCTCAAATACTATGACCCTGTCTATTATTGAGCCGATTTGAATTAAGAAGGCCTGTTTCGTTATTATAAACCATGCTAATTCTTGTTACAGGCGGGGCAGGTTTTATCGGCTCTCATATAGTTGATGCTTATATAAACTTAGGCCACGAGGTTTCGGTTATTGATAACCTTTCAACAGGGAATAAAAATAACCTGAACCCTAAGGCAAAATTTTATCAGGCTGATATCAGAGAAGACATATCTGCTCTGATAAAAGAGATAAATCCGGAAGTCATTAATCATCACGCAGCCCAGATTGATGTCAGGGTATCTGTCTCAAATCCTGCTTTTGATGCCGGTGCCAACATTATAGGCACACTTAATGTTATAGAGGCAGGAGTCAAAAATGGGCTTAAGAAATTTATATTTGCTTCTACCGGCGGAGCGATTTACGGTGAACAGGATTATTTCCCTGCGGATGAAATACATCCCACAAGGCCGTTGAGCCCGTATGGTGTTGCAAAACTGGCGTGTGAAAAATACCTTTACTATTACAAACATAATTTCGGACTCGATTATATTGCTCTGAGGTATGCAAACGTATATGGCCCGAGGCAGAACCCTTTTGGCGAAGCCGGAGTTATTGCCATATTTACCCATAAGCTTATCAGAGGCGAGCAGCCTGTGATAAACGGTGACGGATTGCAGACCAGGGATTATGTTTATGTCGGAGATGTTGTGAAGGCGAATGTAAAGGCGTTAGAGACTCAATTTACAGGGGAGCTTAATATAGCCACTGGGGTAGAGACATCAGTCAACGAATTGTTCAGCAATATCAGCAAAGTATCGGGTAAAAATATTACGGCATCGCACGGACCCGCTAAAAAAGGCGAACAGCAGAGGTCATGTCTTTCATATGAAAAAGCCAAGGGTGTCTTTGGCTGGGAGCCGGCAGTTTCTGTAGCCGGGGGCATCAAAAATACTGTTGAGTGGTTTCTGAAAAATCCGAAATGACAGAGCCGATGGTTTCAATCATAATTCTCAATTACAATGGGAAGGATTATGTAGAAGAATGCCTTGATTCGGTTCTCAGCCAGACCTATAAGAATATGGAAGTTATTGTTGTTGATAATGCCTCTAAAGACGGCTCCCTGGAAATTGTAAGAGATAAATATATATCAAAAATAATGCTTATCGAAAATGATAAAAACCTTGGATTTGCTGAAGGCAATAATGTTGCATATAAAAAGGCAAGTGGAGAGTTTATTGCGCTTCTTAATAATGATGCTGTTGCAGACAATGAATGGTTGTACAAACTTATTTCTGCAGTTACCAGGTGTGACCCCTCATTCGGAATGTGGGCATCAAAAATACTTTTTTATGATAACCATAAGATGATAGATACTTTAGGGCATTTGATATATCCTGACGGCCTGAACAGGGGGCGCGGGAAAGGAGAGATTGACACCGGCCAATACAATAAAGAAGAAGAGGTGTTTTACCCGAGCGGGTGCGCAGCGGTATACCGCAAGAAAATGCTTGATGAAATAGGGTTTTTTGACCCTGATTTTTTTGCGTATGGAGATGATACAGATGTAGGACTTAAGGCAAGACTCGCAGGCTGGAGGTGCCTCTATGTTCCGGCAGCAGTTGTATATCATCGCTCTTCTGCGACAGCCGGAAGGTATTCTCCTTTTAAGGCATATCTTGTGGAAAGGAACAGAGTATGGATTTTAGTGAAGTATTTCCCCCTTAGGTACATATTATTAAGCCCGTTCTACACTATTTTAAGATGGATTTTACAACTATATGGCGCTGTAACAGGCAAGGGGGCAGCAGGAAAGTTTGCAGAAGAATTCTCTTTGTTAAAACTTGCAGGAGTATTTCTGCGTGCCTATATAGATGCGATAAAAGGTTTACCAAGAATGATAACAAAGCGAGCTGTAATGAAAAAAAATAAGCATGCAACTACTGGAGATTTTTCTTTATGGTTAAAAAAGTACAGAATTAGCGCAATGGATATAGCGCTGAGGGAATAATAATGTTTTACAGGTTGAGATGAAACAGAAAATTTTTAACATTTTGATTATCATTATCATAGTTTTGCCTCTCACCTACCTTACTTATGAGCGGAACAAGGTTTGGCAGGATGATGTGGCGCTGTGGGAAGATGTGGTTACTAAAGCGCCTGATAACGCAAGGGCGCATAATAACCTTGGCAGGGCATATGGCGCTAACGGCCGTGACCTTGAGGCTATACTGGAGTTTAAAAAAGCAACAAGTATTTTGCCGAATTATGCCCTTGCCTATATGAATATGGCGGTCTCATACGGCAGGCTCAAGATGGACCCTGAGGCAGAATTTTATTATAAAAAGGCAACAGCTTTTTATCCCGGACTGCCTGATATCTATTATAATTATGGCTTTCTCCTGTATGCGAAACAGAGATATGAAGAGGCTTATCCTATTTTAAGCAAATACATCGAGCTTGATCCTACAGGGCCATTTGTGCCTTTTACGAATAAACTATTAGAGGATATTGTAAAAAAGGGTTATGGAAAATAAATCTGCGCATCTTATAAGGATAGCCGTTATTGCATTAATTACATTCCTTGCATATTCGAACTCGTTTAATTCTGCATTCCATTTTGATGATTATTCCTCAATCATAACTCACCCGTATATAAAATCCATGAATAACATACCGTATTTTTTTTACTATAACGGTTCACCTTTGCTTAGCAGGCCTGTTACAATGGCAACTTTTGCTGTAAACTTTGCGATTGGAGGGTTTGATCCATTCAGCTATCATGTTATGAGTTTTTTTATTCACCTTGCAAATGCAATCCTGGTCTATATCTTATTAGTGTTAACCTTGAAAAACAGAGTTAATGGATACGTAAATATTTCGCTTTTTGCAGCACTTATGTTTGCAGCCCATCCAATTCAGACCCAGGCAGTCACATATATAGTCCAGAGGGCTGAAATACTTTCGTCATTTTTTTATCTGCTGTCACTTATTATGTTTATAAAGGCAAGCCTCTTAGGCAGAGAGCAGAGAGCAGAGGGCAGAGAGCAGAACACAGAAGGCATAGAGCAAAGGGCAAAGGACAATGAGCAACCCTTCCCGGCGGGCAAGCGAGCAATGAGCAACCCTCCCCGGCGGGCAAGCGAGCAACGAGCTAAAAGCTATGCGCCAAGCGCTATGCTCTATGCTGTTTCTATTCTTTCTGCCATTTTTGCCATGGGTTCAAAAGAGATAGCTGTAACACTGCCTGTGGTTATCCTTCTATATGACTTCTTTTTTCTATCTGACGGCGATATTAAAACCCTTTCCCGAAGATGGGCTGTACATCTTTTGTTTTT